>Ga0126342_10009668_pt1 | contig 17278 bp, 14 predicted proteins | sample Cyp1metagenome_FD_92528 | JGI IMG/M metagenome (GOLD analysis project Ga0126342, IMG submission 92528) | Coral microbial communities from Lord Howe Island, Old Settlement Bay, Australia - Cyphastrea 1 metagenome | ecosystem: Host-associated > Invertebrates > Cnidaria > Coral ... | reverse complement strand
TTTGTCCATTTTGACTTGGAAATGTGCTTCGCGCCACAACGGCGTGCACTTTTTCATGTCTCATCTGGCCAGCTGGCTCCGCACCCGCCGCTTTAGCGAGCCTACTTTTCGACCCTCCGGAGCTACAAATCATTGGAAAAACACAGTGAATCGCGACTTTCCTACCTTTTCGCGCATCTACCTCTTCTTTCTTCTGATCTTGTCTCTTCTGACTCTTCTCACCTCTGCTTTTCAACGGTCCATATTGTCGGAAGTTTCACTTCTAAACTTCCTTCGACAAATACATAGATTCATAATAGATATGTGGATATTGTATTGTAGACAGGTAGATAGACATATAGATATTGTACTTGTAGAGAGGTAGGGATGCACACCAGTTATCCTTGCAGGGTATGCAAAAGCTGGCCAGTTACTACATGGATATATTGGAACTTGATATATTATGCAATGTTCATTCATTTTGGGTTTTACCTCAGACGCAAAGCCACTTTGATGCAACATCTATTTCAAGCCTTAATCCAGAAGTAAACCAACCAAATTGGTGGTGATTCTTGAGTTTACCACATCACTTTTGGCTCTCCCATTTCAATGGTTTCCTGTGAGTTTTTCCCTGGAACTAATCTATTGACCACTGGTTTTCCTGTAGCGATGCCCTTGTTGGAAGCGGGGGGGGGGTCCTTGCCGAGGTAAGAACAGCGAAGGCAGCACACCACTGATGGTGGCTGTGGAACATGTGGGTGACAAACCCATGGAGCAGGCGCCCGGTTGAGGATGCTTGAGGATTCAACTCATAACAACCTCAGAAAACCATGGGTTTGTTGAAGGTGATCGTTTATTTTGAAATTGTGACATCAACCATTTGGGGAATCCATGGTTGTTTTTTTTTTAAATCGGTTGGTTCCTTATGCAAATCCACAAAAAAAAGAGAAGAAGAGGCGGAAGAGTTTTCGTTTTTCACTAGTTTGAAGGCTTAATGTGTGACAGTGGTTGTATGTTTTCTTTTCTTGCTGCGGTTGCTACAAGGATTCTCAACAATCTGATGATCGCAGGTGGAGCAAATGCTGGAACTGCTAATCCTCAAAGGTGGCAGCAATCCCAAACTCAAGGATTCCTCAGGCGAGGCCTGGATTCAGCATGTCGATGTTTTTTTTCATTGGATTTATGTGATCATTGGAGTTAAGAATGGTTAATGTGGGTAAAACAATGCCATAAAGCACCCATTTGGGCATGGTAAACATACCACCTATAAAAAGGGTGATTTGGGGGATGGTTTATGGCATTGTTTTACCCACATTACTGTGTATTTTTTATTTTGTACCTTTGCAGCATGGCTATGGCGCCCATGTGTGTTTGTGCAGGGATGGATGCCTTCAGCACCGCCAAGATTCTGACGAATCGTGGGGATGAACTGGAGAAAGTCCTGCGGAAACTGGCGCCCAAGGTGAGGTTTTTATTGGGAAAGACATGGGAAGATCACGGGAATATCACGGTCATATATATATATATATAATAATAATTATTATTATTATTATTGTTATATGAATATGTGGTGTTTTTATGCCTAAATTGTACATATCAAAAAGGACAGATAAACTTGGATGTGAAACAAAGATCTTTGGGGGTGTGTCGATTGGTTCAACGCATGTCATGGATATATAGGGTTTTATATATGTTTTTTTTCAATGAAGACCCTAAAATCATCGAAGGAGATCTATAAACTTGGATTTGCTGAAGGTGATTCTTGATTTTCCCATTGGTTTATTCACCATTTGGATCATTTGGGGAGTCTGGAAATCTCTTTGATTTTTGGACGCCTTAAGCAAATACACACATCAAACATTTGGGCGCAACGGTAATCAATATTTTTGAAGGATGAATTTTGGATGAACATCAAAGATTGGATTTTGAAACTGGTGATGGCCGGATAATTTTAGTAGAACATATTGTTATCAACATTTCAGTATACTAAATGCAGCTAAGCTACATGTTCTTGCGGGGTACAATTATTTTTTGCAGGGTATTTTGGCATGTTTTTTTCGTTCCCTGATTTTGATTTGACGAGACCATGTCAAAAATGAACTGGTAATGTGTTTTTTCCCCCGAACTGAATTGGATGCAACCTTGGTCTTCGTCAGCTTCCTGGGTGAATAAGGCTTGACCCAGCTCCCATTAGAGCAGCGATTTCCTGATTCATTGGAGGGGCAGCGGGTCCCAAAGCGTGATCCGTCAACATGGCAGCCCTGTACTGAAACTCACATAACCAACCAGGGGGATCAGGTTGTCAGGTTTGGGCTGGATGTGATAAATCAGGGGACCTCTAAGTATCTGTAAGGACCATGAAGTACCCACATCACAACAGCTCACCTGTGTCTCAGGCGTGAATGGACCCAGCCTGAGCCACGACGAAGACCCGCGTGAGTAGAGCGTCGAACTTCTAGCCATTTTTTTGTGCCAAGATACATTAAGATACCTTTGATTCTGGAATTTCAATATTATGTATATAATTGTGTATATATATAATATAATATATACATACAATATATATATATATATATATAGATTTATATATATATATATTTATATATATATATATATATTATAATCATATATATATATATATACATATACTGAAAAGATTGTCCAGAGATTGATAGTTCTTTTTAATTTGCAAGTTTTGCTTACCAATGGTTGTTTTAAGGTACGTGCTTCAGGCATGTCCAAAGGCACAACCCGGGACGTTGTGGTTTTAGATCTCCACGATCCTGATGATCGCAAGTCACCTGCTGGTTTGTTGTTTTTTCCCCGGGGTAAGTGTTGACACACCAACCGGATGTTCAACCTGCGAGAAGCTGCATTTTTCTGCGAGAAGCTGCGTTTTATGTGTGCAAAAATGATCAAACATGTGGCTACACGGGGTTTTCTTGGAACCATTGCGTCAAACAATGCTTGACAGATGTTGACAGGACGGATCAGGACGGTTGATTGCCGTGATACATCCCTGCAAGGGAGTCCTGGGTTTCCAAACCATCAAAACAAACTACCAGATAGTGTACACATTGGCCGGTTTGAGCCCCTCCCCACACGGAAACCCGCGGTCTTTGATTGAAAAGATCTATGATGCGGCTGGCTGGGAAAACCCCTATAGTTGGAGGTTTTATATAATTCGGAAGTCATCAATAAATTTTAAATGGCTGATTTTCCAGCACGATGGTTGATCATCGAAGGCTGCAAACTGTGCCTCTCCAGTCAAAAGATGGTACCGAAACCCAGTCAACAGTAGCATAATATAAAATAATTAGATATTTGTTCAAAAGGTTTCGTATAATACTATTACATCATTATTCAAATGAAATTATATAGATATAAAATCGAGAAACAAAAACATATACATCTTTATCCGCACGAATCCGTCATAATGCCTGGTTGTGGTAGTGCTGTATACATAAACCACCCAGGTGGGCTGTCACGGTGTTGTCCAACATACTTCAACTGGCGCCTCGGCTAAGCGGATAGGGAACACCTGTATGAGTCATTTTTGGTGGGACCCAGGGGTGGGCCCGATGTTGGTTCATTGATTCATGGTTTTCTGGTGGAAATTGGGATGGTTCATGGTCAGCTTTACAGTTATCATGGTTGGATCGGTGAGGTGGCCGCAGTGTTCTGCCTGCGTCCGCAACCAGAGATCGGCACACGCTTCACGTGGGTAGGTGCCTGGTTGGCACTTGATCCGGGTGTTGGAGTTTACCTGCCGGAAAAAAAAAACTGAGTTGAAGTTCCATGAGACATGGCGAATGAAGGCAGGTAACCGCAGAACATGGGAGCACCATGCGTTTTCATTTGGGTTATTGTCGGATATATCAGGATTACCTTCCCCAGAGGTGAGGCTAGTTGAGTCCCCATTATATGTTGGAGAAGTTGGGCGCAACAACATGCAACAACAAATGCTTGTGGGTCAAGAAGCGGGCACCCAACAACCCATCAGTTTGGTCGTTGAATTAGTGACTTTTAAGGGTTCACAGTTTTGACCCATGCGCAGCTGGGAACACGAAGCAGAAGCCGCATGAGATTAAGTTGAAATTATTTGGTTCTTCCAGAGGTTGTTGTGGGATTTCTAAACAAGAAAAACGCAAATTGTTTGCATGAACATGTGATTGAGATTTTTTTGCCTCAAAAGCATCAAAAACTTGAGCTAGAATTGGGGAATGAACCATGATGACGGTAGTATGCGTGGTTGCACTGCCATGGATGATGGATGGTGACCATCCCCAATCGCAATAGGAGTTTGGCACATTTTGGCCACCAAATCCAATGGTAGATGAGATGAACCATCTTTGGGTGGAAAGGAGCCGGAACCATGAAGGGTTGCGCAGCTGGATGAATTTGATTTATTTGTTTTTTCCTCCGCCATTTGGGGTGACGACCCCCGTGGCCAATATACTTCTCAGGGGGTTGTCACATCACCAATCAGTAACTCTTCGACCAGTTTCGCAAGTGGGATTGTCATGAGAAGTGTGTTGATTTGGGCATGAATCGGGCCCACAAAGTTATGTAAGCTTCAAAGTTTACCTCTGTCAAACTTATTGTGTCAAACATATCTCCGTCAAACTCATCTCTAACTTACCTCTATCAAACCATTGAAAATATCACATGGCCATACATGGCCAGTATTTGGGAAGTTTGTTAAGAATCACCATTCAGTGGCTGAACTCTTTCGGTGTCCTCCTGGATTGGGAGGGCTTCATTGACCGACATCACCATGGATTCGTAGGGGACATCAATTCAATCATGCCAAGAAACCATATGAAAGTTGGGGCTATCCCATTTTTTGTGAAAATATATTTGATGAACTGAAACATATGAACACATGAATTAAGAGTAGTCATAGCTGCCATGATTTTAACCCGCTGGTATATTATGTCCCAGCCACACCAGCTGTCACCAGCTGTTTGGACCCAGGATTTAGCTGTTTTTGCACCTGGTTGTGCCTTGCCATGGGGCCAGGTGTAGCCTTAGCCACCCTTGGACAGAGTTGGTCAAAGGGGAATCAAGAGCGGCGTAACTCGCCACCGCCAACTGGCGCAAACTGAGAAGTTGTTTATTGAGAAATCGGATTGATAGGATAGATTTAAACAATGTGTGTGTATTCCATTTGATTTTGGATGTTTTTGGAAGGTTATCCACTCACTTGCTTGCAACGGTGCAACTTCCCAACCGGATGACCAAGCTCTTCTTCGATTGTGGTGCAGTGTGGTGAGTATACTTTGTAGCGAGCAAGCCGCAGCCAAGATGATGTATACAGCTGGGTAGACCTTTGTTGGGCACTGTTGGGAACATCAAATCCAGCTGGAGATGACCCGTTTGTAGGTCGCATTCTCCAAGACTAGTCATGATGTGTAGCGGATACACGCATACTGTTTGTATATACAGTATTATATTATACAGTTATTTTGTGGTAGATATTATTATATTGTAATATTTACATATTATTTACATTAACAATTATTAATATACATATAATATACACACATTTGGAATTGCTGGCGGCTCAACGCCTGCGGGCCGCAAGGAACATGATCCAATACTTCGAAAGCTTCCCCAGCCTCCCGGCAGTGGGCCTAGGGGTTTGGATAGGGTCAGAATCAACTATAAATATCTCTATCTATATATCTAAATATGTATATATATATATATATATATATATTTAAAGATTGATTATATATATATATACTATATATATATATATGTGATATATATATATATACTATATATATACTATATATATATATACTGTATATATATATATATACGTACTGTATATACAATATTTAGACTTGCATATAGATACATAGGTATGGTTTCGGATGCTTCAGTCCCTACTGACTTGGCCATCCCGTGGCAGCCGGACGTAGCCGGTACCTTTTGCTAGCCCATTGTTAGCCCAGAATCCAAGCAGAACGGTGTTTCGCATGTCTCATGGACACATCTTGCCGTGTTATGTTGGATGGATTATAGCATATTATAGCACTACACACCTAGGTTTTTTACCGGTTTTGTTGCTAGACTGTGTATTGTTTTGTATAGATACCATGTCTACAGCTTGCTATGGGGAAAATGTCAGACTTGAACATGTTGTACTCACTGTAAAAAAACACATGTTCATTCGAGTCTTACCTTGAAAGTTAACCCAACAATTATTGGCTATGGGCTATGGGTCAAAGTAAGGCACCGCTGTTGTCCACAGAATTGTTCATCGCATGAAACTATCCAATTTATATATTGGGGTCAAATAAACATCATAAATATTGGCTGGTTATTATGCTCAGTACTAAATTCTTGTTGATATTGGGAAATATAAGCAGTAAAAATAACCATCCACATGGTTTCGTTTTTTTTTCCTGCCCCAGGCTACTTCATCGCTTTCCACACCATCAGCCGCGGCGGCACCCGCATCTTGCAGCTCTTCTTTTCTGTGGCACCGCAACTTGGTGCAGAACTCTTCGATCCCCAAGGAGTTGGGGGTAAGCCATCTATGCATGTATAGATATATCGATATATCCACAAATTATAGAGCACTAAATCACAGTTATTATGCATGGTTTCTGAACAGCATCCCGTAATGATAGATTTTGCTTGTTGGGTTGCATGCATTAGTTGCTACTAATGTGGTAAACCCAATAATTGTGGGATTGTGGGTACATTATTGTGGGGATATTATAATGGATAATGATAGTGGGACGGTTGATGGTAATGTGGAACACCCAATAATAGACCATCCCCAATCGAGTTCCATTATTGCAGTATATCTCCCTTTTTGGGATTATATAAAAGAACCCCCGAATGGTTGGTTAATGGGATGGTTTATGAAGTTATTTTTCGGTTTACCACATTATACTGGCGATGAACCTCCAAGTGGCCCTGCTCAGACGCGCATGTTCTGTTGTGGGATCTATTGATGGTTTTTCCCTTGCGTAAACCGCATAGTTTACTGTATAGCATCATATAGCCGTATAGCATTGTGTTTGTCGTTTCAGGGATAGGATATAGAAGAAAACATGAGAATCAAACTTTCACTGGTGCAGCACGGCCATATGGGGCATCTCCAATTCTTGAATATGACCAGCGACTTGGTCCTGAATTTGTGGCGGGTACTGGTTGAAGCATAGGTCGGTTAAATCCTAGTACCAAATGCAGAAGGGGCCATACTCAAAACGTGGATGTTATATGACGTTATTCCCAGGTTCAAGGCTACGGCCTAGTTTTTGCCCATGAGTTTGGAGTCCTCTAGGCATCGAGTGTTTTTCATGGTATCCCAGAGGGTGTTTTCCATGATGTCCCATGAGAACTACTGTAGTGGGTTTTGCCCCAGATTTCACCGATCCCAGGCAGCTTCGGCGCGTACATGTCGATTTGTTAGTTGTGTGCCAGTACGAAATTGGAAGTTCCAATTTTGATTTTTCTAGATATATAATATTATATAATATCTAGATATAAATTATGGTTTACATGTGTTTGCACACCATACACTGCCCCTATATATCCTACAGTCATAGCCTCTGAAAAGACCAAACAAATCGTCATTTACCACTAAATTAGTAGGATTTTACTTTTTCATATGTTGTTTGGGATTTTCCACATCAGAGGTGTCCATTGACATTAAAGGATAAAATGTTTTTAAATTACTTTTTTTGGTTGGTTAGGTATCTCATTAAATCCCATTAAATCGCTACTGTTGATGGTTAAACTCCCCAAAGGTTGCTTGTTGCTTAGTTATATATCCCAACTGGTTTCTTAGTTATTTCCCAAATCCCAAATGGTTGGTTGTATCACGTTTTATCCCAATTGTTGATGGTTAAATCCCACATGGTTATATCCCGACACCTGGGAACTGTGAGGTTTTTCTTCGCCTTTATCTTGTTGGGCGTGTGTCTCTTCTGGAAATCAGCGATGTTCTCAAGCCCGGAGAGTGCCGCGGAGATGTCATTCTCCCTGATGCGCCTTGGATGGGACTGGGGACTTCATAGGGGCCAGATTTGGGGACAAAGGTATTGAGAGATTGAGGATTAATTCTAGATGAATGGTCTATATGTGTGGTTCTTGTAAATGGAGATCATTTTATATTATACAATAATACAACGTAATGATATACTGTATAGGAAAACCTGGAAACACATGTCTCCTGGAGTCATTGGCTCTTCATAGGGCTTGATACAGGTTCCTGAACCCAAATGCTTGGGGATAATTGGGATAATCTTTGAGACCCTTTTGCTGTGTTCCTATGATTTCTTAGTTCCTGTTTTTTGGGGGGGATGTGCTAAGGTTTGGTCAGAAATTATTTTTCAAGATAACGATGATAAAGATCGTTTGGGATTCCTGGTTGTATTAGTTGGGTGTATCCTCAATGAGCTGGATTGTCACTATATATATATATATATGTATAAGACATCCTCCCAGTGCTCAACCTCCAGCTCAAAGCTCCAGCTCACCATTGATACATTGCTAAATGATACACCGGTGTTTGGGGTGATGTCCCCAAACTCCGTGTTTTGGCTGTGGGAAATCCGAATACTGGACGTTTGTAGGTTAAATGGGTCAGGATAGTACTTAGGTAGTTGATTTGTTTGTGGCCTTTCAGCAGCTTCAGCAGCTATCCATTGCTTGCATCAATCAGATCTTTGTTTTTTTTCCACCAGGGTCAGGAAGTTTCACATCTTTCTTTGTTGCGATCCTCTTTCTTTCATGTGGAAAAAAACAGTTGAGCCCAGCATGGGCTCATTTTTTTTTTCGCCAGGAATGGTGACTCCATCCACGACGCCTTCAAAGAAGTTCGTTCTGTGGGTGGCATTCTGTTGCAGGTCAAGATGGTCAAGGGCGCTTTCCGAAAAAAACCTGGATGTTCCCCCAAGATGTCAACCAACAACCAACCATTTGGATCCATTTAGGGGCTTTGCCATCAACATTATAGAGATTTTAAGAGTTTTAGTAGGATTTGATGGGATATCTAAGATATCTATATTATTTATCTGTGTGTTTGCGTGTTTGAATATGGGAATGCCATGGAATGCCACCAAATGATAAAACATGATAAAACAATTATCGGGAAACTTCAGTATGGTAGACCACTGGATTTGGGGGGTAAATTTTGAAAAGTCCCACGGGTAGCAGCCATCGTATGTACCTGTGGTTGAAAGCATATCTTGAGTTGGGCCGCTGACGAATGAAATGAATTATATAGAGAGTTCATGGGAGTAACTTTTGGGTGATTTGGAAAACCACAGTGCTGCTGGACGGTGATTTCTTTCAGTGATCTTCCTGAGGCTTTGTGGGCCGCTAGAGGTTGCGCAAGTGTAACTAGCGTGTTGTCATATGTTGTCATTGCTGCTTTTTGAAATGCTACGGCTTTGGATATCACATGATATCACTATGTTCGCAGGCCTATTTGTATGTCTTCATTTTCCTTGCGATCTATGCCGCTTGGCTTTGCCGGGATGGTGCTGCACCACAGCTAATTATCTACTGGACTGCTGCGTAATGGAAGGGAGGGGTTTTGGCTACAAAGCTAAACTTACATGATAAGGTGTTCTTTTTCTGTCCATTTGGTGCCTGCTACAGTATTTCAATTTTGCTTCTAAGCATGACATAGTTATTTAGTGAGCCTGTGCAGCTCACAAACCCTATCCCCGGTTCGCCAAAGACAAACAGGATTGATGTGATGTCATCATAAATTGACTTTACAGTCTTTTGATTGGATAAAGTTTGGCCTCCTTGCCACTTTAGATGGTATCACGGTTGGACCTGCCCAATCTTGGCTTTGTAGGTGGCTTATTCAGACCATGGTCACCATCCCTGGGGTTCGAACATGTCTATGAATGAAACGTCCCATTATCCATCAACATTTCATAGTCTAGGAGCCCATTTTATTCACATTTTGATGAAATATCACTAATTAATCTATATTAATCTATTTGTTTATTCATCATGTATGTATAATATACATATATACATATATATATATATATATATGACACATACACACTATACATATATATATATATATATATATCATATATCTAGCATCATCTAACTCCCCATAAATGCCGAAGACATTCCAACCCAAGCCGTGGACATTCCCTGAGCTTCTACGTGATCGACTCGTGATAGCCACTTTGGGCCTCAGGTGATCTTGAACATCAACATTGGAATCGTTGAAGATGCATTCCACGAAGCAAAACACCGTTCTTCGGCGCTTCACAATGCCGTCTGTGGTAAACTGTTGGTAAACTCCTCACATTCCAGCACGTTGGTTGGAAAACTAGACATGTTGGAAGATGTAAGGGTTGAACATAGTGGGATTTCCATTGCAGCCATTTTGATGTAGGCCAAGGGTGGTTGTCCATCGGGTGTCCTTCCTTGATATGCTGAGATTCCTGTACCTGTGGCACCCTGTGTTGTTTGAAACTTATATAAGCATGTACAGATTCAGATGATACTACAAATAATTATGTTATATAAGTTATATATAAGTTTAAGATAGTTTAAGTTTCTATGAGTGTTGTTTGTTGTGAGCAAATTCGTATTGGTTTCCGCTGTTTCCAAGTGTTAAGGTTTGTCCTTCAGGTGTTCCTTATCGATTGTTGATGATCATGTCATTTTCCCGCTTGTGGATGGGAGCCTTACATCTCGCCTTCTAGATGTCGTACATGGGTTGATTCAAGTCACCTAAGACTCAACCCCATAATTTTGATATATCTTGCCAATGTTGCGCAAGAACAGCACACTGAACTTTTCAGGAAATCAAATTTATCCAGTCCCATTTATTTCAACGCAATTTCAAGACGTGTCAATAGGCTCTTTCGGCCCCTGGCTTGGTGAAAAAACAGCCAGGCTCGTGGCACTCAGAGCCCGGCAGCGAGTTGGAGATGTATTGAAACGGTCAGGGAATGGCAATACCCAATTCAAAAGATCCACTCCCTTAGTGAATTCAACGGGAAAACGGGATCCCTGATTTCTTTGTGTTGTGGCGGTTCAGGCTATGTGCGCCATCACGATGGGCCACCAGAGCTCCTTGGCCGACATCTTTGGTGAAGCCATCAACGGCGCTTCGTTTTTTTTGCTCATCGGGTAGTTATGGGTTCCTTCTGGGTTTCCTGTGACTTTCGAGATTTTGGATGTGTTTTTTTTTTTTAATCAGGTTTTATCCATCGTCCTGGGTAATCCATATAATTTACTTTTCCGATGGATAGGGATGAGCTTTTGGCATATCGAAGGGTACGTGGAAATAATATATTGAACTTGACATAACTTGACCATGGAACGTAAATTTACGGATTGTTTATGATGAACAATCTCAGCAGAAACCAATAGCAGGGTTTGGGCGTTTTCAAGCTTCAAACGACCTTTCACATGCCATGGATGCCAGACCCCGTTCAAGTGCCCAACATTTGAAATCCCAGAAGCGGTAGATTTTTCGACTTTAATCAGGACTAAACATTTTAAACCAATTGGGCCAAAACAACTTAGATATCGTTGTATCTAAATGCATAGATAACCTTGGTGAGCTTCACACTGGTGCCTTTCAACAATTCTTGTCCACTTCACCAAGCTGCGCCCAAGTCGCCAGGGGCGAAAGCAACGACTTCTCGGAGCGGGTGCGGCGGGCCATTGAGGAAGAGTCCCCGGAGTTGGACTTTGTGGACGCCTGGCAAAACGGGTTGGCGCGGCAAAATCTGATGAAATCATTGAAACTCCCCATTTTGGCTGGCATCGTTTAACTGGTTGGTGGTTTGGCACATGTCTTATGTTTTATATTGGGAATAATCATCCCAACTGACTTTCATATTTTTTAGAGGGGTTGAAACCACCAACCATTCTTGCCTGTCCCTTAGGAGCTGCTGAACGGTCGCCACGTGGGTGCCGGAAGTGAACCACAGCTTCCACTTCCACCTGCACAGCCTGGTACAACAACCTCCAGGCGGAAGATATGCATCCGTTGATGGGCGGTCTATTTGTCTCTATTTTTGTATAATTAGGGTGAAACAGCATGTTTCAACCATCCTTGTGGTGGTTTAGAATATATATGTTCAACACATTTTAATAACTGTGCTTAAAAAGAAAGAGAGAGCCTGCGTATTTAGATAACAGTTAATAACGCACGACCAGATGCACACGCACACACACACACATGAGCCTTTGTGGGCGTTTTGTATATACGCACGTACACATCTCATCACAATGTCCAGTTGGTTACATCCGTAGTATCCAAGCTGCTGCTCCTTCAGTTGAGTCGCAGGTCCACCGCACGTAGCAGCGAAATTCAGGGAACCATTTCCGGCAACCCGCCGCCGCACATGGGGTGAAGTGGCTTATGGGGTCCGCAAGATAGGTTTCGCTTACAACTACAATTGCCAGGATTCATGGTGGACATATGGAAAGTTGAATTGGTGTGTATAAAGGTATAGCTGGAGGTGCCCAACTGTAGCGCAGTGCTTAATGCAACATGTAGGCAGAAATCATACATAACGGCCTAATAACCGCCTATGAGTATGTTTACACAGTTACGATCTGAGCAGATGGCTAGGCAAACATCTCAACGCTCTTTTGCTCTTTGGGATGATGGAACCATGGAGGGTTATCAGCTAAGCGACAATCTAGAAATCTAGTTGCAAATCTTTGTGCATGTATTTTATTAGGGATTGGGAACGTGTTGCTTAACCATGACACTTATTGTCGGTTGTATCCTGCCAGCAACCCATGTACGGAATCCAGTGATGGGGTAGGATGACAACACGCATGAGGGGATCCCAAGTCGACCGAGGCTGGAGACCTTCTGTCAAGTTGAAGAAACATATGCACCCATACCTTATATATCCTTATATAGTATTTATGTATAAAAGGAACAATAAATATATATATATATATACACATATAAATAATATAATGCATGTTTCCTTCCACATGATGTTTGTCCACCTGCTTGGGGTTACAGCTGTATTGTACAATTCATAGTTGGTGTAAATTTGATACCTGAGGCATCTAGCATCAATCATCCCCTTAGGGCGATAAGTTCGCCGATGCCCAGGTAATTTGATGAAGACTATGTCGGGCAAGTGCCCCACGGCCCACAGCGCTTTCCACCGTTCACTGGGTTTTGGCCGTTCGGTGTGCCTATGTCTTGAGACCATGGTTGTTCGATGTGGTTCGCAAGTGTGGGATTATACTGATTGTACTGCAATTACGTGCATTTCACTAGACTTTGTATTTGATTACATCTATAAAGGTGTCATTTGGAATCTGAATGTCCGTTTGCTTGATGTTCAGATTAGCTTCCATTGTAGCCTAGACAGGCAGCAATTTGGGGATGCTGTGTTGTGAGAGGCCGGGTCATTGGATCGGCAATCGTCCCTATGGATCCAAACACTGCCTCAGAATGCATTTTAGGATCCACTGGGTATACATACATATGTCTGTATATAATATATGTATATATTTTTATTTGATGTATATATTATTATTATGCACATATATACACACTATGTGTATATATATATATATGTGGAATATATTTATCAATAACAATTCCATAATTCTACGCCAGGTCCTTGTCCAAAATTCAATATTTTCGGCTCAAGACAGAGACGGTCCGTCCAAAAGGGGCCACGCAAGGAGCGATTTGAGTCCTGGGATCTTCCATGTGGGGCAGGATCAGCCCCCATATTAGATTAGAAACCATAGGTTAGTTATATATATATATATGTGTGTAAACACGCACACACACACACATATATATATATATTAACCCATCAAAACAAATGGGTGGTTTATTGATGTTTATTACATTAATTTTATTGCTGTACTAACACTACATAGATGTAATTAATATATAATTTTAGTTTCATCATATTTATTTGACTGAGGTTTTCGGAGATGTGCTAAGTTTGTGATGTCTTTGCCAGTTACTTTTACCACTGAGATATGCTTGGCAGTTACTAGGCAGATAGTCACGCCGCTTACCGCATTGTTGATTTTCATGATTTATATTACTACCGTATTGACGTGTGGCCGTGTGGCTACTCCGTTTCCCCTTTGTAAAGAGCACCTCTTGTGATCTCATGTGATTCATTGGGATGTCACCGGAGCCTAACTGGAGGTTTCAGCCACGGGGGAGTCCCTATGTTCCATAGGTACACTCCAGCAAATTGTCATATTGCTATGGTAGCAATGGAAAATCTACAAGTTCTAGATCACTTAGTAAGGAAACTATGGGTGTTCCATATCAATGTGCACTTGCTGCAGTGGTGTATCACTTTATTGTGAATTTTTCTCCCTATCCATAATGTTGGTTATGTCCCCACATATCCCCACTTATTGCTGGCAACGTGAAGTTGATGAGTGATTATTCCGTGAACCAACAGATACGGTAGACTTATCTCAGATTAGTTGGATGGGAATGACAACTAACCAATAGATGCATCTCGAATTATCATTGTTCACCAGCATAAGATATCATAGATGTTACTCAGTAACTCATAGAAACCCAACAGTGGATCGATAAATCAATAGATATGAAAGGCAAACGGTACCTTTGATAAAATATCCTACCGCTGGATTTGATCATCCACCTAAATATCAATTATGCACCGAGCCAGTAAAGTATTATTTCTTTTCCAAAATCACATCAGATATCAATATCACTGTGTGCCGTGACCAAAACCTGGGGATGGTCATCCCTTCATCCCCCCAAAGGAGTTTAAAAAAAAAAAACGCATCCTATTCATGATGGTGGAATCATGTACGTTCTATGCATACATACATACAGACAGACAGATAGACAGATAGACAGACATACATACACACATACACACATACACATATACATACACATGCATGCATGCATGCATGCATACATACATATGCACATACATATGTATATATATATATATATATATGCATATATGAAGATATCCCAATAGAATGCAATAGACCAATAATAATGATTTTAAGTTCCTGATGGGACAACCGTACCCCATATACCCAATATGTATCATCCGACATTCCTATGATGCTTGAATACTTTGTTATAAAACATCACTTCTGCCAGTTTAAACCTGCTTGTTGATATTGTTGTTGTTGGTGTTCTTCTTCTTCTTCTTGTTTGTTTCTTCTTTAAAACTTACTTTTTGTTGGTGAAAACCATGCAAAACCCATGTAAGCCCATGTAAAACCCATGTAAGCCCATGTAAAACCAATGTAAAACCCATTTGTCGCCAGGATGCAGGACTCCACAGAGGAGGCCATCATCACGGTCTCCTCAGGGGATGCGGCACCTTGGCACCCTCTTTGGGATGTGAAACTATATAATAACGATATTATAATATATTATATACATACACATATATTGTTAATATGCATGTGTATCTATGCATACATATTTAGATATAGATACAGATATGCACATATATGCATATATGCATATATGCATATATAAGATACATATACATATATATATATATATATATATATACATCTTTAACAATATAAATATATGTGTGTGTACATTTATATTTATATAATTTTCTTTTATATAAATAAATAAGTGTGTGTGTGTTGGTAGTAGTAGTAGTAGCAGCAGTAGTAGTAGTAGTAGCAGTAGTAGTAGTAGTAGTACATGTGCAGATCAATGTGCATTGGACTTGACAGATATTAGTACATATGATATTATATATGTTATGTAATTGACCGTATCCTTTGTGAACAAAACACGATTACAGACTTCTTCGTGATTATTGTTAACTATAGACCCAAGATATGTATTTACAGATATGTACTGATTGATATTGTTTTGTTTTGTTGTTTTGATGTTTGTAGTGAAATATGGTACACACGGGAGACGTGGGGATACCTGGGCGATGTTTGCCGCCGAGGACTTACTGAGACCATCCGTCCTGGCATCAAGACCCAAGGAACGGCAACGGGACGTCCGCAACCAGGTGGGTGGTTGCTACCCACGGCTGGGACAGGGTGAGTTGGTTGAGTTGATGGAGGTAGAGAGAGAGAGAGAGAGAGGAAAACTATATACATATATATATATATATATATTGTCATAGGGCCATAGGGATAAGGATGGAAAGGATTCTCAAAGAAAGAGGAACAACTTTGTATGTGTCACATCTATGTGCGTTAAGCCCCAAATTCACCCCATCTAGGTTGTTACAGATGTGCCATCATGGATGCTCTACCTGTCAATGTCCGAATATATCATACCCTTCGGCAATCAAACATGGCCATGGCTAGCTGGCAAAACCTTCTTAAATATGCATTTAAATAGGAACATCATTAACTAAATGGGCGTTTTCCAGCAAGCCATGTAGCAGCCTTCCACCATCCCACAGTGCCATGATTACGCTGTCAGGTGGCACGTCATGGTGGAAAAGGGAAAGGACATCACAGATATTCCGCGGCTCCTATGACGGTCCCCAACTGTTGGCAGCACCTCGGAATGGCGTAAAACAAACCACATCCCATGGAGGAAAACAACGAACAATTAATGGACATGAAGATGATGTCCCAACTGAAGATATTTTTGAGAATTCTGAAAAGATAGGCAAAGTTGCAACGCATCGTGAGACCTCGAGGATGGCTCAATAAAAACCTGGTTGTTACAAATACGAGCACATTTCAAAAAATGTGTTTGGCCCATGGTGGCTCCATCTGACCCCAAACTTGATGATGTTTTCCATAGAGGCCCGTGAATTTTCAGACATATTGGACGTTCTTTGGGCATGGTATTGGCTGGAACCACCCATGCTCCCAGTGAACTGCTGAAGGATCTCAAGTATCTCAAAATTGGGTCAAATTGTTGCTTTCAGCTGTTTGGTTTTGTAGGACTCTCTCTTGTTCTGCACATCATTGTCATTGACTTAGATGAAATAGTATCCAGTACCTATCAATACAGCCCTCCATTTGTCAGAACTATAACGCAGTTTTGGTTTATTGAGGTGTCAACTTGTGGCAACCATCCCTTAGGGTTTTGAGCTGCTTATATCGATAATTGGCAATCAATTTGAAAGGAGGGTATATTTTTTTAGGAATTTTTATTGTTTTTTTTTTGGATTTTTTTTGTTTTTCAGTCTGGAGCAGCTTTCCCTGCTATTTGGTGCTGTTTGGAGCTAAAATCTGTGTTTTGCATGCATTTTGGAGCTAGGATCTCTCATTTGCGCGCCCACTTGGCTTTTGGCTTCAAGTGCCCACTTGGCTTTTTGGCTTTTGGCTTTTGGCTTTTTGG
>Ga0126342_10009667_pt1 | contig 17278 bp, 18 predicted proteins | sample Cyp1metagenome_FD_92528 | JGI IMG/M metagenome (GOLD analysis project Ga0126342, IMG submission 92528) | Coral microbial communities from Lord Howe Island, Old Settlement Bay, Australia - Cyphastrea 1 metagenome | ecosystem: Host-associated > Invertebrates > Cnidaria > Coral ... | reverse complement strand
TGTTCAATGACCCAAGCAAATTACTATAAGCATAAGAAAACAGAGAAGCATCAAAGAAACTTAAATAATAGTCAGTAGTTAGGTTTCAATAAAATGAATGAGGTAATTAGGTATTGACTTTTATGATTTATAGAAATGAAAGAGGTAATATATAACGGTTAGTAGTGATGATTTTGAAAAAAAAATAATGAGGTAATTATGCCTTGACTGTTTTTATTTTCATTATAGTTTTAATATTGTTGAAAAAATGAAGTAATCAACAATATTAAAAATCTGTGTTTAGACGGTTACAATTGAAATTAAAAACTTCTATGAACTGTGGTTTTTTACATTTTTTTCACCCACGGTCAGGGACCCTCTGGCCTCTGGGGCGGTTGATGCACCTTTCACTGGACTTTTTTCGGATGCAAAAGGTCCGAAATCTTCAAACAAATTGCGTCTGTAATGAGCAAAAATCATTAAACCCCTTCCGGCCTTGTGTACGATTTTACTTCGTGATACTGATGGAAGATGTGTGGGACTGAGAGCGATCTGGGGCCAATATGGACCAGTAGCTTCCACAATGAAAAGGTGTAAATATTGTATTATATATATATATATATATATTGAAGCCACTCTCGAAGCCAAAACTACAACCTGCTTATATATATGCTCATATGATATACCAGAAGAAGTCAGGGAGTTGCTCTCCCTGAACCACTTGTTTTTTTTTCATGATTCTTCAGATTGCCCTGTCCTCCACGTCCATGAAGAAGTGGCCTCTGGGCTCGTAGTGGTCACCTGAGGCATCCCTAGTGGAAATGATGATCCTCACAATGGTCCAAATGTCTCGGAGAACACCAGCTCTCAAGCACTTCAGCCTCATGACCCTGCGGTTCTTCAAGAACAGTGTGAAACATCAGGTTCAAAGGAACTGATTTTCACGCGTCACCTCCTTGATTCGCACCGGTTTTCTACGGGCCAAGTGGCTGATGGGAAGGACCTTGGTCATGATCGACGCACATTGGTTCGTCTTGGCAACATCGGGATCCTCATGCTCCATCACAGCTGACCTCAATTCAGCAGGTCAAATCAAAAGAATACAGGTGCCAGGAGTCTCCTGTTCCCATCAAAAAATGGGAACAGCAGGGCACGCCATGAAGTATCATGAATTCAGAGTGGTCATCTCTTATAGCAGAATCCGTTTTGATCTATTTATTTTGGGGATTTTAGAGTTTGAGCACCACCCACTTCGTCTGAAGCGAGCCACTTGTAGCCACTGTAGATCAGAGCTATGCCAAAGCAAACCTTCACCAAGTAGACCCCAGTGTTTACCAGTGAGTAGCCTTGGGGAGGGCCAGCTACCCTTTTTGAACATGTGGGCGCACTGCCTCCGACATATGAGAGGATTTCTGAAGTTTGCGCAGCCACATGCCCGTGCCACACATCAGAAATATTGGCAGGCTTTTTTCCAGAAAAGAATAAAACATGATGGAACCATCTTTTGAGAACAAATAAAACAAAAGTATACAAAAGTGTATCTACTGTACCCCTCGACGAGTGGCCTACCGAGATCATGAGAATGCGAAGGACGATGGCCCCGGCAATGCCGAAGTACAAGGCACGGTAAAGCAGTGCCTCAAAGATGGGACCATCATAAAGGTATCATAAGACCTAAATTACCCATGATTACCCTCTGGTAAACTAACATAGCTATGGAAAATGGCCATTGATAGTGAGTTTTCCCATTAAAAATGGTGATTTTCCATAGCTATGTTAGTTTACCAGAGGGTATCCATGATAATCCCAGATTCTTTATTAATTGAATCGATTCTAACCAACCCCAATGGAATGGAAGCCGGCATGATGGAAACAAGATTCCACGTCGAAAGTGATGGGAGTTATCTGCTAGTATGGTCATGGGCATAAATGTCAGAAAGTAGTGATGAATGAGGCACTAAGTCACTAAGACTCACATGACTCACAAACAGGGGAAATACACGGATCACACTGGCCTGCGGTATAGTGTGTCAATACCTGTGGGTGCAGGTCATCACTTCTTGCAATGGTTGATTTTTATGCGGCCGAAGTAATTGGGTTTACGCCCTAACCAATCCTAACTGATGGAGGCGCAGGGAGTTCATGGGAGTTCCGTCCAAGGAAATCTGCGGGATATGTTCGATGCCAAGGCACATCGGGCGTGCAGTAGTGTACAAAGATCATGTGGAAAACGAACAGGTTGTCAAAGCCTCAGGCGCCGCATGGTGCAGCCTAGTTGGCTTCAGGTTCTGTTGCAAACAGGTGATCACAGTGGCCTGCTACTTCTCCAAGCCCATTGCCAAGGGACTGAGCATGTACTCCAGGAAAAAGCCTTGCCTGGGCTGGGAAGGCCTACAGTAGTCCTGAGACATCCATCTTTGAAGAAAAAAACATTGACCCCCAAAAGCTTCACAGGTCACACTTTCCAAGGTGCAGGAAACCGGAGGCATTATCCCAGCCAGAACGCATCCAAATCCAGCAGCTGAAGGCAAGCCCAATACCTAGGGGATTCGAAATTCTTCGAATCTTCTTATCAGCACAGTGGTGCCAACGCTGCCAAGTGGCTCAACCAAAAGCCAGACATTTTGTTGGCAATCTGATTGGGCATGCGCTGCACATGAACGGGCGCCAAGTAAACAGCGTCGAAGCCCAGGAGCGCGGAAAGCCTGTGGCAAAAACGCGGCCCTTGTGGTCAGCGCAAAACTGCTCCGTCCAAATGTTGGCCAAGTGGCACGAGGATGAACCTTATGTTCAAAATGACATGCATCAACTGCATCAACATCTTCCAACGAAGGATGAAGGATGTCCCAAATGGAAATGGCTTGTGACCAGCTGGCTCTGGTGAAAAAGTCAAACACGATCTGATAGACGATATGGTATCCTCTTGCCAGTCACCGCATTATCTATCCAGGTACATCCAGGCTCTGAAGATGCAGCCCTCCATCCAGCAGTGCACTTCTGTGCGACTAAGGCGCACAAACCAGCACAAGGCATCATTTTCTGGTGCTTCCGCCATTGTGGAGCGCCAGGCAGAGAGATCTGAAACATGCAACGCAGTCACTGTGACAGCTGTCCTTACTGCTAGCTCCATGCCGCACCTACAGTAGGCTGGTTTCAATGTTGCCCGAGGAATTATCTTTCATCTGTAATCATCAGTATTTTCCTGGAATTTTATGCTGCTTTTGTGTAGACTCAATTGCGTCTCGGGTTGGACCAGACTCAGACCTAGACCTAGATATCCAGGTGGGAAAACACAGTGCCTGCACTTGCTATGGATACACTTACAATCACTTACATATGTAAAAGGCTTGCATCTGGATCGAAGTGAAACGGAAAGCTGCCTATCTAGCTGCTTGAGGAATGAAAAACCTTCATGTAGATCCACATGGGCTCCGTGCAATTTGCATGCTCACATGCCACATAAAACATCTGAGCCATCATCGCAAGCAATCAGGCGATATGATGCTATGTGCTTCCAGCAAAGTATAGCCAACGGAAATATGACAACATCTCAAGCTTGATTTGATTCATTTGAGATTAAGATTTGGGGTCCACATGCCTGCGGCACTTCCAAACCTTTCCGCAGGGCTTGCCAGTTGCTTCCGTTTGCAACACATGTGTTTCATTTCGATGATGGGCTTTCTCGGTGAAAGTCATTGGGTCAATTTGGGTCACCTTGAAGATGGTGGGAACCGAAACTCGAGTCATGCCCAACATGCCGCCATGCACACGCCTCCAAGTCATCCTGCCAAACAGCTTTCTGGTGGTCGTTCTGTGGCTTCCAAATGTTAGTCCAAGCTACATGGACCACATCTTGGGAGCCCATATGATCCCATCTACCCTCTAAAAATTTAACATAGCCATGGAAAATGACCCATTTATAGATGGATTATAGATGGTTTACCTATCAAAAATGGTGATTTTCCATGGCTATGTTAGTCATAACCAGAGGGTACATCCCAACTCATCCCGCCCTGGCCCTGGCCCTGGCCCTGGCTCCTCTGTCAACCTGTGACGGTTCCGAAGCAAGGTGCGAACAATGAGACCAGCCATGGTGAAGGCACAGGACCTGGGCAACTGGAGGCGTGTTGAACGGCGATATGGGGTTGTAAACCCATATTGCTGTGATGGATGTTTAAAAAAACATACCAACCCATGATTCATCATAGATTCATCACCAAACTAGCATCACATCAAAATCGTCGAATGACATTACATACATACAAGCACCTACCACAAGTAAGTCCTCACATGGACCAACAAGATACCAGAATACTATATAATACTCAATACTACTAGTACACAACACTACATTGACACCGGATCTCTGGCCAAGCAAATCCATGATCTGCTAGAATTTGTTAAAAGCTTTATGGACTTCTATGCTAGCTTCACTTGACCACAGAGGCCCCTTCAGCCTCAGCATTCCTTCCACAATTCATCAGCCAAGAATCAGAATCACGATGCATAAAACCAGGGTCTCAGTGCTGAGTCTGGCCTGCACAAAGGCATCAAAGGCGCTCCAGCCGTGCAACAGGCACTTGCATAGCTCAAACTTGCGAGAAAAAAAACATCTTGCCACCACTTCACTGAACGTGTTCTCAAAAATCAATAGCAAAAACACATCCATCAATCGAATGAATCATGATCCCATCATGAAAATCACGAATGAACCGCTCTCCAATTGTACACTCCGAAGGTTGCGATTCCAAGCATTTCCAAGCCTCCTCGGATACCTTGGTGGATCAAACTGCACAAACGTGCTGCAAGCGTGGACCGGATACCGTAGGCTTTGAACTTACAACATGCATGTACATAGTACACATACTTCAATCATCTTTAATACATTGTACATACTTTAATCCGTTTGTTCTTTCTCAGTCTATATTTTCCCAAGGCGCAGTACCTCTCGGTTCGCCTGGCCTAGCGGCCAGCACCATCTTTGTGCACATGACATCCTAGTGTTACCAATGCGTAATCTGAAATCCAACAAAACTCCAGTTTGTAGGGTGGGAAGGCAGATGAAAGTATAGCCCATGGGTCATCATCAACCATCCCATATTCCTCCTGTTGAAGCTATTCGGCACTGTTTTGGCCGCAAATGGCCGAAATCGTAACACCATGGCAAATAATTTACAATCAAATGACCAAAACCTGTGTTGATGAGGCCATCAAATTGATGCTTTCCGAAGATCAATATCAATATCTTACATCAATATCAGTTCATATTTATTATATCATGTTAACACACACACACACACGCACATATGTATATATATATGCATATTATGTATATTATGTATATTATGTATATTATGTATATTATGTATATATATATATATATACTATATGTGTGTAGCAATCATTCATCATTTATTAAGGGCCATGAGGCCATGAGGCCATGAGGCCACCCATCCCAGCGCCAACTCCAAGCTGCGGTGGCACTTTCCGTGCTGGTCACCGTCCTGGTCACCGTCAGCGTGGTGCTTTCCATGGCCACTGTTCACCTGTGAGCCGCGATGAGCTGTTGATTTGCAGCATATTATGTATATTGTTAGATGGTGTTAGAATTTGCAGCATATTGTTAGATGTTTGTTAGATGTTTGTTAGATGCTTGTTAGCTGTTGTTAGATAGTGTTAGATGGTGCCAAATATTTTGATATAGATGTGGTTAGTGTGTATTGGCATATATTCACGGAGAAGAATTGATATCATGGGGTCCCTCCAGCATAAAACATGCAATTCCCTACTCTGTTTGGCCGTGCCATGAATGAACGCCTTTGGCAAGTCTTACCTGCCACTCCCAACGCCTCAGGATAGACTGCATTTCATGGCTTGCCGAGGCATGGCCCAGGCCAGGAGTAAAAGCTGATGATGGGTACCCCATGGTGAGGTGTTGCTTCAGCTCGGGCAACCGTCTCAATTGAGGATATAAACATGTTGCAAGCAGCTGTGCCATTATGTGCCATTTACAGGCTGCGCCATGCTCATCCATGCCCCACAACAGTTTTCTTCCATGATTTCTCTTTTGCACGTGGATTTGGGATGTAGGGCGTTGCAAAGGCAGTTTATTCAACTCTCTCTTCACAACAATTCAGTCAGTCATGCCTGCTGTACTTCAGGTTAGCTGGAAAGGCTTTAGCCGCAGGTCACAAACAGCAGGAGTCCAATTCAGATCATCAAGCGCCTTACTATTCAAACCCTTTCGGATCCACCAAAAGCAGCATAGCAGCATGCCGTCGAAACTACTTATCTACGGGTATATTATGTACACACACACACATATATATATATATATATATACATTGTTTCGTCTATAAATATATATATATATGTGTGTGTTGTGTGTGTATATATATATATTATGAGTGGCGGACAAAATTCCTTATTACTCGCAATGGACATGGCCAAAGTGGGTGGTCCCCTATCGGTTGTGAAGGTTTGTACTTCCATTCTATGTGTGAAAATACTGGTATCGGTAAGTGGGTGGTCTTCTATCGCTTGTGAAGGTTTTCACGCAAATTTAAAGGTTCCAAGTCCACTCCCTACTTTAGTTTTCTGCTAATTTTGTTGGTTACTCACACATATTATATATATATGCATATATATATATATGAATATGTATATATATATAGTGTGTGTGTGTGTGTGCAGATGTGTGTGTGCACATATATAAAAATATTATTCTACTGTACCTTACAGGTAATACCAGGTAATTAAATGATTCAACTCTACATCACGCTGAGTCAAGTCAATGAACCGAGATCTAATGGCTCTGCTTTTCCTCTATGCGCCGTGCTTGTCCTGTACCGTGGCTTGCCGTAGCATCACCAGGTCCTTTACTACCATCATCTCCTGAGGCGACTTACGTCAACGGCGGGGAACGGCCGAATGAGCGTCAGGATTGGGTTCGGCAGGTCAGCGTTCCTTTTTAACGCATGAGTGCAGGCCAAACTGGAGTCCAATCAGAGTCAGAGTAGAGCTCCGAATTTCGCCTTTCATGTCTAAGTTGCTAGCCAGTCTGAAACGAACCTTGGCCGTTTAAGGCCAAAACTCTAACTGTGCAGACTTAAATTGTGTTTCTTCGGCAATATGTATGCCATTGCATCATCTTCTGCATACAAAATATACAAAAGGCCCCATCCTTTCCACCATGCGTTGATGCTTCAAAACCGTCCAGTCGCTTTTGAAACGCGAACGTTTGGGCTGGTTGCACCAAAAAAAGGGCGCGGCTGTGGTGGTGCCAGCCATCACCGCCAAAAGGGATGGTAACCAGACCACGTGCAGCGCGGCACAAGACTGGTCTTCGAACAGGCGCAAACGCACCAGCATTCTGTGCCATCGTCCTGAAGGGAACCACTGACTGAGCAAGTCATTCTGTATGAGCAAGACCCCATTGTCATTGTTTATCAATTACTGTAAAATGTAAACCATGATTTTTTCGGAAGGGTCTGTTATTGTGAACAATCGATGCAAACACCCCATATACACCTATATACTCCCAAACAAATCCAAACAACTCCTACAGCTGCTGCTTTCCTAGCACATCTGTTCAAGTCTTCTAGGCGACCCAACAACATTGCAAACCTCGTTGTAGTTGACGTTGTCACAGGAGCATCCAGTAGCTGTTGAGTCTGGGCAATTCGCAGGCGTTTCCAAAGCATTGGTAATCAGCTTCCTCAGGCATCCAGCCATCGGAAAGGAGATCAAGCCTACAATCCATCTATCCCTGCTTCTACCGCTGGGACAAGTCTCTGGGACCTCTAAAAAACCACTAAGGATATCACAGAATTGCTCATCTAGGGTTCCATCTTTCCGCGCTTGAATGGTCTGAAAGAAACTCAGGGAATCGACATCTCTGCCATAACTTGGCCACACCCCCACATATCAATATTATCAATATTTATCAATACATGATGACTCTAATGACTCTAATGAATGTGACATAATCATACATAATCATCATGACCAAAACATCCCAAGATGCCCAAGCCTCCAAGCCTCCCGTGTCTTTGCAAGTGGCATATCTGACACATCTGCGTGGGCCCCACTGCAAGTCTCTGGTGCAGTGCAGCTAGCTCCATCCAACCAGGTGAGGTCACCACTCTCCCAGTAATCAATGACCTAAGGATCTCCCCTTGGGATGTTCAGCTGTAGGGTCACAAACCCCATTGGCAGGCGGTTAAATTATGGCCATACAGTAACAATGACAACTTTCACATTATATAATGTCAAATGGAAATCATGATGTTCAGCTTTCTCGGATACTTCAGACATCTATGACAAAGACTGAACATGGCAAGATATGGCAAGTGCATGCGACTGATTCCTATAATACGCCATGCGAATTGGTCCCGAAACAGGTCATTCTGCTTCCCGGATTCCCGGTCTTCCCCCCACTTGGGAAGTTGCCAAGACCATGCCAGCGGCAAGGTTTCCTGGGCTGCTGGACTGGCTAGGACCGGCTAGGATACCCCCCTCGGATGCCACATCTGAGGTGAAACATGGTGAAACGGCCGAGAAGATGTTACAAAAACACCACCTAACAAAAATCCGTACAAATCCTGGCACGTATATATCTCCTTCGTATATTTAGATAGGTATATTTAGTATCTTTTATGCCAGGGAACTGTGGGGAACTGCTCACCTGCCCAGGGATCGAGATCGATATACGATGCAGTGAAGCTAAGCCAAGCGTCCCCATTGTGAATTCAGTGGGCTGCCCTTACCGCCCATGCTCTTCATCACGGTCTTGCCATCTTGCCAGAGCCTGGCAAAAACCTTGGTGCATCTGGGTCTTCAGGGTGAGGGCCTTTAACCTTTCCTCCACTCTCCAGCCCAGAAATAATCCGTCCCGCATTAGTCTGACATGTTTAGATTGACACCAAAACATGCCAAAACACCTGGAGGTAGTTCTCGGAGTCGCTGCCTTTAATCACTTCTAGTGCCTGAGGCTCAGGTTCAAAACTTGAGCTGAAAGTACGCTGGCCGTCCTGAAGTATCCTGAAGCCATTTCTATTTCGATCTTTCCACATCCCTGACCTATCCTCCCTTCAAGTCATGTGCCTGCAGGGCGAAGTTGAAGGGGTTGTCGGTGTTGATGGTATTGGAAGAGCCCGGCCCATATTCTCCAGGAAGAAACCTAACGGTGAGCACAATTTAAGCACGGGGAAGTAGAAGCCAGGCCGGTAAGCAAGCTTGTCCCAGCTGCCATGTGATTTGGCGATTCTTAAAGACATCAGCCATTCAATTGTCAAGTGCTCCAGGCATTTGAATCAGGTGAAACGGTGAAACATGTTCGCCCCAACCCGGACGTTTCCCCACAAACACATAACACACCCAAACAGTATCATATACTTGTCACGAGAGGATGAATGAAAACACTGGCTATATGCAGCGATTTTGACTTTAGGTTTCAGGATTTAGGGTTTATTAATGTTTATTATGGGTTTAACCAAAGTTTATCGTCAATTGTTTTAGAAAGTTTTTGAACCGCTAGCCCTGCGCACGGATTTGATCAGCATGGAGCCACGCGGCTTGATCAAAGGATCGCCATTGCCATCGCAGTTCCAGGACTCCGGTGGCTCGCCACAGTTATGATTTGTGACTTGCAAAGCGTGTGTGTTCATTTCCTCAAGCGATGCTTCCAGGAACGGAAATGGAGATAAATGGAGGTATCATTTTAGAATTGACTGATCTTCTGGCACGGAACGAAATAACTTCTCGAGGTGCGCAGCTCTCAATGGCTCCATTAATGTCACACAACTTTACACAACTTAGCTGTCTCTGCGATGAACTTTCGTCGATGTTTGAAGCCTCATGCATCCCTCTTTGAAGACTCCCTTTACATCAGAGCGGCGTTGATATCAAACTCCGCACAGCAATTGCCACCCACGCAGTTGGCATCGCAGTAGTAGTCGCCATATTGTCCAGGCGAACTCGCTGGCATATTCACCAGAAAGAAATTCACCTTGCAGGTTGGACACAAATCCTGCTGGATAAAAACTTTCTGGATCTGGGGATTGGCCACAGCAAGGTGTCCCGTTCTCAGGTCCATTGATTTGTCAATTTTGGTGATTTAGGGGCATTCCATGGCATTCCCTTGATTTCCCTTGGCATTCCTGAAACCGCTGGGTCATTTCAGGCATGCTGACTATCCATGCGCCAGAATTCATGCTGATCCAGTCATGCGCAAGTCCCCATTGGATCGGTCAGAATTGGACCGGCTTTCACTCTCCCTTCTCAAACATCTGGGATCTGCATGGATCTGCTATGTATAGAATAAGTATACCCTCCGGTAATTTAACATAGCTATTGAAAATCACCATTTATAGTGGATTTTCCCATTAAAAATAGTGATTTTCCATTGCTATGTTAGTTTACCAGAGGGTAACCGTTTAATAACCGTTTATATAATAACCTGCAGAGTTTCCATCCAAACCCAAGCAATTTCAATGCCAGGGATGCCCACAGGATTTTTCGGAGGGTCTCTGATTTCTCTTTGATCAAGGCACGTTGCATCCGCATCCCGCACCGTTCCTTGGAGGCACCATGACTCGTGATGAAACCATGACACATACTACCGTAAATACATCATAATACCATCATAATACCATCATAATACTGTTTGACATCCTGACCAGAGAAATACAATTTGACATAATTTGACATCCTGACCAGATATTCTAGAGATTTCTTGGGGATTCTTGAGGGATATCCTTCCAATGGATACTGTGCACCCCGTTGGCGAGCTGCAGATTGATGGTGGCAATCATCGTTTTGCCCGCCAAGATCACCTACACGCCATCCGTAGCAGCGTGGGTTTTCGTTTTTTTTTGCCACGAAACCAGCATTGCATTGGTCATAAAGTGCACATGTCCATCCAAACTGGCCAGGAAACGAACATCTGTGGAATTGTGGTTTCAAATGTTTCAAATGGTATGTCTGATGTGGAGCACTGCTGCTCTGACCTTGTGCAAGTTGGCAGCATTGCTATAGTCTGTAGTATCCGAGGCCATCAAGTAGTACCTTAAACAATTTCAAAGAGCTATGAGATGCTATGATATTTGCAAGCATCGAGCAATGCAGCATTCAATCCGGGCACACCAAACCCAGTCCCATAGTGCAACCCGGGCTGTGATCCGTCTACACATGGAATGTGATTTTAAAGTCGTACCTACATAGCAACATATAGCAACTAAATATGGCTCAAAAACTATCACAGTAGACCTAGAACATCCAACCACTGAACCTGCTTGCTCTGCCCAGGGCGAGAAGACCCAGCTGTAAACAACAATGGGAAAGAAACGAGCCACCGATCGAACATATTCCAACATGTTCCAACAAATTCTATGTCTGTTGTTGCTCATGCTACTTGTCGTTGATGCCATAGTTCACGGTGCGCTTGTTGTAGATCGTGGCCCCAGGCAAGTAATATGTGTTCCTTGGCTGTCAGGCTGTCAATCTTGTGCTAAACATGATCAACATCAAGGAGGAACAATACGACTTTCCCGTGGGCATGCCATGTCAAGATATGTCAAGTATCAACGGCTTTATGCGATGGGTCTGAATGTGTACACACACATTGATAATCACAAAGAACGGCCATGCCACAAGAAATGTAGAGGTACGTAAAGTTTTTTTCCACAACCGGGGCGGAATTCATCTCAACTTTAGCGCCACAAAGGCCCTCCATGCCCAAAGAAAAGGAATCAACAAAACCGTTGCTGGTAGCAAATCGAAGCGTTCCATTTGCCATCCTCATTGATTTGGAACCTCGCAAAGCCAAATGCTGTTCCAAGCAGTTGCTTCAAAAATCCATGTGTCTTGCTCACATGGCATCCTTTCTTTCTTTGGTTCCACGCAATGGGGGAAACATGGGAAAACATGGAGGAACCATTGTCATAGCAATAGGTTCATAGGTATACGGTATATGAGTCTGATATGATTCAAGCCCAAGTATAATTGGGTTGTTAATGGTTGTTGCTTGAATTCAACAGGCCATAGCAGGCCCATGCAGAAATGGATCAAGTTCACCTACGCACGGACACCCATGAACGGTTGGCAAAACTCCAAATGAAATCAAATAATATCAAATAAATATCAAATATATATAATGCATGAATATGCATGACGTCAAGAGGACTGTGGGCTCAAGCAGCAAGTGGCTGTCAAACGCAAATAGTTTGTTCCTTCGTGACTACTCACCAGATCTCACCAGACCTCAGGGCTTTTGACCAATTCCTTTTCCCCCAAGTTCGGGAATTTGTGTTTTGTCCACCACTTTTTTTTTGCTCAAAGGTTCGGATAGGTTCGGTTTGGCCTGGAGGATGCAGGCTGTGCAAGCTATGGCGTGCCCGCCAGGTGGAAAGTCCATGGCATGGCTGATTGGGCTGGCTCCCGTGCAGTCAGCCCCTGTCAGTGATCTGCCCGAGACAGAACTGACACCCGGGGCACACGCAATGGTTTCCCAACCCCCAAAAATGAAACCAATGGCCATCTGAAGTCATGGAAATGTTCGAAGATTTCAGGTATTGAAGCGGTATTGAAGGCTGAATTTGGCTCTTCCAATCAGCTGCATGCCATTTCCATCCATTTCCATGACTTCAAGAAGCTTCACACCTATGTCCTCACGGCTTTCATTGGCCCTGGCGCATCAAAAGGGATCGTTTCTTCTGCTGCTTTTGCATCTCGGTCTCCTCATCTCCGTTGGGCTTCCACAAGCCGCGGTACAAAACCTCAACGCTGGCATCATGAACTTTCTTCCATCCGTGGAAGCGTCCACGTTGACTCAAAGTGCCCAATGCGTTCGGGAAGGCATGATGGACATCATGAAATAACATTTCATTCCAGCGATGCTTCCCCCCCACTGCCAGGGCCATGAGGTTGTGCAAGATCGGCCGGTTGCGACCGGGATCGCTGGCCAGGAATTTGTTCCATGGCAAAGAATGGGTGAAGTTAGTGATGAACATCCAAGCCAAGGAAAATCCCACACGAGCAGCGCAAGTCACGGGCAGCACGAATCTCCAGCCTTCGCTGAGTGGACGGCCCAATGGCCAAGTGCCCAAGAGCCACACGCAGATCCATAAAAACCACACCACGGTGTTGTGCTTCACACGCCTTGGAAACCACTTGGACCAGAATTCCTCGCAGAGTAGGAGTAGGAGTAGGAGTAGCAGCAGCAGCAGTAGTAGCAGCAGCAGTAGTATTCAAAGACCACAGGGGAATTCTCGCAGAGATAGAGAGAGAATATATAGAGGGACTACAGGGTGCGGCATCACGTTGTGTCCATTTGTGTCCCCTCGAGGCCCAGGTCACATCAAAGGTGAAAATCGGATTGAAAACCAGAGACAATGAGGGAATTAAAGGATGGCTGCAAGGACGTCACCAAGATGAAAGGGCCATCAAGATTCTTCTTGTTCCTTCCATATCACCTTTTGGAAAGAATTGGTGCAGTGACTAGTCCATACTAGTCCCAAGCCATGTTTTCGTGCGGTCAGGATGTCACTACCCTGGTGATTGTGAAGCAAAAAATGCAAAAGTGAATTCTTACAAGGGGATGCAAGGGGAAGGTTAGAGAATTGGATATATTGAGAGATTAAAGGAGATTAACCCACTTTAAGATGCTTTACACAACTCCCCAAGCTCCTTGTTGCATTTGCCACCTGCGCCTTCTTCAGGGAAGCTCAGCCACCACTCAATGGCAAACAAAGCCCCAGTGTCATTGAGTCCGAAGAAGTGGATCACAGGAATCCATGGCACAGTCAAGAGGTACTTATACCAGTTTGGTCCCATCTCTCCTGCCCACTGCTGCAGGGCATAGTGGAATTCTTCTGGATCCCAACCAAACTCTCCCTGGATCAGCAAATCCACTGTGCTGGCGTGGTGGCGAGCATGCTCCAGCACAAACTCCTCCCAAGGCAGGGACAGGAAGTCGGAGAAGGGATGTGTCAGCTACTTCTGGAATTCGTAGGGCGGGAAAGTCACTCCATGCATCACGTCGTGATCGATGTAGATTTGCTGAATGCAGATGTAGGCAAAGGATGGCAAAGGGAATTCCAAAGCAAAGTGTGCACGTCCAGTAATGTTCTGGGAATGTTGCCAAGGAAGCACAGTAGGACAGAATCATCACACACTGCAACACGAAAATGGCCGTCAACACATTCCACATGTACACCTGGTGGGTGGTTTCAACATGTTTCTACCCTCCGGAAAAATAGTTTTGTTCAGTAGTCAGTTGGGACATCCCTCCAAATTTCGCCAAATAATAAGTCAAAACATACCTGAAACCACTAGCCAAACACCATCTGCTCAGGCGTAATCTTCGTGAACAAGAAGGCCAAATTCGGTGGCATTGGATCTGGCTTGTTGGGAATGGGAAAGAGACGTCCAGTTTTCAAGCTCCTATTTTGGTCGTTCTTCTCCACACTGAGGATCTTCTCCTTACTTTTGGCCATTGAAGGGGCATGAGGGTCGCCCTCATCTGGTTGTGCCATCTTCAAAGCGGCGATTTCGTGGTCCCTTTCATATTTGCGTTTTAGTTCTTCCAAGTACTCATCGGCACCGTAGAAGATGGACGCCTTGGAGTGGCCCTTCTTTTCCCCAAGCAGAGGAGCTACAGTTGCCATGGATGAACCACGGCTGGAACAAGTCGACAGAAATGCTGAGAGCTGGCTAAAATGATGCACCTGGAGCCAAGAGGTTTAATCTCCGCGTCAAAAACGCGAAATATCACAGGCGGTTGAGTGCAGGGCCTGACTGAGTGCATATGACGTGTTAAGATACCAGCTCCTGATCGTTCTCAAATGTTCGGATGTCGGTCAATGGGTCTATGATCGATTATGATCGTGTGCCCTGCACCCTGATTGAACTGGCTATCAGACTATCATGGCTGAGGAACTGATACTCGCTCTCCTTCTCGTTCACGGTGTGCTTGCCGTCCTTGCCTCTCTTGGGGGGTTGCAGTTTCACACCCCGCTGGCACTTGAAGCCTTCGCACTCCTCTGTCCTCAACTTGCCTGGCAGGTGTTGACGCCTAACCGGTGCCAGGTGGCGACCCTGTCCCATGTCATGTGTCTTTTCTCTGCGTCTTTTCTCTCACTTTCGAAGAGGAAGAGTCACGGTCAGTTCCAAACGAGGTCCAGGGCTCACAGCCGGCCATGAGAAAATGTGACCACATCCGGGAGACAGCTGGGAGACATCATCTGCAAAAGAAGCGGAAGACAACTAGACTCGACAACAAGCGGAGAAACCTTGGAGGCCTTAGAGGCAACTGGCAGACAACATCTGGGAAGCCGCATCTGGGTGACATTTGGGAGACAATTGTGACACAACTGGGAGACAACTGGGTGACAATTGGAACACAATTGGAAGACATCTGGGAGACAGCTGGGAGACAAGCGGGAGACCACATGTGGGAGACAAATGGGAGTTGTGGGAGACAAGTTGAAAACCACCAGGAGACAATTGGGTGGGAGAAAACATCTGGCAAACCACATCATTTGGACGACAAGTGATGACATCTGCGAGACAACTGGGAGACGAGGTTGCAAGGTTCCACAAAACCCTGCGCCATGGATGGGGAAAGGGAGGGGGAAGTTGAAATACCGTCCTCTGCTCCTAGAGATTGGAACGAGGTGAACAAGAAAGTGGGAGACATTGGGAGACACATTGGCAGACAAAGCTGGGAGACAAGGTGGAAGACGAAGTGCAGTGGGAGACACAGTTTTTTACACAATGAAAAACACAGTCACAGTGGGAGACTCAGTTGCAGGCAATGTGCAAGGTGCGAGACACAGTGGGGGACAGAGTGGGAGACAAAGTGGGAGACGAAGTGCAGTGGGAGACACAGTGGGAGACAAGGCGGAAGACACAGCCGGGAGACACGTGGGAGACAAGTGGGAGATAAGGTGGGAGACACAGTGGGAGATGGCGCTACGTAATATGCGCGTTATTGCCCCGCCCAACTCCGCCCCACCCCATCCGTGACGTAGCAGCAATTACATACGCAGCTTAACATGAATGTTATTGTCACACCCCACGCCACACCACGCGAAAGACTTAAAATTGCACGAAAACCCGCGGCCGCCTACAAGCCATGGTAATTATGTATTTGCATGTATTTACCATACTGTATCATATTTGGATATATATCTGGATGGTTTTGGATGATTGTCTCTGATGATGTTTCTTCCTTCCCGAAACCTCGGTCTTGGACCTCTTGATTTGGGTGTATTTTTCCGTCAAATCTGCGTGCGCGTTTTATTATAAGTTGAAGTAACGTTCTCTTCTTTTGCCATTTGGAACGCTATGAGGCTATGATCAAAATCTTGTTCTGAGGGAGTCGGAATTTTGATTCTTGATTCTTCATAAAGAAATGCAGTAACGGTTCTCTTCTTCTAGCTCGCTGGTTGGTTAATATATGTTAATATACCTGGTTGGTTGATGGCAATAAGCTGCGCGCTGGGGCCCTGCACTACAAGTAAGCACAACACACAAGCACAAACGCACAAACGTATATTTCAATATGATTTCACACCTAGTACAACATAATCAACATATTTAGTACAATTACATCTCAACTGGTGCTTCCATCAAAATAAGATGCATTCACAGCATCACCAACTTTACCCTGGACTTCCAGGTCCTCGTTTACCAAGCACCACCACAAAGTGCTCGTTTCCTAGGAACCTTTCACAACGTGCTTACATGTGCTTACACAACTGGTCCACAATGGTGAACTTCATGAGATGACCCACTTTGAAGAAGCTCAAGATGCTCACTGTTGATACCCCAAAAGAACTTTGCTCTAGAGCCTTTGAAGGTTTACATCAAACATGGAAATTAATGTGGACAGTACGTGCCTTCTTTCCCACCCAGTGGACTTTAGTTTTCCACTGAATTATCGAAGATTGATGTATTGGTATCCAATTCGAAAGCTGCAAAAGTCTGCAAAAGTGTGTCGTACAAAACGATTTCCACACTTCCATTCACAAAAAAAACGGGCGCAGAACCAAAGTGTGAAAAGTGCGTGAAAAACCCATGAAAACACCGTGAAAGTGAGTGAAAAACCCGTGATTTTAGGGTCCCCTTGATCCGTGAAAAAAAATCTTTTTTTTTTTTTTTTTAATGCCAATCGCAGCACATCGGTTCGTTGCAGTCCAGTATATATACCACTGTTTTGCAATGGGGGTAGTTGAAAATGTCCTACGAAAAGCCAAAGAAAGGGCAGCCAGAGCTAGTGCGAAGATCAGTGGTTCGA
>Ga0126342_10009666_pt1 | contig 17281 bp, 22 predicted proteins | sample Cyp1metagenome_FD_92528 | JGI IMG/M metagenome (GOLD analysis project Ga0126342, IMG submission 92528) | Coral microbial communities from Lord Howe Island, Old Settlement Bay, Australia - Cyphastrea 1 metagenome | ecosystem: Host-associated > Invertebrates > Cnidaria > Coral ... | reverse complement strand
GTTGGACTGGATAGGCAAAACGGCTCCAGTCCCCCTGCATTGTAATTAGATTTAGAAAGGGAGAGGACAAAGGAAGAAAAAAGAGAGAAGTTTTACATCTATTTAGATGTTACACACACACACACAACTTGCTCACACACAACTCCCTCACATACAACCTACTCACACACAACTTACTCACACGCAACTCTCTCACACACAACTCTTTCACACACAACTCTCTCACACACAACTTACTCACACACACAACTCTCTCACACACAACTCTTTCACACAACTCTCTCACACACAACTTCTCTCACACACAACTTGCTCACACACAACTCTCTCACACACAACTTAACTTACTCTGGCGACATCGACCTTCACTTTGTGTGGCAGGCGTGGGGCTTGGCGACACCGACCTTCACTTTGTGTGGCAGGCGCGCACCTGGCGACATCGACGTGCATTGCATGGCAGGCGGCGCTTATGGCACTGGGCTGGCTCGGGTGGCCCGGTTGGTTCCCGGTGACGCCGCTCCACTTTGTGTGGCGGGCGTCGCTTGGCGACATCGACCTTCACTTTGTGTGGCTGGCGTGGAACTTGGTGACATCGACCTTCCTTTTGTGTGGCAGGCGTGGCACTTGGTGACATCGACCTTCAGTTTGTGTGGAAAGTGTGGCAAGTACGGCACCGGGCTCGCTCCAGTGGCGCGCTTGGTTCACGGTGACGCCGCTCCACTTTGTGTGGCAGGCGTGGCACTTGGCGACATCGACCTTCACTTTGTGTGGCACGCGTGGCACTTGGTGACATCGACCTGCACTCTGCATGAAAGGCGTGGCACTTACGGCACTGGGCTGGCTCTGGTGGCGCACTTACGGCACGCGGCTGGCTTTGGTGGTGCGTTTGCTTCCCGCTAACAATGCTCATGTTGTGTGGCACGCGTGGCACTTTTGGCACTGGGCTGGCCCTGGTGGCGCGCTTGGTTCCCCGTGACGCCGCTCCATTTTGTGTGGTTGGTGACCTGTAGGCTTCTGGTGGCGCGCTTGGTTCCCGGTGACGCCGCTCCACTTTGTGTGGCAGGCGTGGCACTTGGCGACACCGACCTTCACTTTGTGTGGCAGGTGACATCGACCTGCAATCTGCATGAAAGGCGTGGCACTTACGGCACGGGGCTGGCTGCCTCTGGTGGCGCGCTTGGTTCCCGGTGACGCCTTGTGTGGCAGGCGTGACACTTGGTGACATGTAGATGTAGGCTTCACTTTGTGTGGCAGGCGTGGCACTTGGTGACATCGACCTGCACTTTGTGTGGCATGCGTGGCACTTGGTGACATCGGCGTGCACTTTGAGTGGCAGGCGTGGCACTTATGGCACGGGGCTCTCTCACACACAACTCTCTCTCGCACAATCTCTCTTCCACCATCTCCACGCTACTCACACACACTTTCCCACACACACACAACTCTCTCACACACAACCTTTTCACACACACACAACTCTCTCACACGCAACTGACCCCCACAGCTCTCTCGCACACAGCTCTCTCATACGTACCTCTTTCACACAATCTGTCTTCCACCATCTCTACGCAACTCACACACACTTTCTCAGACACAACTTGCGGTGCGCGTAACCTTCTCAAACGCAACTCTCTCACACGAAACTCTCATACCTACCTCTTTCATACAATCTGCCTTCCACCATCTCCACAGAACTCACTCCTACTTTTTTCAAATACATGGGATAAACCTTCTCACACACAACCTTCTCACACAGAACTTCACTCGATCTGTCTTCCACCATCTCCTTTCTCTTTCCTGCCTTTCCCATCCCGTCTTCACCTTGCTTTTGCTACTTATTGGAAGACTTGACATGTGGGGTTATCCGGTCCTTTAACTGTTTTTGCCTTGACTTTCGATCGGAACATGAAACAGCAGTGAGAAAACCTCCCTGGTATCCCGAAGTCCTGTATGCAGAGCTCCTTGAGACTGGACAAAGATTTGAGCTTCTCCACCTGCAACCAATGAACCCATTGGGTAGCAAAAAGTAGCAAAGGGCTGAAGCTGCGCTGAAGCTGGCTGACCCATGGTGAGGTGGCACCTCTAGAGGCGTTGAGATCAAATTTCTGGAGATGTCCAAAATCTCAAGTGTAGGACAACCTCTGACAGGTGGCGAAGAGCTGAAGCTGGAGTCCAACATGCAGCATCTGCAATGGGCTCAATCCACAAATGATTGTCCAGAGAGCTTAGTCGCAACACATCAGTGCACAATCACCAGTCAATGCAAGCTTGGTGTCTGCCGTAAAATGGTGACCAATCACAACATGAAACAAGTTTGCGAATTGGGGCTTCCCCCATAGTGACACCACCCCATAGCCAGATGCAGCTCAGGAACACGTGACGATATTTGGAGGCAGCTCCTAACAGACTGCAGTCATGGTCTAATTCAGTGGTTGGATTGCCCCGGTGCAACTTGAGCACCTCAAAACCTACATTTTACAAACATCAAAAATCCACAACGAAGTAGTGTCACTTCTGCGTCTCAAAATCACCCTAAATCTGAGTGGTGCCACTCGTTGGAATTTGTAAAACCTGGAAGATCAAGCCGTGTTCCCACCATTTGCATCGTTGCATATCCTCCAAATAGTTGCCAGCCAGCATGAACTCTGACAACAGCGGAAGGCTTGGAAAACCTGTCGGATGGCCACCCCAGCGATGCTACAAACAACAACTGAATCAATGAGTCAATGAGCTCCACATAGCTTCGCTAAGTAGCACCATCTCACAAAGATCCAGGGTCCAAGATTTGCTTCAGCCATTGATATCTGGTGGCAGAACGGCCTTTGAATGCTGGAGATTTCAGGCCATTCTCGGAGATGTCCAAGGATGAGAGCCGGCCTCAAAGACTGGAAAAAAGCAGTGCACATGCAAATATGGGTATGGGTCAATACCTATAGATACATTCTTAGTGGGATGAACGTCCATTTACCAACTATTTTGGGGTTCACTAGGTACCAGGGTTTTGACCCATCCCCATATCTTCTCTGACATGTACATAATAACATGAGTCCATATTCATCAAATGTCTGGTCCCACGCCAACACCGCCAACACCAGATTGCCCGCTCAGATTTCAAAATTAGTCCAACTTGGGGCCCAACCGGGAGCACTCAAAAAGCTCAGGTTTGACAAGCGGTTTCCTGGCTTGCGAGCAAAAAAAGAACCGATTAAGAAACGCCGTTTCCATCCTTTTTCAAGGTGCTCGATGTTGTATCCTTCAAATTATTTTACCATCATTGCTGTCTCCTTTCGAATTGGTCGCAGCTCAACCTGTAAAGTAAGGGTGTATCACATTGAAATTGTGTCTTGTAAACACCGTTGCATATACATGCATATACCAGTTCAAGAAAAAGCTTGTCTTGACAACGGTATCGGTGTTGAGAGACGCTATGACGAATGTTGAGCCCAAAAGTCTAAGCCCGAATCCCTTGCACTGAGTGGCATCTTGAAATTGTATGCCACGACGCCAGGCCCAAGCTTTTTCTGAGTTTCTGCAACTTCCGCGATCAAACCGGCCCTTGCTGCACCACCTGTGAACATGTTGAGATATTATCCTCAAGACCATGCACGCCTGAGAGAAGCAACTCATCCAATTTCCCCCCCCCCACGCCTGAGAGAAGCAACTCATCCAATTTCCCAAGACCTGCCAGTCGGGAATCTGCAATCAAACCTCTCAGCAAACAGTCAGAGGCCTTTGAAGCCCTGGGAATAGCAAGCATTCTCCTGCCCTCGCGCCCTGTATGTTGCTAACCTACAGCCTTCCCAAAGCTTCAATACGACGCCCCACAAAAAGAACACCACTTGTATTTTTCCAACCTACTGCCACTAAAATCTTCAGAATACGCTCCCACAAACTTCATAAAAAGCAATCATTTCAGTCCACAAAAGATTAACAGCAGGGAAACTTGGGGATCTCTGAAGCCATTGGTTTGGTGATTGCTCTTTTGAACATGCATGTTTCGCTTTTTCAGTCTTGAGGGTGTCTAAACCCTGACATAATTGATTCCAAGTGAGATTCACACTGAGATCAACCCACAAACCATTCCAAGGTATTCCACCAACGCCTTTCAAATGCTCTGCGCTCACCGCATCCAATTTGTTCTGGCTCACATCAAGCACCTCTTCACAAAAGGCAGCAGGATGCTGGATCCAAGACAGCTTGGAGGCGAGGGATCTCAAACCAGCATAAATCACTTGGGATCACTTGGGTTGCTGCAGAACTTTTTCGGATCATTAGGACCAAAGAAATCAAGCAGCATCATCTAATTCAAACCAGTGACATCCAGTGACATTCGGAAAATCGGTGACAGGATGAGTGCTGCGCCACCTCCAAAGCTCCAAGACCCTGCAAACCATCCAATGTGCTCAGCTCGTTGTAGGCCAAACGCAGCCTCAGAAAGGAACTGTTGAAATTGGTCTGTCACCGCTTGCTCCATGAAATTTAAATAAAGGAGCAAAGAAGAGATCGGCAAAAAACAAAACCTCATGCTATAAAATCGCTTAGGCAACAAAACACTTTGGCCTCGCATTTGATCTAAACTGACTTGCCAGATTGCAGGCTGCAATGAGTTCGTAGAGTCTAGGGTCGTAGATCATCGCTGGGGTCTCAGGCTCTTTTAGTTTTGTCAGTTTCACGCAGCCACGTCCGAGCCTGGTGCCCGGGTAGCTTAGTTGAGGATATCGATTGGAACAAAACAGCCACGATGACAAAATAGCAACACAGTTGGCCAACAGCCTGAAGGGACACAGATTCTTCAGTTGCCCGAGAGGGAAAAAAACACACCACAGAAATTTGAAAAATATCGCCTTCGTTTACAGGAGTAGTCTTCCATAGTCTCCCCCACGACTATGACTAGCAGCAGAGAACTAATCTTTTCAAAAGACATACTCCACACGTCCTCTAGTCTCTGTGCAACCGTTGGTCCAAGAGAGGTGTGGTCCTATCTGCATCGCCCCAGTCCCTTCTCAAAGACCTTGCCTTCGTATCTTGTTTCTCTCCAGGTTCAAGGTTTCCAGGGAAAAGAGCTTCTCCAAGCCTCCAATTTCATGGCATCATTGTTTGGTCTGGCCATGTCTGGCCTGTCAACTCTTGAGTACTCTTGTATTGGGACGCAATCTACAAGTACCTCCTTCACACATGGGCTTTGAGCGGAATGCAAGATTCCACGGCACAGCCGTTTGAAGACTCAGCAAACTATGTGAAGCATTGAGCAGGTCAAAGTCAGCTGAATTCTTGGCGCATCACCACGCCTTCCACGCAAACGATCTCGTTGTCTTCCAAATGAAGATTCACCAAACCTGGCAGTCAGGCCCCAGGGCTCGTGGAAGAGAAGGGGTTCATCAACCGACGGTGTTTTTCCCAGAAACCCATCGAAGGAACAATCGAGCACCCCTGCTTGGACATTTCTCCAGGCCCTCGATACGAGAAATCTGGCAGGCATCCAACCTTGCTGCGGAACAAGGAAAACCATCCCGGCCCTTGACCCTGGGGATGTCTGGCAGAAAATTGAGATGTAACAAAACTCTATAATCCCTGCGATATGAAAAGCAGTTGCCGATTCCATGCTCCACACCTCTCAATTCCTTTTTGCAACTGGTCTATCAAATGCAATCTGCTACTGGAACATCACTGCGAATCTTCCAAGAGCCCGAACTTCAGTTCACGGAGTTTCGGCATGGCACCCAGATTCTCCATCACTCGAAGATTGTTCCTGGATGGCCACATGGCAATAGGGGAATCCTGCGAAATAGATCTAAATGGTACATGTAGCATTCATTTAGCCCTATGAACCGCAGCAAATAGGGGGATGGCCATCTCCTTTTGTGGGAAAAAACAAGGGGATATCATGGAATATCATGGAGGATAAATGAACATAAGCTATGTCTTCACCATTTCTGCAAGTGGGTCCAACATGATTCCGATCACAAAAACAGCCTGAGAGCTGGACGAGGAGAGGTCCAAACTCCGCAGACTCGCTGTGAACTCTGCCAAACCCTGGATCTTTCTCCTTGCCAGGCTAGCACATCAAAGTTGAGGCCCTGACATTGGGTCATTAACCAATGTTAATACATATTATATCATATTATATCATATTATATCATATTATATCATATTATGTCATATTATACTCTATTCTTAGTATTTGATGTAATTACATGTAATTACGCTATTAATAGACACACTTCAATATCACTGGATATTGTATGTGTGACATCATCTGATATCGTGTGATTATATAACATTTTCTGACATCATATAAAATTCTATGTCTATATGTCTCATATGGAGTACTACTTTGAGAACTTTGAGGCTCTGACAAAAACTTGTAGTGGAAATTCCTGAGCCGCTAGCCACACAGCAGTTTTTCACAGGGCCACAGGTAATAGGTACATCATGGTACAACAATCCTGAATCCCTGGCAAAGGCTCGAATTAACATCCTAATGTGGCGGGCAATTCAGTTGTATAATTTACCTCAAGGAAAAGTACCTTCAACTCAAAGAACATCATTGTGACCAAACTTGTACTTATTGTACTTCTCACTTCTCTGGCAAATGCTGCATATTTCTTTCGGCAGTACCCCTCATCACTTAAGTCTCTCACAGATCTGTGACCTTTCCACCCTCAGTTCCTTCTGCGCATTCACCTCGCCAAAAGGTTCGGAAATTCGTGACTACTAGGCAAAGGGAACCTGTCACCATTTTTGAGATAGTCTTAGTAGAAACAATCCCCATGGTAACAACTCATGGTTCTTGTGGTGACATCCTGATTGTCAGATATCTTGCAACCAGTAATTCTGGCATGGCACTTCCTTTTCGGATGCATTTCACTATTTAGAAGGATCTTCTTGACAAAGAACACATTGGCGCACATGTCATTTCTCCAGATTCTCCTAGAAAACTTATAGAAATGACACCAACTGCAAGTTATCATGATTGGCCATCCCAAGCTGTGCCACTTGCCAAGCAACTCGCAAGGGTCTCATCAATCTCGGCATCCTGGCAGGCCATGGTCTGAAAGGAGGGGCTTCCCACTGCCCAACCACTTCCCGATCTTCCCGGCAGTGCCTCTCCACCCACCCATCGGCAGCCCTGCAGACATCACATCAAAGCATTTGCTTCACTGAAATTGGTGGATTCTGGTGGATTGAGCCCCCTGCCTTGTCATAAACAGTGGCAGTTTGCAATGATTTGTTGAATGGTTTGGAGATTCGAAATTTTGAGAATGTTTGAAACGGCTTCTTTATAGTATACAAGGCCTTCTCAAACGTCTCTTGGAGCTATGCTCTGGGTCATCCCTGGTCTACTTATTACACGCCCCAGCCAAACGTGTTCGAAGTTCCCTTTTTTTCAGGTGTCAAGAGAAGGGTAGCATCATCACTTCGGCTCATGTTGCTTCTGTCATGGAATTGTGATGAATTTTGGCTATAGTCTTGCTGTAAATCGCCAGCTTTTCAGCTGATCTGTAGCTTCCCACTCAGCCAGGGCCTCAGAGAGTTGCTTAGGGGCACGGCGTTCGCCTCCCAATGCCTGACGCGCCGTATCCAGGTCTGTCAATAGTGTGCTGTTGTTTCCACATTTCCAAATAGTTATAATTTAGTTTAATTATATAAATTTAAATAAACAAATTAAACAAATGGATTGTAGCTGTTGACTCTTGGCATGTTCACCATTCTGGAGAACATTTTGGAGAAAATCTTGGGACTTTGGCGGTTGATATCTGCAAAATGCTGCTGAGCACCCGGACAACAATCCGTTGGCTGCTGCTGAGGCTACCACCCTGCGAATACGTAGTAAAATCTCAGCCATTGAGATCAACACACCATAAAGACGTACAACAAATATCAAAACATACAGCAAACTGAAAAAACAATGATGTCAATTACAGTATGGAAAGCAGTTTCAATTGCAATGGTTTCTTTGGTGGCAAGAGTGGTGAATTCCTTCGACTTGTGGCATCTCCTTCCGCTTGAGCATGCATGACAGGCTAGTGCTTCAAAACCCGACATTACCGGAGAGCTGGTTGTACTATATTTGTTGGTCCTGGAAGTTCTCTGCACACCAGGCGCCTCTGAAAGCACCATCTTCCCTACCAGCTTCTTTCAGCGAAAGTCATGAGCCTGAACCATGGTGGCATGACTGAACGCAAGAAGCAAACAAGTCAAGCGCTAAAATCTTTACCGGGCTTAGAGGGAGAATTCAGCACCTTCAACATGCTGCTACTGCCAGACCTACAATGTCTGACAGCATGAATAGAAGGAACATGAAGGAACCCACTGCCTCCAGGCACAACCTTCGTGTTTGATAGTGACAGCCAAGAGAGTAAACCAACAGGTGGGTCTTCAGACAACAAGCCGGACGACCATGCATAGATTCATAGACTTCTGTATGTCCCGATCTGGACCATCCATACCTCACCTAATTGGAGCATCCGCCACTGCCATGTCATGAGGGGCATACCAAGGATGTCATCTGGTGTCCTTTTGTCTTCATGAAAGCACATCGTTGGCTTCAGTCGAACTCAAGGAGCTGTGGAGTTTAATTGAAGCAAACACCTACAGTGGTTGTTCAATCATGATCGAGCGTTGTCTCCAGTTCGAAGCTCTTAGCTCACAGAATGCTTAGATTATCATATACTTCACCAAATCCAGCGCAGAGCTTGGCCAATCACAGCTGCTTGGATAGTCCCAAATGCTCCATGAAGAGATGTAATTCCATCATATAGGTGTCTTGGCAGATCATGATAGCAGACAGCCATGTTCCCTGAAAATAAAAGAAATCCTATAGAATCAAACAATTGAGCATTGCTGTGCAAAAAGCTTGAGCCAATATAGAGGCATCATAAAAATCAAACCGATTGAACCAAATGTCTGTCATGGTGGCACCATGAAATTATTGGTTGAGTACTGGATACTTCGATCAAGGCCTTGAAAGCAGGCAACTTCAAAGTGGGTGGGAGATGGTTCAGAGGCTTCTACAACAAATAAGCACGTGAACAAAATATCCAGACCTGGCTTTGAAACGTATATAGTTGCATTTGGTGCTTCCCGGTCTTAAGATGCCAAGGTCTCCCAACTATTGGCATGTTGTCCTCGGCAAAGATCGGCTTCCAAATCCGGCCACCCTGTGGCTTGGGCATGGAGAACACAGTTCCTTTGGTCCTGGCTGGGAAAGCTTTGATCCGTCAGATTGTGGCATTTCCAGCGCGCATTCTGTGTGTTCTTGGCCTGTTCTTTGATGGCAGTGCATCTGCATTTCAACGATTCTACATTGATTCTACATTGATTCTACATCTAAACGTTTCACGCCACTTGCATGTCCTCAACTTCCTCCCAGGGTTCAGGACGGTTGGCACACCATCCTTGCAGGCGTGGATTTGGATGTCTTGCCATCTGCCATGGCAACGAAGCTCTTCTTTAGCTGCTTGATACTGTCAAGGGTTGCAAAGCAAACGATTTCAGGAAAAAGAGGGGGAGGCATCTGAAAACTGTTGGAAACTCATATATATTTGTCATACATATATTTATTTAATAAATTTACTGAAGAGTTTCTGTCGTTCGCAAAGTTGACATTGTGAGGTTGCTATGTTCTGGCCAACACAGCACGGAACTCCGGTCAAATGGCTCCCCTTAGAAAAATCTTTAGCCAGCGGTCCTGGTCCACAATGATGGGCACTCGAACCACCGTGTCATTGCCGCACTTTGGGCAAAACACCTATCAGATCTATCACAACCAAGACACGAATGAACAGTCAAAGAATATCAAAGAGACAGAAATTATCACACATGAGCAAACATGATCAAAAATGTGTGTCTCTTACTGCCAGCCTCTTCAGCCTCTTCACTTTGTCATGCGAGGTCAGTCGAACGTTTTGCCAACATATGAGACCCCACCTTGGTGGAGTCGCGGTGGAAGTGGAAACATGCCTGGCGGAAATCTCCATGGATCAAAACACAAAGAACGTTCCAAAGAACGGGAAACAAAGGAAACATGAGGCATCCAATGCATCATGGATCCGCAAGTGTTGAGCACCAAATAAAACCAGAGGTAATCAATATCATGATGATCAGGATGGGCTGATGATTGGATGACAGGATCATGGTGCCCCTTGTGGAGCAGCAACTCGCCGGCAAGACTCTGCAATATAAGCCCCACCTGGGTCAAGCTATCAACTCAATAGTCGAGTTAGAAAAGTCATTTTCGGATGCTCACAAGGAAGAATTCGAGGAAATGAAACTCCTGCGTTAGGTCTTATACAACACAGTGCCTTGGGGTCTGAGTCGAAAAAAGACTGCTGGGGTGCATGGATGAAAGTTCAGTAAGTGCATGAGAGAAAGCCGTGATATTGCACATGCTTCAGCAAAACAAGGTAAGCTCTTCTTGCCCTGACGTCTGAATATGCTGAGGAACTGAAACAAAGGCCCAAGTCTGTTGCAAGTGCATTCTTTTGAGAAGGTTTCTCCCTGCTTGGTTTAGAGAAAGCCGAAGACCATGGCAACTGGACCAGCCCAGTTTACCTACTGATCAAACCTGAGACGACGACAGCTTGACGCTCTTGATCGCATAGCCATCAAAGGTCAATGGCGTTATGCCCATCTGAAGAAGTACCTCTTTGCAGATGGAGATAGCAGGAGATAAATAGTTGAACGCATATTTTTGTGCACGCGAAAAATCGTGGAGCCATTGCGCAGCAACTCTTTTCATCCTTTGCAGCACGCTCTTGTCGCCGAGCAGATCTGACAAGATGTACCTGGAGCAGCGCCAAAACATGAAGAAAAGTCAGGTGCATATACGCACTGTACACATGATTATCACTCTTTGCAAATTGCACAGATATGCATTTACTAAAGCCACGGCTCCCCTTGACAGCTGATAAGGGGTGAGATACTGAAAAATTTCGAGAAGACCGTGCCGTTCAACAGGTCTTGGCAAGGAGTATCAGAAATGCAGGTGGACAATCTGACCATGACTACAATGATAGTACAGTATCCAATGAAGTCACAACAATCTGTGATGAGAATGGTGGTGATGTGGTCAGTTCTTGTGAAATCCCTCCCCAAAGTGGGTGTGGGGACCCATGACTGAAAATTGATGAAAATTGGCTATCCATTCTTGAACCCCTCTTTTACACCAGAATTTACAGTGTAGTATTAGTTAAATACCGTCCATCCACCGCGGCCAAGATTGCCTTTTTCAACCTTGTTGCCTTGTGAACACCTCTGTCGATACTCGAACAAACTTGGCTAGGCACTGCTTGCCGCAGGACTCGTCGAAGCCGACCTTGTGCTTGAGATACACAGATGAGACTGAGACCATACTGACGGAATCGAGTATACATCCTAAGCAGTTTCTCCCAAGGCAGGAAGAAGCTAAATATCCAAGTATGTGCCTCCAAAACAAGAAGGCTGCGTGTAACGTCTCCTGATTCTGACATCATGAGTCAATCAAGCTCCTTTAGCCACAAAGACATCAAAATAAACATAGCATACATAGCCAACAATGAGTAAACAATACTAAACAATATCTCATAAAAAGGCTACTGACGACTCGGAAAGTCTGGCGGGAGAGTCTCCGGGAGAGTCTCCACAGAAGGATTGGGACCCGAAAGCTGCACCTGAACCCAGAGATGGAGGAACAACCTGCAAGCCGCTGCAAGCCACATGGTTGCGACACGTTGTGACTGCCATGCTGGCTTTCCACAAAACCTGATGTCAATGATGTCAATGTATGTGAACCGAACCGTTAGGATCATATCATACATCCGAAAGAAACACTATGTTTTGATCCCAATCCGATATGTTCGGGGCTCTTGTCAAAGATCTCGGCCAATTGACTCCGACATCAGCGCCTAAGTAACGCTTCAAAGCACCTTGACCCAGCCGGACCCACCTTGGCAGCAGTGCGCCAAGTAAAACTCGCTTCTGCCCTGGTCAGGATGTCTCCTGCAAGTTGATGGTTTCACAAACAAGCTGTATGCATGGGCCCATGGACGGGTGATATATACCTGTCAGGAAAAATCACCTTCTTAATTCTTAATCTAAAATGTATTGTTCGTTTGCGATCTGTTAGACATATGTCTAGCTAGTGAGCTGGCACACTAGTGTTCATAGGTGTTCTGGGACAATATTGGAACGAAATTCAATTGCCCCTGGTGCATCTGTGCTTCCCTGGCTGATTCAGGGTTCCTTGCATTTCCTTCAAGTATGTAACTGTACATAATTAAGCCAAGCAGTGTTCAACTACCATGTTTAACAGCTCCAATCTGATCGAATTACGAAATGTAAGCACCCTCTATTGTCGGTTCGCTTTTTTTGCCCAAAGAAACTTTGAAGCGCTTCTGAGTACTCTGGGCTATTTCGAAGGCTGTCTGCACGCTTCCCTTTGGCGAGCACCAAATGCCTGCACGGAAAGCTTGGAATCAAACTTGCTTGGTGAGTGGATTGCATCAGTTGCACCAACCATCAGAACAAATCTATAAGTGGAAATACTGGTGAACTCGAGAAACATTGACAAATGCTGTTTCCATCCTTAGGAAACCATACAATTCTCCATACCCCGCTCCTTTGACTTGTCTTGAGAATCTCACAAGTTTCCTCGGTCATCCCCCTTTCTGTTCACCTCTTACTCTCCCCCCCATCCTTTGGAGCCTCTGACCAGCTCTCACCGCTGCTTGGTGCAGGCGGACAGCATGCTCTGCAGGCACCAAATGATCCACCTCCCCATGCAAAATGAGGACTTCGCCATCAAAGGCCTGCGGCCACGGTCCAGGTCTAGATTCAACTGATTTCAACTGGGTCAACCACCTGGAATTACCACCTGGAAGTACCACCCACATACTATCTGGGAATATCTGGGATCTACATCCAAGCTAGGAAATTGACGGAAATCCACATGTTGCCAGCCTGGATCAAATCCTCGTTGCCTCGCACAAAGACATACTGCGCAAGCTCCGGGCCACCTTAGTTCTTAGCTCCGGTGACCTCATAAGTGGGAGTTTGAGGTCACCGGTGTGCCGTCGCTCATCTATCTTTCCTATCAACAGATCCCAAGCGGCTATGACTTAAGGATCAAATAACACACGGTAGTAGCACAGCAGCCTGAAATTACATAATCATGAAACACTGCAGGGGGCAACATACTTTGACTTTCTGAGCTTGATGTCTAACTTGACCTCGCAAAATTCTCTGCACTAAAGCTGCCAGGTCACGATTGCCTTCCATTGCTGTTGTCAACAACTGACGTGCCTTGCGCCCAAGCTGCGCTGCGCAAAGGTGCAACTGCCGGCTTCCAAACCTGCAGTGCGTGCAAACGTTGGAACTGTTGGCTGGCTGGTTTTTAGGTTGGAGGTGGCTTTGGTTCAAATCCAAGCCTCCTGAAATTATAGTTGGGTGAACTCTGGGTGAACATAAAAAAAAATCTAGACTCTAGACAGCACGAATCTGTTCTGTTGATTTCGGCTAAATTTGAGGGCTCTGCCTGCTGTCACCTGCAGCATTACAGCCCATGGTTGCCAAGGCAGTGTGCTTCGGCGGTTCCGGAAGCGCTTTGGCTCCAGGAGCATAACTTCCAGCCCAGCCTGTCCTTGGATGCCATGTGCCATGGGATGCTATGGATGTTTTCTGGCGGGGAATAGGATGGGTTAGGTGGAGGTTGCTGTCGCAGCTTGCAAAATCCTCAGAAACACTGGCGCTGATGGGATCTCACTGATCACACCGATCTGCTGTAAATATCAGCAGTATTAAACAGCTATTTGACTCACCCAACTTGCCTTGCCAAGATTCTCCAATACCAAGCCACGGTTGAAGATCTTGGTTCCCTTTAGGGCTGCCAGAAAGCAGGCTACGCGTGAGCCCAAGCCATTGCCATACACTGCCCAGCCACCTGGCCATGGCCATGGCAACTGCTGCCGTTCAAAGAGTTGAGGCAGGGATCGGCAAATGCGCTCACCATCTGGGCGCCTTACAAGGCGAATCAAGGCGGCTTAGCTTCAAACACCGTTTTGGAATTTGTTTTATGAGATTTTATGATGTTGTGTGGTCTATTAATGAGTATTATTATGGCTTATTGACCCTTTTTCATTCGAAAAAGAAGAGAAGCAAATTAAGCCTGTGAGTCGATGCTCATGCAGAAAGCCAAGCAACAAATGGTAGTGTGAACTTGTCCCGGTGGAGAAACCGTATCCTCGGAAATCTGCGATGAGAAGGTGAACATTTGCTGCCCGCCACGCTTCCAAGTTCTCCTTGAAATCACGTTCTGCGACTGTTTGGAAGGAGGGCAGCACTGCACCACAATGAAACTCAAGGCTAAGTATGTGTGCGGTCAGGGCATCTACAACGTTCCATGACAAAACCATTCTGAAACTGGAAACTCATACCATTTCAACAGAAATGCCACTGAGAATTAAACATCTAGTGCGAAATCCTCATGCAAGTATCAAAATGTCATCTGAAATATTTCACCAGTACAGAATATAGTGTCACTTTCACGCCTGCTCACTGCTTTACCCTTGTTTGCTGGCAGCCAATGGCTCCTCCTCACAGAAGGTGTCAATATTTTGATCCTCTCCGTGAAACATTAAGACGACCGGGAAACCATGGATTGGCTGACCATCTTCACACTGCAATAGTAGCCGCAAGCCTAGAACCGCGCCATCAACTTCCCAAGCGATGTCAGTCTGACGAATCTGGCTGCCTGAGATCCATTGATGACCCACTGCAGGATTACGATGGCATGGGAAGAATAAAGAGGACAACTTTTCCGCCTCCGCTTCCCACTGTTCGACAAGCACTTGGACTTCCTTTTCCCCAAGCTCTTCTGCCAAACTGAGCGCTTCTGGAAAACGTGACATGCAGATGTTAAAGGCCAGCAATGCACGTTTGCTTGCGGAGCCTGGCTCTACTTTAGAAGCCATTTCCAAGTCTTGCTCCACCTACCAAGGGGCACAGACATTCTCTGGAGTTGGCAATTGAAATAAAAAAACATAAAAATCCAACAATCAATCCTCCAGAGCAATGATTCAGAGACAAAAATGAAAGAAGTCTCCTGGGCCATCCTCCTCATTTTCAGAATAGCCAAAGCCAAAGAGAGGCAATGTCCTACCTGAGCCAGCTGGTAAAAGCGCCACTTCCACAAACTCTCGCACAAGGAGTTCGTGCCAGTCGTGCCACTCCCATTTGCCTTGCCGTCTTTTGCATCAAAGGTGTCAAGAACACAAAGCAAACATGTGTAACCTGTGTATGTGATACAAGATCGATAGGCCTACGAACCATACCGATCCCAGCATAAGCTTCATGTGCAGTGTATAACCTGCGTGTTCCAACGTTTTGTGGCACCGTTCCGTTTGGAACTTTTTGCGGAATCAACTCTTATTCAGCCAGGTGCTGCTAAGTCAGCAAACATGTGCTGCGTCACGGAAGTAGATTTCTCTGAAGCAAATGCCAGGAGTCGGTTTCAATTCTCTGGATCTCCTCCTTGGATATCTCTCCCCGCAGAGTCAAGAGTGGTTTGTCTCGGAGGCAAATGGAAACCCAGCCAGTCGCAGGCCCCACACCCACAGTCTTTGCAAAACGAAGACGGTCTCCTCAGGTTGAACCAAGGGATCCAAGGGTACTTGAAGGACTGCATTCTGCGTATACTGAACGGGCCAGCAATGGTCAGCACACCCATTTGCTGTTGGTACCTACTGAGGTGCTTTGTAAATTGTTACTTTACACTTTCAAAATGCTCTCCTTGTAGGGCCAGTTGCTGCACCAGAGCTCCTCTTTGGGGCTCAAAATTAGCAAGATCCAAGATGAGCAAAGCGCCCTTCACTCATGGGGAGAAGTCAAGCGTTCAGGAATTACCACAAATTATCACGAAAAATCATAAAGCATCAGAAAGAATCATACATGATCACAAATAATCATGAATTATCATACATATCGATTGCTGTCCCTTCTCTTTCAAAGACCTCTGTTTCATGCCCTGGGCCTGGTGCCAAACGCGGACACTCAGAAGACTTCAAATCGGCATCTTCTCGGACCACGATGCCTCCTTTCCTGGGCTGGACAGCTAAGTAAGGAAATACAATACCAGTTGGTACCATTTGGCTGGAGATTCCAAAAACGAGCAGGGAATGCTCCTTGTGTAATTTTGTGTGCGCTTCAGCCTTTTTACTTGTAACTGGGCAAACTGCCAGGGTCAAAGGCTAGCTGCTACTTGTTGTCCATCCCTTTGATAAAAAAACAAACCCGGGTAAAGCTGATGCGGGTGCATTAAACTGTTCCAAGCCCAGGTTCTCTGCTCCTCCAACCACTTCCCATATTGCGCAACTTGCCATGGCGTGTTTTTAACAATGGAAAAACTATCCAGTGCGCAGGGCACAGTTGTGTGTGTGTGTGTTGGTACGGTGCTGGTGCTGGTGCTGGTGCTGGCGCTGGCGCTGGCGCTGGCGCTGTTGGTGTTGTTGGTGTTGGTGTTGGTGTTGTTGTTGTTGTTGCTGTTGCTGTTGCTGTTGCTGTTGCTGTTGGTAAAAGCAAAGACTGGGGCCCGGAGAACAAGTTACCGGAACTTCTTTTGGACAATTTGCTTGGTGCTCCTTAAGGGCGTCCATCGAGTTTTCTACCGTTCTGAAAAAGAATTTTGGTGTAAAGTTGTTCCTCCATTTTTTGTTTTTGGTTAAAGCTTCCTGGGCCCCTTTTTGGCCGCTCAGCGGCTTAAATATTGCAAAAAGAGGTTTGGCAGGCTCGTTTTGGATCAATGTGATTTTTTTAGCTGCTGGGCCCCGTTTTGGGCCACTCAGCGGTTGCAATCCTTCAATAAAGGGTCTAGGCTTCTTTTTCCTAGGCGCAGCTTGAGCACGTGTTGCGTTTTCCAGCTTCTGGGCCCCTTTGGGGCCACTCAGCTGCCCAGTTTCTTCAAAAAGGGGACTGGCAGCTACGAGTATCTTTTGGAATTGAATGATTCGTTTCTTTCGTTGTCCACTTGCTGGTCCCAGTCTTTGTTTGTACAGTACCCCCTGGTGGGCACAAAAAGAGATATGGATTGAACACGGGGTCCCAGTCATTGTTTGTACCTTGTGGTTGTTGTTGTGGTTGTGGTTGTGGTTGTGGTGGTGGTGGTGGTGGTAGTGGTTGTTGCTGCTGCTGTTCTTGCTGTTCTTGCTGTTCTTGCTGTTCTTGCTGTTCTTGCTGTTCTTGCTGTTCTTGCTGTTCTTGCTGTTCTTGCTGTTCTTGCTGTTCTTGCTGTTCTTGCTGTTCTTGCTGT
>Ga0126342_10009665_pt1 | contig 17283 bp, 16 predicted proteins | sample Cyp1metagenome_FD_92528 | JGI IMG/M metagenome (GOLD analysis project Ga0126342, IMG submission 92528) | Coral microbial communities from Lord Howe Island, Old Settlement Bay, Australia - Cyphastrea 1 metagenome | ecosystem: Host-associated > Invertebrates > Cnidaria > Coral ... | reverse complement strand
CCCCTAGTTCCCATACATTTTTGGCAAAAAGTGAGGGGGTTAACCCCCCCCTTATGTTCATACATTATCAGAAATGTAGGATCCACCCCCCCTACTCCTGAACCAGTTGGGGTCGGGGATATTCTAGTTTTTTCTTCGTTCAATGCATCTTGTACGACTGTATGATCTCGGTGTGCATTAAAATGCGCGTATTCTGCCCGCGCCCACAGCGGGAAAACCGCCCCCTGTGGCCTTGCCGGAAGTTGTGAAACGCAAAACAGCCTAAGGCTGGTTTGCGTCTATCAGCTGCACTGTGTTGAAACAAGAGCTTCTTCTTGAAAGTAGACAACTGCTTCCTGCTTGTATCTCGACAACGTTCGCACAACGTGTGCATTTGCTTTCGTTCTGAAGAGGTCCATTGCAATGAGCAAGCTGCTGAAAGAAAAATCCAAGACCTTCAACAAACTTTGCCAAGAAGGCACGTCCGACATTGGGATATTCTATGTTGCGACCCTAGATCATGATCTCCATGACGCTGCTCACCAACAGACAAGTTTGTCTTCTTTAATCTGCAGATCTTCTGACCACATGCTCTTGATGATCTCCATTCTGATCTACCTAAGGTTACCTACTTAGCCATCGGATTTTTTTTCGGACCCTCTCATAATCTTTACGATCTTCTATACACCTTGAATATGATATGCATGCGTTCTCCGATGCTGTCCTTACATTTGCTCGAATTCTCATGCTTTTCCATAGCATGCCGACCACATCAGCCCTCATTGGTTCCATTGCCTGCCCTTGCCCAGGGCTACGGAAATTCCGTCAGTGGCCAGGACAACATGTGGACTCTCTTAGCCTAGGCCTGCATCATCCTGCGTCGGAGCTTCAATTGAATCATCAGGTAAACCATGGTAAACCCATGGTAAACCCATGCAAACCCAATGCCATAAACCATGCCCAAGTGGGGCTTATGAACTGGGATGATCTAAAATGACCCCAAATGGTTGGTATATGGTTGGTTACTGGGATGGTTTATGGCATTTGCCTTACCACACTACTGATTACTGACGACCAGGTCAGAAAGTCTTTTTCAGCTTTGTGGATCACAAACTCGTCTGTCATTTGAGATTCTCGTCTTAACCGCCTGCACGCCATTCGGTGACGGCGATGTTTTGTCGATGTGGGTTGGCCTTGCAGATGGAGAAGGTGTAGTCTAGTGACCAAGCATTGCTGGTGATTCTGGATGTTTGTTGATCAAGGGTTCACCAAGACACATGGCTTTTGGGATGGTATGGGGATGTATGGGGATACGGATAGGTCAAGGTGGAGGGGACCACTTTTCTGATCTTTTTTGGACAACCTGAACGAACATCAAATTTGTAGAAAACCATCCCATTTCTACCATTTTTTAAAGACACATCATGGCACTTCAGGGTGGTCAATTCATATTCTCGAGCCGCCGTCCAAGGACCCAATTCCAAGGACAACTGCTGTGTGTTTCAGACCTGGGCCTGGTCAAAAATATCGTCGAATGTTCCCTCCCCCCATATGGGATGATGATGATCATCCTGCCAGGAGCTGAAGGCAGTGGTTGAGACAGTGAATGACGAGCAGCTCGCTGAGGCCGCCCTATCCCCCCAAAAAAAGGGCCTGGAAAAGTACAAAACCATGGTTTTGCCAATGGGCGGTATTAACAATAATTATTATTAAATCATTATGTAATAATAATAACTATAAATATAATATAAATGAATACATATATATATATATATATTATATGTAGATATGCGGCAGATATTCGAGGTGATATACAATTCTAAGTTGTTGGAAAGGATACCTTGGCTAACTTGGGCTACCCCAAGCTGTCCACCACCAATTGCAGCTCTGAGTCGTCCATGCTGAAAGCGTGCGCTGAGCAAACTCAAAACAAGACATCACAAGGCATCACAAGACATCAGAAGACCTCATATGGAATAACGCATGATCATCATGATGATTATAAGGCCATGAGGATTCATATGGATTCATCATTTATTTCTCTGACTATGGTTAAGGGGCCGACTATGATTAGGATGGTCATTTTATGTTATTTTGATCATGTCATTTTGATCATGACGCAACCGTGACAACAAACACCAGATTTGAGAGGAAGCCCCTTTTTCGGTCAGATGTTTAGCCGGTTCAGCCAGTTCGGCACTTGTCGGGTTTCTTGGAAAATTGGGTAGACCAAAATCCACTGGTTCATCATCAGTACCCCCAAAAAAAGAACACACATTTAAAAATAAGAACAATTGGTTAACTAACATACCATCTGGTTATTTTACATAGCCATGGGAAATGGCCCATTTATAGATGGTTTACCTAATAAAAATGGTGATTTTCCATGGCTATGTTAAATAACCAGATGGTAGATGTGGAACATAAACACCATTGGTGGATCATTTTCCTAAAACCGCACGGTTTTTCCACATTTTTCCACATCGATGTTAGTTTGCCCGTTGCAGGATGCCTCTGCGGCGGGGGAGTTGAAACTCTTGCTGAGTCGGTGCCACAGTGGCCACGAACCATCACATGTGAAAAACATAAATTATTATGTAAATTATTATATATGGTAAATGATGGTTAATAGATCTATATAAATGTCCAATATATTTTATATATGTTCTGCAAATCTGAGAGCATTAGAAGCAGAACGGAAGGGGATCCAACCTTGGTTCTTCATCGGTCAAGGCTTTGGGTATCGCTTCGCGGCATGGCCTGAATCACTGAGGCCTTCTTCCAAAGACGGTACTGGAGGCAGTGAAGACTAGTTGAGGGTCGCAGCCAAAGGTATCCCTAATGCCGGTGGGTGCGGGAAAAAACAAACAACTCTATTGAGTTTAATTGGGCTGGTCACCTTTTTTGGTGGGGAAGGTGACAACTCTATTGAATCTCATTGAATCTGACATCGTCGGAGCATGGCCATGCCCAGTCCCAGTTGATCCCGTTCCGATCGTTCCAGTCGGAGGCAGTGGAGACCCACTGGGCAGAGCGCCTTAGACGAATTTGTCGATTGGATCGTCAGGTACATTGATCACCTTTGGTCCAAATGAAATCGAATCAGCATATGGTTTTATCATGTTTTTTCCATGTTTTTCCCAATGGCATTTGATGCTTTCAAGTTCGGCGATGATCCGACTAGATACCCAATGTGAAACACCCGCCATAAACCATGGTTTAGTAGGGGATGTTTCAGAATTTCATCACATATTTGGGACCATATGACGGTGGTGTTTACGCCCCTACCAAAAAAATGCGAAAAACAAACATGATCTCGTCAGGTTTTTTTTGGTCTCCAGCTGCAAGGATTGGCGTTCAACCCATGGAGCTGGTTCTCAGTGTCAGGAGCTCATCATTTGTGCTTTGGGGTGCGGCAGGTGTCTAAAGGGAAGTGCTTGTTGAATGGGCAGATTAGCTGGCCAACATGACATATTTGGGGTTTTAGTTGGCCACATCACGGGTATTGAATATAAGACATCAAATGTTCAATGGTCAAATTGAATCAGGCAGCCAAACAAGACGTGATAGTAACACGATTGGCCAACCTCACCCCCACAGGAATCTGCCATCGATTCCATCGATGCTGAGGTTCGCCGGCAAGTGGAGTTTCGCTGCCGGCCCCTAGGGGAAAAACGCATGCGTTGCGACTTTCTTAGCCCAGGTCCCAGTTGATGGCTGCGATTCCTCCACTGGGTGAACATTACGGACCTGGATGATGAAGTTACATTCTGTTCATACTTTTAGATGTGAACTCGAGGGTGCCAGGGTCTGGACCAATTCTCGAATTGCTAGGGCCGCTAGGGGTCTCCCAGGCTTGTGGCCATGCCATGTCATTCTGAAAAAAATCACGTGGGTGTTTCACCATATTTCTTTTAAGATGTTTTTCTATGGTTTTTCTCTGGTTTTCAAGCCATTTTTGGGAGGATCCCATCCATATCCAAGATGTGGAACCCGCCAAGGTCATCTTTGCTCCACCGAAGAGATCAACGCCGTGGTTCAGCGCTGGCCTCGGGGCTCTGAAAAAACAAGCAGCGGAAGTCCAACGACCAGCGGAAACCAGCGCCCAGGAAGATCGGAGAGAAGAACTTCACAATTCAGGTGGGGAAAAAATGATGATTTCTGATGATCATCCTAGATCCATCACGTGTTCATCATGATTATCACCATGCTCCGTCAATGTCCCGTACTTTGATATATGTTCGCTCTTGAAACTGCCATAAACGGTGCAGCCCATTTTCAGACACACCCAGAAGTTGGCCCAGAAGATTCAAGACACAAGCTGCAAGTTGAATATTGAAGCAATGCCACAGGGTCTTTGGTCCTCTTCATGGAATCTTCAATCCCAAACGGCTCACTGGAATACCATATTTTGGGGAATGAACATCCAGAAATTCCCAGCTATTTTGGTGTGGAAACCAGGAAAAACTGAGAAAGCCAGTGCCACAGCCCGCCCAGTGCCAGGATCGGGCGGGCATAGATGGGACACTGTCCGTCACTTAGACGAGCACTGCTGGTCTCAAAATGTTTGAGACGGCGAAAGGCGTTCACTTTCCATATTTTCCGCACTTGGGAGGCTGATTTTTGGTGGTTGGATGTGGTTGGCCAATTTTTCGGGCAAAAAGACCTTTGGAGATTGGAGTCAAGCCAGCAACTACCAGCCCCAGCCATGCAAGGCATCGAATCTCTGCAGTGCGCAACGCGACTGGAGATGTTGCCTTCAGCTTAGGATGGAGAATGCGGAAAATGTGGAGGTGTCCTAAAATGGAGGACCCCCAATCACCATCAATCACCCTTAAGTTTCCCCAAAAAAGTGGCGCCCTTCAGAATATCCCAAGCAAAAAAAACATGGTTTTCATGCCAGGCTGGTGGTTTTAAATTGGTATGACTAAAAAATTGGGTACCCCAAAATGGATTGTAAATACATGTTGACAATTGACAATTTGGGTACCCCAAATTTGCGGTCTCTGTAAATATTGAGTTTTGATCCATACTTAGCATCCTTCAATCATCTTAAAACGCTTTATATATATAAATCAAATCATGATTTACCACGTGAATTTAGGATTGGATTTTGCCTACTTCTTCATTTTTTGGGAGTTGATATCATTTGTTGCGCTTTCAACCACCAAATTCAGGGTCAACAGCTTTGAGCCAGGGCCCAATTTATAATTTATTCCATGCATATTCCAATTGTCCCTTTGATATCCATGAAGTGTTGGCAAATATGGAGATGTATATAATATTAGCACAGGAATAAAAAGATGGAAAACCACAATCCTACCCAAATAGTGGTGAATTGCGTTTTTATCATTCTGGCGGTCGCTACAAAGATACAGATAATAGATGATAATAGTAGATATGTTCCACTCCCTAAAGCAGCTGACTCACCTACCTAGGTCACCTTAGTAATGCGGATAGGCCGAAGCTCCCGTATTCTGGCGGGCCTTCTGGAGGCTCTGAAAAAAGGGTCCGGGGTGTGTGGCAAAGACCTTAAATGTCGGAGTTTTTTTTCGAAGCTCAAGGCCCAGGAGGTGGATCCGTCAAGCTATGGTCAACCGGCTTCATAGAGCCCTCTTCAGAGGACAGTTTTCGGCAGGATATTTTGGCCGACTCAAAATCCATCCTGATCCTTGGTCCTCCAGGAGTCTGGGCCCCAGAATGGGCTTTTTGGGCCGCACGCACGCTGAACATCAGTAACATTATATGATTATTGAAGTATTCAGAAAGTGTTCTTAATCAATTTTGATTCATCAATTATCGTCGTGATCGTCGTGATCGTCGTCGTCGTCGTCACCATCACCATCGCCATCACCATCGCCAACCCTATCATCACATCATCACATCCTCACATCCTCACATCCTCCTTGTCGTCGTCATCATCATCAGCAGTAGCATCATCACCTTCTTCATGTTCATCTTCATCTTCATCTTCATGTTCATCTTAATTTGGTAGGATGAAGAGAGTGCGAGTGCTGTGCGTCAAGAATACCGGAACTGCTTCATTGCATCTGTTTTTGCTTGTCTCAGGCGAGTTCAGGCTACATCAATTTTGTCTTTTGACCTGTTCTTCCTGTGTTTTGGCCATTTGTTTTGCGATGTTTGGGGGAACCCCTCCAAAGCATTCCGAAAGGTGGGAAAAACAACCCTTCTACGCGCATGTGCCCCTGACTTAGCTCGGCTCTGGCTGGACACAGAGAGAGAGAGAGAGAGAGATTTTTCCGGATAGTCATAAAGAGATATCTGTCTATTTGTATAATTCATCCGCAAGTAGTCAGTTGATATACATCAACAGATAGTTGCAACATGTTGCAAATCAGGAGATCTACAGTAGCTGTTGATACCCTCAAGTACTGCGGGTCTGGCTAGACCTGAAGATCCGGCAAAGGGTAATGGTCAGCTGGATCATTTTGGACCCCTCCACTTTCTATACATATCATTGTACTTATGGATAGCATTTGTTTGTATATAGTTAATTATAGTTATGTAGTTGCTGATATTATGATATTATGTAAAACTAATTCAAACATATTCAAACGTTTGTTGGTGGCAGTGACTGTTGTGAGTTCATTTAGCAAGAAATTATCAATCATAAAGTTTCAGAGACCCTGTTGGGCCATATGGGCCGCTAAAAAGCAAGCGCATAGTGCTCCCAAAATGGAAATGGATAGTGCTCCCAAAATGGAAGCACATGATTAGTGGTACCAAATGGATGCGCATAGTGGTACCAAATGGATGCGCATAGGTACCCTCCGGAGGCCCCAGCAAAAAAATAGTGGTACCAAAATGGAAGCGCAAAATTGAAGATTAAATATGTTCTTTGCCAAATCTAGTCAACAGTCAAATGCAATTGCTCAACGTTGAGCCCTGCAAAAAAATGGTTGGTAGGACCCAAAATTGGTTGAATGTTTTTCTTTGATATTCTATCAGTTTCAAACCGGCTCATACGCTGCATCTTGATAGTTCCAAATATGTCCAGCGAGAACTCCATTCTGGACCAGGCAGCTCCTGGCCACGTAAAGGTCTGGAGTGGTATAGGGGATGCTAAACCTTTCAGGAGCTTTCTTCATTTTAGGACCAGGGGTTTGGGCTCTAAAATGAAGCCCCAGGGTCCCTAGGTAGTAGTTGAGGGTCCTGTTGGTAATCCAACCTGGAAATACAGCCCGAGCTCTGGTTAAGAATCCGAAAGCTTGAGGCCCAGGGTCCCTCAAATTCTTATTTTTGAATGCAGGCAAATTTACACCACAACAGGCCGAGGGTCCCTCAAATTCTTAGGGCATTCTTAGTTTTGTTTTGCAGGCATCTGCATAGTTTGGAGCGAGCTTAAACGAGGTAACGAGGTGGAGTTGGCAGATTTGACAAGAGGCATGCGAAAAAAAGGATTTTTTAGAGCCTGAAAAGTTGTTTGTTTGCAAAGCCGGGCTTGTCTGAGTTTCATGAGGTTAGTGTGTAAACAACATTTTTTTAGAGCCTGAAAAGTTGTTTTTTTGCAAAGCCCGGTTTAAAGGGGTCACGCCTCAAAAAAAATGAAACGCGAAAAAGGGGAATTTTAAACCTCGCGTATAAGCAGTTATTTAAGAATTGGCAATCCTATTCCAGGGTCCCTCAAATTCTTAACGTACTATGTGTTTGGTCTAGCTCAACATATATAGCCCGCCTTGGAACTGAGCCCCTCAAATTCTTATACAGTGAATTCTTGTACAATACTCAAGCTGTAGTAGAAGCATAGAAGCAACACATGGATTGATTGTTCATGATTTTTCCTATGTTGTATGAACAGATGATGCTTTCCCATGACAAGGTTGGATTGGCAGAAGGTGTAATATATTATATTTTTCAATGCCTCATTGCTGATCCCGCACGCAAAATTCTCACACAGGTTGTGTTTTGAATGCAGATGAAATTGTGCAAGGCTGCTCGTATGTCAGAAGACCAGTCGACGGTGATTGTCAGGCTCTTAGATCATTCATCCATATTCATCCCATGTCATGTAAATTGCTGTAATTTCCAGGGGCTTTAAGGGCTTTAGCGACGCCATGTGTGTCCATGTCCCATGCCCCTTGCCCATCCCGGTGCTAGGTGGACCCGGCAGGTGAGATCGCGGGCTGTGGAGACGAGCCACACAAATCCGCGGGCAGATCTTTGAAAGACATGGTGTGACTCCCGGACATCGGTGACTGAAGAAAATGAGGCCAGGATATGACAAAGATCATGAGGTTTTGGCTCCAAAATGAGGCCCCAAAAATCATCATAAAAATGAAGATTAATTGATTGATATTGATTGTATATTGGATACACCCCGCTGTTGGTTATTCTGACCCTCGAATGGTTTCAATTTCCTGGCAGTCTAGCTGAAGGAGTCCTCAGCCCAGGCCTATTCTCGAAAAACGCGAAGCAGAAGCGAGGCGTGATGACTGGCTGGAAGCCAGACTCTCTGGTAATTTCTTACAGTTTACAAGCTGGAAGATCACCATGTTATACCATGTTTAATAGGTAAAGCATCGAACTAAGTGGGCAATGGCTTCCATATGCTTCCATGGCTCGCTCCGTCCCATCATTTTTTGTGGAAGTACTGAACTCATGATGCTATATGTACAGATGATTTTCGGGCTGTGGCCATTCCAGCTTTTACCGCAAGATACCGCAAGTACAGGGAAAATATCAAGATGGATGAAGTTTGCTAGAAAAAACAGATATTTTGGCGAGATATTGCAAGCATTGGTTCAAGGAAAAAAGAACGGAACCCAGGGGGATGTTGCCAGATATTTGTCCATGGAATTTTGTGTAAACATCATCTTGTTGACGGTTAAACTATCCCACAGGTGAAGAGAAAGACCCCCCAGTGTTTGGCATGGTGGTGTCGTGGCGGGTTTCTGATTCTTGGGCTTGGATGTTTTACCTGGGGGGCGGGTCCACATGATGGGGTATTTACATGTGTGATTCCACGCTGTCGCATGCATGGTTATGTCACGCACCTTTTGGCTTAAAAGGCTTAAACCTTTAGGGCCCTTGAGCTTTCCGTGGCGACGAACAAAAGGATCCAGCCGAGGTTCAAACTGCTAGCGGAGCTGGTTCCGGAGGGTGATCCCCGGGATTTGACTCTCACTGTAACTCGCAGATCCAGGAAGGTGAGATTGTGTGTGTGTGTGACAGCTTAGTGCTGAGAAGGACTGTATCAATGTCCCTTGCAGGATTGAGGTACCAGTCTGCGACCTTTGGCACGGCACCTCAAGAGACCAAGTCTGGTACGTACATCTACTCTGGAAGCCCTAGTGGATTCCATGAGTGGGAGTTCAGGACCCGAATACGTGTGGAGTTCCTCAAGCAGAAGATCAAGAAGAAGGCTTTGGAACACAAGTCCAAGTCTACGTCAACTTCACCTGAACGAGGACGTGCTGAAAGGAGCCCCGTCGCTGGACGAGGAGGAGACGATGACGCCCAGGCGACTGATGTGCCTGGAGCACGAAGACACAGCGGAAGTCCCGAAGATGGACAAGCTGGACATGATGGGCAGGAAGGGCAGCCCAAAGGGTCGCAAAAGCCTTGGTATGGAAACAACAATAAACAACATGAAACAACCGCTCAGCCCATTGGTCAGAAGCCAATGGGGAGACCTGGCATGAGCCATCATGAGCCAGAGGAGTATCACGGGGGATATGAGTACGAAGAACACTATGATGAACATGGGTGCATGGCCCACCCTGATGAATCAGAACAGCCCACTGAGTGGGACTATGTTGAAGATGAGGACGCTGCAGTTGCTTTGGTCGCCATGGCTGAGTGTGACCATGATGAAACTCCAGCTGATGGGTTTGATGACCTTCCAGAAGCTGCCCAACAGCTTTATGTAGGTTACGTGGCCGCTGGCCACAAGGGGAAGACCAAGGGTTTCAAAGGCAAGGACAAGGGCAAAGGCAAGGGTAAGCACGTTTTCCGAACACAGCTCAGTGTACAGGATCGTGTCAAGCGTTTGGCAGAGCTGAAGGCTCGTTCCAAATGTCTCCGATGCGGAAGCACCGGTCACTGGGCAGGTGACCCTGTTTGTAAGTTCCCCAGCAAGGGGAAGAACAAGCCTGGTGTAGGGTATCTTGCAATCAGCGATGAGGAGTCATCTGCAGGTGAGTATGGTGTTTTGCATGTGCGCTCACGTCAGGAGAAAGAACATGCTGCATTCATAACTTACAGGACCCCAGTTTCCAGACCACCTTCAGCAGGTGGATCAGTAGGTGGATCAGCCGACTCAGGTGATTTTAGCATGGTTAGTGTTAGTGACAAACGCAAGGACAGAGCACGTCGAATCCGTGTCCCGGCCTCCCGGGAAGTGAAAGCTTGCCTGATGGGTCAGATAACAAGTTCACGTTTGGTCAACATGTTGGTTTGTCTTACCATTAGGTTTTGCATAAGTACCCTGGTTACTAGCAGAAGTCACTCAGCAAGGGTCTGGCAGACTTTTTGGATTGGGCCACTGACAACTATGAGATTGATGGCGGGTCCCATGAGGTCATTCCACGCATGTTGCCCTTGGAAGTGCTTCGTCTGTTGCACGCTCAAGCCATGAGAAGCGCGCCGGGTCTGGGAGACCGCAGCCCCAAAATCCCCCACTTGCCAAGTGCAGCAAATGAACCCGCTTCACAGGTCTGGGGAGCAATGCCTACACTCAGGTCAGGACATGCCTGGACTGTGGACACCAGACTAGGACAAAGCGTGTGCATGTTTCCCTGAAAATCCAAAAACATGCAAACATCAGGATTTGGACAAACGTGGAAGTAGCAAGTTCACTGCACGTTTCTTTTGCAAGCAATGTGGCACATTCGTAGATGAAATGCCCCAAGCGAAAGCTAGGAGGAGACGCCAGTTGGGGAAGGACATTGCAACACTTCCTTCAAATGCAATTGACACCACTGAAAGGGTGATCGGAGCTGAAAACGATGATGTTTGTTTGAATCAAGAGGGAGCATACCACATGATGACCCTTTTCCAACAAGATCTTGACTTGGAGCTGCCGTTGTCTATGGGATCCTTGCAAATGCCATTGAGGCTGTCCGAGAGGCAGACCCCGAGCACTGCTTCATGGCAGTAGCACTGCCACCCATGGATGACCAGATTGTTGGACCTGCTTTGCGTGTGGTTGACATTTGGAATGATGAAGGTGTTTGGACAGTGTTGGATGAAGGTTGCAATTCAACTGTTTGTGGTTCGGAATGGATGGCACGAGCAGTTGAAGCATATGCTGCCGTAGGGTATGAATGATGTTGTGAAGGTTTCTGATGAGGCCAAACCTTTCAAAGGGTCTTTCAGGACTCACCAAAACCCATGGTAGCTACCGCATTCCTTTTGCTCTGAGGTTTGTCAACAACAATCAGAAGTTGCCTGGTATCATGGAAACTCACGTCATTGATGGCAGGGTACGGTTGTTGTTGTTGTCACAACATGCGCAAGCAGCAATGAGTTTCGTCAAAATGATGGGTGAAAGCAAATAAGACGGGTGTGATTCCACGCTGTCGCATGCATGGTCTTAGAGAAGCCTGGTTGTGAATGACTCCTTATGTCACGCACCTTTTGACTTAAACCTTTAGGGCCCTTGAGCTTTTCGTGGCGACGAACAAAAGGATCCAGCCGAGATTCAAGCATGTATTTATTGTATTGTCACTTAAGTTTGCTGAAGGAAATTGTTATTGTCCCAGTGGCAAATCAAATATTGAGGGAATCTATAGCAGGGAGTCTTGCTTATTGGTTATAGCGAGGGATGCCAAAGAAACCATGCAAGGCGCGTCGCGAAGCCATGACAAGAGTTGTGGAGAACATGACGCAGGGACGTCCGAGTTGCTGAAGCCATTGAACATTGGGGCCCCCGGAATGGATGACTGGATGACCGGATGGTGTTATCAGCAAGCCGATGTATAGAACCAACATGAACCCACAAAATTTATCAAAATTTGGATGAAGCCTGAAGCAAGTGGATGGTTCAAGATTAGAGATGATTAGAGATGATGAATCCTTATGAATCTTTGCCTATCCTATCCGTGTCTATTGTTAAGGCCCTGGTTTTCCCGCCCCACGCCTATCCGTCACCGTCAGCCCGGTAAGGCCAAAGGTATTGGTGGTGGATGAGATTGGAACCCAGGGTGAGGCCTCAGCTGTCAGAGCCTCAGATGTGGAATATCTAGGAATACCTAGGATACAATTGCAATTTGCAATAAAATATGGCAAAAAAAACGCATTGTATATTAATAATAATGGAATAGACATTAACTGATTAATTGTTTCCAGTGAGAGATGGTTTAAACTGTTTAAACATGTTTTTAAGAACCGTTGATGGGCAATGACGACCAGGGCATGTCTCGGTGACTGGTGAGTTTTTTTTTCCAGGCTCGCACCATTGGCGAACGAGGCACTGGCGCTGCGGGAGGATTGAAGATGATGGTTACCAGAAGGTGGTGCCCTCCCCCCCACCTACTATTTCGATATAATTATATCTATCATATATCTCTATCACATATCTCTAGTCCGAAAGAAGATGAAAGAATGAAGGTGGTTTAGAAGCCCATTGCACTAGTTCGACATTATATATTGAATATATATATATATTTAATATATACCTGGAAAGCCAAAAACACAAAATTTTCTGGTCATTATGGGGAAAAGCCGTAATGAACATTTTTTTTGGTAAAATATTGTTTTTACCCGTAATGACAAAAAAAATTGTCAAATCAAAGAACATTGCAGTCCTACCCGTAGCAAAACCGTATTTTTTCAACATTTTGTTGAAAAAAAAACGTCTAAAAAACCGTAGCAGCTCTCACGCAAGCCTACCCGTGGCAAAACCGTATTTTTTCGACATTTTGTTGAAAAAAGGCCGTAAAAAGCCGTAGCAACTCTCACACAAGTGGCTCCAGACGATCAAAGCCGTAATGACCAAAAAAAATGGTCAAGGCCGTTTGACAAAAAAAAATGGGATTATGGCTTTCCAGGTATTATGGCTTTATATTATATTATATATAGTATGTATTTTATTCATTTATATATATATATACATATAGTATATGTTTAGTGTATATTATATATATATACATATAGTAAATGTTTAGTGTATATTATATATATACATAGTATATGTATAGTATATATTATATATTTACAATATTTAATTTGCCAGAAGCAAAGCGACAAAATAGCAATTCGGGGATTGGTACTTGTTAGAGTTGAGCATGAAAGTCAAACCCAGCAGACTTTGCAGGTGTCCAGCTGGTGGCAACTGCCCACGGGCACAATATCTTCGATCTGTCATCAGCTCAGCAGCTCGAGATGCTCTAGTGGCATGGTGGGACTTGCCCTACCGAGGCTGGCCAACACCGAGTTAAGGGACTTGGTGGGAGGTTTGGTCTCATCAACTTTGGGTGATGTCGGAGCCTGAACTTCCGAAGTCCAAGGTGTCCTGGATTTGCTGAAGATGGGTTTTGTGATGTTACGATTGTTTCTTCCATATCTTGGTGAAAATGTTGCGAATACTCAAAACATATGTTGAGTATTCGTGGCACGCACCGAACAGCTGCATAGAAAGTGGCTGCGATGATTGAGGTCAACATTTTTAGGTTGAAGCCAGCGACCATCAACGAATCCTCGTCTTCCAGTCTTCACTAAGGACAATCCCCGATACAAGGAGACCGGTCGTTGGGCACTGAGTATCCGAATCCGCACGAGCACCTGTGGTTGTTACACGGCCAACGGGATACGCATAATGTTTAGTGGCTGGTTGATTCATTCACCTATCGTTGGTGGTCTGGTACTTTTTTAACATCATTTCTGTTAGATGTACATACGGCATTGAATCTGTATCTATCCATGTATTTATCTATCCATCCATCCATCCATCCATCCATCCATCGGACTATTCACCCATCATCATCATACATTTACCATTCAACCAATCAATCAACCAATCAATCAATCCAATCATGTCATCTCCCTATCTATTTATCCATGTTTCCATTTATCCGCCTGCCGTCTATCCATCCATCCATCTACACATGGATCCATCCATCTCTCCATCTATTTATCTCTCCATCTATGAATTTATCTATCTGCCCATCTATCTACGCGCACGTATGTATATATATAAATATAAATATAAATATAAATTTTTAAATATACATATATACATATATATATACAGTTATATGCACATTTGTGTGCATTTGCCAAAAAAATGTTGTATACATACAATACTGGCGCACTATCAATTAAATTTATATTTCGTTTTTCTTGTAATTAACATATATATATATTATATTAATATTATAATGCATGGTGTGCGCGTATCATACGCGCGCTGCGTGCCGTTGCACGGCCTGAAGGTAAGAACGTCACAGAGCGCTCTGCTCGTCCTGTGTGGGGGGCCTCCGAAGAGCGGGCGGTGGATTTTGAGGTTCCCTTACTACTGGAACAGGATGTTCAATGGATTTTTACTGGAAACTACTGGAATAGGATTTTACTAGAATATGATTTTCAGTAGGATTTTTTGATCCACAAGACGTTTTTTAAAACTCGTTTTTCCACTTCCATCATTGTTTCATGTAATGTAGTTACCAAAAGGATCTTTAAACGGGAACGGGATAATGTCCCACTCAATGTTGGTGATTTCCCTGCTTCATGCTGGGGCCCGTGTGTTGGTGGGCATGTCCGTGGTCAATTCATGAATAGTCATTTAACCTCAATTGTGTGTCTTGGCCTTCAGGATTTTTAATTCGGACTGTAAATATCTGTAAATGAATGGGATTTGACGGGTTTTTATCGGGATTTTTATTGGGATGTCATCAATTTGTGCATCCAAGATTCCCGGTCCTTTCAGGGCCGTCACTGGAGAAACCAGTGAGGTTTTCGACCTTGGTGGAGTTGAGGACGCCATTTTCGGTCACTTGGTGAAGGGATGGTTGTTGGATCAAGCAGCAACCATTGAATCATATTGTGGAACTTGATGGGATTTTAATGGATTTGAATCATGAGTTGATGATAGTTGATGTGCACCAAATTACAGTAATTTATGTTTTAAGCTCTCCGGGACTCCGAGATGACACAAATTTCCCCGCACACACAACGGGATCGTTTACTACCAGAATTCATCAGCCCTTCTCATGTTTATCACATTTTACCGCCGTGCCATTAGTTCTGGACATTGTCTCCAGCACCTACCACCATGTTCCCGTTTTATCCCATTTTCCCATGGTCTCCTAGTCGAGTTCTTCACCAACTTGCCCATCAGCAAGTAAGATAGACATTACTTGCGATGAGATGGAGATCATCTACAGGAAAATCATCTAATGGATAGACCATCTACAGGAAATGAATGGAGATATATTATCATTATATTAAATTATATAATCGAATTATAATCCACCAGTGGTAGATTGATCATCTCATCATCTCCATTCATTTCCTGTACCCTCTGGTAAACATACAAAAAACTATGGAAAGATCCACCATTTTTAATTGGAAAATCCACTATTTCTATGGCCATTTTCAATAGCTATGTTAGTTTACCAGAGGGTATATCCCATTAAATCCCATTAAATCCCATTAAATCCCATTAAATCCCATTAAATCCCATTAAATCCCATTAAACCATCATTTTCCTATGGTTTTCCTATGGTTTTCTAATGGGATTATAATGATGTGATCCCCAAGGGCCCCAAGGTCGCTGTCCACCTGAACGTGGCGGAGTCCATTGACTCGGCCCTGCTTGGGACGCCGATGCTGGTACAGGTCATGTCTGGGCCAGTGGGTTAAACCGGGGGAATATCGGATATATTATTTATATATATATATATTTATATAGATATATAGATATAGATATATATTATATATTATATATTATATATATATATTTATTTATAGAATTTTTAAAAGTATTATATTTGATTATATATCAAATGTGATTGATACTGATTGATTATTTAAATAAATAAATATATATATATGCGGTGTAAAATGTTCATACACTTCCAGAAATGTGAAACTCAAGAAATCTGTGGAAAAACATGGGTGTAAAATGGGAGGATTTCCTACTTGGACATGGCTACATTGCATGACATTGCTACACGAGGTCATGGATCCAAACCGGTGCCTTAGAAGGTTTGTCCATGTTTGGATGTGTTTGATAAGCCACTATTTATTTATGATATCTAAGATATCAAGAACAAACAGTGCAGTGTATGTATGTGATGTTGTTGAAATCTCAGTTTCCATACATTCATAATCATTCATTTGTATACTATATGTATACTATACATTCATCATTATTCACATAGACCCCCTGGTAAATTATCATAGACCTTGAAAATCACCAATCTTTAATGGAAACTAGTCTTCCGACCCCATGGCTCGTGTTTCATCCCGCAGGTGCGCTCTCGTGACCCCACAGGTCAAATGCACGTGGAGCTTGCCAGGATATAGAACGAGACATCCAAAGGGGATGGTTCCAGGGAAAAGATGCATGAAAACCATGGGAAAAACATGGAAAATCCATGGAACATCATCAAAGAATAAGGGTGTTCCATGGTTTTCTGAGAGTTTGATTTCGTTTCCCGAATGGTTTCGACGGGGAGCATGGATGTTCCAAGGGTCATGCCAAATTAATTAAGGACATTTAAGCATTAAGTTGAGACAGAGGTGCTCAGATAAAGTGCAATCGACTGGCTGGTGGTTCAGCAAAAACCCGTTGTATGAAATTCACTGTGTTTTTGTTGATTGGCTTCGGAATTCGCAGAGGTGATCAATTCTGAATCAACCCCAACTGGTTTAATCTTTGGAGTGAAACCACCAGCCTAGAAATTATGACCAGAAGCTCGCCAATTTTGGCTTGCGACGTGTGTCGTCGAAAATTTGCCAATTCTGCTGCTGGGCTCCAGTATTCTGGTCGGTTTGGTGGTCTCAGTGAATTGATGTTTTTGTGACCTTAGCTTTCTGATGTTTTTGTGGATGGGTTGAAACATCCAAGCAGTTGATGTTGATCTCACTTCAATGCTGGATGTGATACTTCGGCTATCCTTGGCTTTTCGGCTCACAGCTTAGACACACATGGAGCTCCTTCACTATCTCTGGGATGATAGCTCAGTCGCTCAGCAGCCAAAGCCTGTCAAAACCCTATGACACCTGCACTTTTCAGTGCAAGAAACAACACTACAGCTGCACTTGCATAAGCCCTTTGTGGTATGTGTGTTTCAGCTGCTGCCCTGTGGATGTTTGTTCAGCAGCTTGCAGTGGATGAAT
>Ga0126342_10009664_pt1 | contig 17283 bp, 14 predicted proteins | sample Cyp1metagenome_FD_92528 | JGI IMG/M metagenome (GOLD analysis project Ga0126342, IMG submission 92528) | Coral microbial communities from Lord Howe Island, Old Settlement Bay, Australia - Cyphastrea 1 metagenome | ecosystem: Host-associated > Invertebrates > Cnidaria > Coral ... | reverse complement strand
CATATTATATCATATTATATCATATTATCTCATGTTATCTCATATTACCTCACAGTATCTCATAGTATATCATATTGTTTCATATTATCTCATATTATCTCATATTATCTCATATTATCTCATATTATCTCATTTTATTTCATATTATCTCATATTATTTCATATTATCTCATATTATCTCATATTATCTCATATTATCTCATATTATATCATATTATCTCATATTATTTCATATGATTTCATATCTTATCATTTTATTTCATATTACGTCATATTATCTCATATTATCTCATATTATATCATATTATCTCATATTATCTCATATTGTATCATATTATATCATATTGTATCCTACCCCATTTTCTGGGAATTACCAGAGGGTACTGGGTAGCTTGAGCAGCTGACTTTACATCGCATGCTTTGGATGGGATCTCTCTTTCTGAAGGGGCAGCCAAGGCTTATGGCCAACGATACCTTGCGCAAGGCACGATGGAAGGGTGGATTGTGAATGGCAGATGGGAGATGATGGGAGCTGTGTCAAAATGATCCGTTTATCGTTGATTTACCTATGAAGATAATTAATGATTTTCCATAGCAAATTGTTGTTTAATGTCGAAACTACCCAATAGTTTGGGCAGGTGATGATTTGAATCTATTCAGAACCTCAACATGGGATATATTGATGTGGCTATCATTTGCATCGACAAGAAGCAGGATCTGCATCTCCATTTGACTGTGTTGTCAAAGTTCCATTGTGGGACTTTTGGGACTTTCCAACCAGGAAATGAATGTCATAGAATTGGATGATGGGAAAATTTACAGGAAGCCTCTATATTTTCCTGTAGATTTTCCCTTCAACCAATCCATTGAGAATGTGTTTGCTTGAAACTGGGGTACCCGAAAATCCAATGGTTTCTCATCATGTTTGCCCTTCAATGACCATGAAAAAAGTATCCGCAATGCCTTTCTTGTTGGCACAGAATGTTCAGAGAAACCCCAGAGGATTCGGATCCCCAGAGGATTCGGATTTTGATGACCTAACAGGCTCCCGCTGACTCCAAAGTCCCAATGGCCTCGGGTTTTTCCTTCTGGGATCATTTGAGGCTGGAGCAGCTCTTGGGATGGCAAGGTAGAGACCTGCGGAAAAATGGGGAAAAATGCCCCACAGAAATGGATGATTTACCTAGTTTACATGGTTTTTACCTAAAACATGTGGTGATTTTCCATAGCTATGACAAATAACCAGAGGTTGTTGATCCATTTTGGGTCCATGTTGGACTGGGTGAAGTTTCTATGGACACTGAAGGAACGAGCCATGGTTTTATGAATGGAAATTCCCACTAGTGCTAGTAAACTGCAAGTAGTCCGTTTACTAAGATCTCATATGCCCCTAAACCATCCTAAACCATAAAGGTGAGAACTTAGTACAATGGTATATCAATTCTTGAGCCATTTGAGGGTTCGCTCACCTGCCGCAGGTCCACCGGAAAGTCCCTGAGTTTCGAGGCCTTTTGGACTGGGAAGATTGGAACCCCAAACACTGAAGAAATGGAACCCCGAAAAAGGATGAAAATGGAGAATATGTAGAAGTGTCATACTGTTATTTTTCCCACATGAAGATCATCTTCCGAAGATTTCCGTTTTGCCTCTCTGTTCTTGTCAAATGTGATAATGAATCATGTTGACACGCAAAAAACAACAGCAAAGATTAAAGGACTAAATTTAACTTACTTTTAAAACCAATGCTTTTTTCCCACTTGGCAGGGGTTTTGGTGAATCAGGACGCGCCTGGTTTTTTCCATCTCAATTGGGACACTCCAACCTTGCAGGGTTTGGCCCACGGATTGAGTCTTTAGGAAAGATGATCTAACTATGTACCCTCCAGTACCCAACCATGGTTTTTTGGGACATCCCCAAGCAAACAATGTTTTCTGAAAATTGTCAACTGGATAAGATATGATAAGATATGATAAGATATGATAAGATATGATAAGATATGATAAGATATGATAAGATATGATAAGATTGTTGGTTTCCCCATTGCCAGGCTAGATTACCTGATCAATGCAGGAAAGGGATCAGAAGAGGCCGCGCTTGTGCGGATCTCAGTGGATCTCAGTGGCGACATGAGATGAGAACAAGAACATGGAGTTGTGGCTCAAGATATGTCAAGATATTTTTCCTATTTGACTCCAAGTATCAGAAGATTTAATTGCTAGTTTTTTAATGACTTCGTATTCATATAGAACTGGCCACGGGTGACCAATTGCATGGTCAACCCTGCCAAAGCTTTGCACCTCAACGCTCAGGACTGAAGGTTCTGAGCAATAGTTTCTGACTGATCCGTGCTTTTTTGGCGAAAAGACTTGCGCGAAGTTCGTTCAGAGGAATGGGTGCCGATCCCTGGATATCCTTCTTGGAATGGTGAGCTGAATCTAAAAGCGATCAATAATTTTGTGCTTCATAGGATCACTGGGGTGTGGTTTTGATTGTGTTGAAATGTTCCGTCCTATTTCCGAAAAGCTGAAAGTTGACTCATGGTTTTTCAGGCATGGGTCTCTAGTAATTGGGATAATTGAGGGAAGGCCACAGGGGGATAGCCATATTATGCCATATTCATGTTTTGTTGTTTTGTTATGAAAACCTTATATATCCTAGTATTGTTGGCAATATCATCTTACATCCCAATCCCATTACATCCCCAATTCTGGTGGTTTTACTGTCATAGAAATTCAGCAATACGGTAAACTGAATACTCGGCAGCTGGTTTGGGATAGATCTACCACATTAGCTTGGAAAATGTGGCCAAAAAAATGATATGGTTGGTTTAGTGCATAACATGAAAAACACGCATTTTCACTGGTTAATTCCTACTTTTTAACCATCAAACATTCATCAAGCATCATAAAACCACTATTTTGGACGAATTTCTCACGCTCGCGCAGCTGCCTCAACTGGACCACAATGGAGGCCTCCATGGTGGCCATGGAGGCGAAGCTGCTGTTACCTCCTGGCAATTTGGGAGTTACCCTCTGGTTATTTAACAGTTTGCTATTGATTTTTTTCAATGGCCCATTTATAGTGGATTTTCCCATTAAACATGATGATTTCCCATAGTTATGTAAACGTTTACCAGAGGGTAACCATGAATTTGATGGAATTAAGTGAACCAACAATGGGAAAATCGCTTGATGTTTGATGGTTTATTGAGTTGTTAGGTCACGAAACCATGTTTCATGGAGCCACGTGGTAAAGACACCGGAGGCCAATACAGATATGATTATTAACCATTACCCTCCGGTAAATGGTAAAAAAGATGGATGAAACATAAGGATACAATGGATCAATGGATACGATCATGATTAAATGCTCATATAACGATTAAATGCTACCCTTTGGTAATGTATTAATTATGGTATATGATGGATAAATCATGGTGACATTTCATGGAGAGGTAACCAAAAATATGTCTTACCCTCTGGTAATTTAACAGTTCGCTATGGAAAATCGCAAATTTCATGGGCAAATTATCTAGATATAAAGTGACCATTTTGGGTAAGAAAACCCAGTGTTTTTTGTATCCTCCCCGAATCAACCGTTTGACTCTGAACCTATCGCCAATTTTTAGTGGAAGCCAATCTTCCAACCCTCAACTCATGGCAAGGTCAAGCTGTTCATTTACCCAAGGTACCGATCTTTCTGAAGTCGCTTACCTTAGTGGAGGGTAAGTTTTGCTTCTAGTAGCTTCCAAATAGATCGACAAGTAAGTTGTCGCTATTTGGCCTTTTTGGGTGGTGTTGTAAACTAATCCATATTGACACCCGTCAAACACGCAAAACCACTAGTTGGCTCATGAGGGTTTTACAATGTTTTACACCATTTTATGTTTATGTTCATTTATTTTCAGATGGAACATAATGAGAAACTCACCTGGAATTTTCCCATATTGTTTTTGTTTCTAAATCTTCCACTTGCGACAGGCAAGAAGAAGGCCCTCCGCAACGTCTCTTGCGGCTCACTGCGCCGGTGGCTCGCCAAGATGGGGATTGATGGATCGGTTGAAGTTGGAATTTCGGTCAACCAGCGAAGATGGTCCATGGGTTTTCCATGGGTTTTCCATGGGTTTTCCTACCATTTTGTTTACCAAGTACCATGAGATATCTGATGGATTTCCATACTTGTTTATCTATCATTTGCGATCAATCACCGGGACGTTACGCTGAAGGAAGAATGAATCACTGGGACGTTACGCTGAAGAATAAGGAGTTTTCTTCCCTTGTTCATTTATTTTCTGTAGATACCAAGATCATGTTGCAGGAAGGAAGTCCTTTTATGGCATCAGGATTTTTCCAGGTAGGGTAAACCATACGGATTGGACCCCGGATTGGAGACACTGACCCACGCTAGGATGTTGACGGACCAAAATGTAGATGATGAAGCAGCGAATAGGGGAAAGCAGAAAGAGTGACGATATCACCAAACATTGCATGTCACCAAGACATGTCCAAAAAAGGGAATACACGGAATTGTGGAAATTTTGTAAATGTGACCACTGCAGATGGACCATTTGAATCCGAGTGATGATACAGCTGCCGGGATAAGAATCATAAGTGATCAAAAGAAAGCACACATTCAATGCAACCAGACAGAAATATACATGTGTTTTACTTATATATACGTACTTATACTTATACCATCTTTTACCTATACCTTTACTTATACCATCTTATACCTATACTTATACTTATACCTATACGTATATATATATTTAGATATACATACATGTATATAGAGAAATGCACACTTATCATACACAGACAATAATGTAATATGATATAATATAATATGATATGACAATGTTTACATTATAGCATACTATGGTTCAATACTACATAATATGGTGTAATACAGTAATACACCACAATATTTCATACTTCATATTAGATTACATGATACATATGGAGTTCATATGACATTACTAACATGTGATGATGGCCATACCAGGCCCAGCTTCGGATAAGAAAATCTGGTGTACCTGAGGTGAAGCTATACAAGGAGGCGTCGGAAAGCCGAAAATTTGCCAGGAATAGTACTAGCAACTCCCCAAAAGGGTCGAAAGGTAAGTTAGACCTATAGATTAGTTCAAAAATAAGTTGGATTTTTCGATCATCCATCTTTTTGTTGGCAAAAGTTACTATCATTCAGTTGGAAAGACGTCCTCCAAAAATACGTGTTGGAGAGGTGAGATAACCAAAGCCTTTTGTGCAGCGGATGTTCTTTTGCATGTCTCCTCTCCCCTTCTGTTTTTTCTTGGAATCATATCATTCATCGAAATAGAGATGAAACATGATGAAACATGTCAACATTGCAGCATTTCACAGATGTAAACAGCAGAGACCTCCGCGCTCTCCGCCTTTTCTGTTCAGACCGAACCGATTTCAGCAGCCTTCCATGGGGTTGGTGACAGCCATGATGGCCTTGTTGAGGGTGGTCACCCTAGGCTGTTCCATTTATACCGCGTGTGCCTGTGGAAGTTGTGAGACCTTCACCAAAGAGACTGTTGGAGGGCAGCTGTTGCAGAGGAGGATCTACAAAAAGTCGGTGCTTCTGACAGATGACCACCTTGAGGCCCAAACCGAGGGCGACGACGATGACGACGATGGCGATGACGAGCCTTTGCCGGTCTTTGACAACTCCCCAGGGCAAAATGGCAATGGGAAACCTCTGTCGGCATGTCAGGGAAGCTGCGACAGTGATGAGGATTGCGAGGGTGACTTGCAGTGCATCAAACCCAAATTTGTGGGTTGGGATGGCATTGTCCCTGGATGCCGTTCTGATGGCTTCAACAAACCACTTTGGGCCTTCAAATATTGTGCGCCGACACCACCTGAAGGTGCCTTGGAGTCGATTTTACAGAGAAATCAGAGACTAAGAAGCAAAGATAGGATTTTACATGGCAAGAACACCTAGAACCCATTGCATGAAGAGTTTTAGACTATCCTAACATTCTCAAAGTGAGCGACTAATGATGACTAATGAATCTACATAAATATGTGGGTTGATGATTCCGATGAGAGCTAGTCGCCTGCCTGTGGGAAAAGAAAGCCCAGCTTACATTGATTAGGCTATGACGTGGTCTTTTTGTCAAAGGAAATGACTACATACAACCGCTATAGTTTTATCATGTGGTTTATCATGTTTCATCATGTTTCCAAAAAGTTAATTATGAAGAGGTACCAAAAAAGATCGTAAATGATCCATGAGATTTAACTATCAGAGTTAATCTTACCACATGATAGTTTTATAAAGTTTTGCTAGTGATCATCCAAGAGATGCCACAGTCAGAGTCACCTTGCGACCAGGTTGGCGCACCACCACCACCACGACCACCACGCCAGAACCGACTCCACCACCCCCAGCCGCGCCATCCGTCATTGCAGCCGACTGCCCGGCGGGATCCACGTGTGCCCGGCTAATGGCGTTCAACGTGCTTGGGCGTGCAGGGAAGATGGGGATCAAAAATGGGGATCAACGGGATCAACCCACAAATACATACAAATACTGTACTGGTTGGTGGTTTGGAACATGTTTTTTTCCAAAATATATGGGATAATCCTTCCCATTGACTCGTATTTTTCAAGATGGTTAAAACCACCAACCAGAATATATTCATCCATGTGCCAGCCATGTGCATATCTACCCCTATTTCTTGCTGGGTTGTTCATCTATGTTCATTTTTGTTTTCAATGTTTAGCATCCTCCACCAGCCAGATTTCCCCACTTTCACCATCTCACGATAAGACCTCGCTTTCCTTTCATGTTTCCTTTTTTGTTTAGCATGTTTTAACAATTTTCAAGTGTATCCTGTATCCTTATCAATCCTTGGCTTATTATTCATGTGTTTTCCACATTTATTGGAATTGGCGAACATCATTCCCCAATAGATGTTTCCATATGTTTCGCATTGTTGGTTGGGAAATGATATCCACTAGTGTCCATCTATTTTCCCAATATCATATCCTAGGTTTTTGCAAGTGTTAACCGCAAGTTCTTTCAACGGCAACAACTACAACCATACTCATATATACATGTATATGTCCCAGAGTTATTGTGTGTGCTCGGTCTTATATTATATAATATTATATACATACTCAGTAATTCTGATAATAATATCATAGTCATATATTCATATATGACATACTAGACGATGATGATACTTAATGTGATGTGACAATAGAATAGTGTAATCCGATGTAATAATATCATATTAATACAAACAACAACGGAAAATGATAGCAATAATGATTACCAGGAAATAAACATTACATTTGTACATAATCATAGTGTTTATCTTCGCTCAATATATCCATAATCATAGTAATGAAGAATCAATAACGTACAACGCTATATGCTGTGCCAGTGTGTGTATACGTATATATAGACATACAATACAAATCGCATAGCGTAATAACAATAAGGTTCATAGCAACGACAATAACACCAATAATAGTTCTAATATAAAATGTATGTATTTATATACTCCATGACTCTAATATAAAATGTATGTATTTATATACTCCATGACTATGTTCAATAGCTATGTTAAATAACCAGAGGGTAAGGTGTTAAATCCCTTATAAATGGAGGTATTAATGGGAAAATCATCTATAAATGGGCCATTTTCCATGGCCATGTTAAATTACCAGAGGGTATGTGAAAACTCGCAGGTCTACTATGCCCAGCTGGGCTCCGCCTCGCGCATGGAGGGCATTGCCTCGGCGGTGGCTGAGATGACGCCGGACATCGCGGTGATCACCGAGCAGTGGAGCGAACAACGGTGCCGTGGGGCCGTGGGGCCGGGCTGGGGCTGTGGGGACCTGGGAAAAAGCCGTAGAAATTGGGTAAACTGTGGGAAAAAACCGAGATTTGAAGATGATTTCAGATGATTAAAGATTATGTGCGCCATATTTTTGGAGCATGATGGAATGAGCTGTGAATGATGTTGATGTTGAAGGGTGCCAACATTTCAGGTCATTTTCGAGTCAAAACCTAAAATCATGCATCGATGGAGGAAGAAGGAGACTCCAAAGAAACCTCGGGCGATTCACTCGAAAACCAGGTGTTTCAACGCCAACGAACTGTGGAGCCAAACACTGTGGATTTTCCGGGTTTCATCTGATTTTGCCAACAGCGTGGATAGCGTGGATTCGATGTAAAAGTATGTAAAAAGCATATCATAATATCCAAGAGCAGTTCATGCCCTGGAAAGCATACGTATGATACGTATGTGTTGTTTTTTTTTCGGAATCCACTTAGTTCGAATTACCAGCTAGATCTCGGGGATGATGGGGATGCAGCCAGGAACCAACCCAGCCATTCGGTTTTTTGGAAACCGTGGGGTTGAAACCAGGCAGATTTTGGAGAAGATTCGGCAGAAAACTTCAAGAGACTTGGATGACTTGGTAAACGATGTAAACGGGAAACCCAAATCCACCGTTTAACCCACCCAGGATTGTTTCATATTGGGAATCCTGTTGGGGTTGTTGGGGACGGGGGCTGCACCTGGTGTTTTTCCAACTCATTGGGTCGTCCAGAAGCTTTTGATACCTCGAAATGGGTACCCCAGAATGAATGGTTTACAATGGAAAATCCAATTAAAATGGCTGAATTGGGGGGTACCCCCATTTTAGGACGCCCCTATTTATTCTTATTCCAACAGCTTCAACAGACTGAGGAATTTGACATAATTTGACATAATTTGACAAGCATTTTAACATCGTGCTGATGGTGACCATCACTTGTTGATGCGGCTAAGACGATCCAGTCTAGTGGCCCGACGCTAGGACACTATGAGTTCTGCAGGGGAGGTCAACAAGAAAAATGGTGGGATGGGGATATCCTCTACCGAGCCGATTTGTTTGAACTGGAGGAAGATTCCGTGATGGACTGGGGTTCTAACAGAGGAGCCTCGGGGATCGGGTGGAGCAGATGTGAAGCACAGTGATTTGCAATAATGTAAAATGGACATCAGGGAAATCCCTGTTGAAGAACTAGATCTGAAATTGTAGGTCATCAAACATCATCATTCAATATCATTCACACCTTGGGAGCAATGATATGTGCTTTTAAGCAAACTGGTGATATGTAGAATGTAGACATATGTAGACATTTCTGGCTCGCCTGCCTGATTTTACGGCAAACATCGTCATGGGATGATCATGGATGATCCGTGCGTGTCACATTTAAGGGAGTCTCAGAAAGCATATGGAACATAGATTTAAGATGATTTAAGGATATAGATATGGATAGATTTAAGGTGTATCTTCATTTTCTACCTGGGTGTCGTTAAATGGAGTTTGAACTCAGCAAAACATACACCTGCGGTTACTGGGTTTTACAACCTCAAACTCAAAATTGAATGCGTCTTGGGATACTGTATATGTTGTATAATTTTCATGATCTAAAATGTCAATGAAAATGTTGTAGATGGTGTTTCCTGTCCAAATTATGGACGTCCGCCAAGTTGGCATAGAAATCCCCGTTTTGAGTCGTAAATCAACGTGTTAAACAGCAAAACCCACGCTTCAACGTGAATCAATATCCACACTTAGACTAACCGACAAAATTAGTAGAAGACTAAAGTAGTAGGGAGTGGACTTGCGATTTTCAAATTTGTGTGAAAACCTTCACAACCGATAGGGGACCACCCACTTACCGATACCCTATGCTTACACATAGCATGGAAGTACAAACTGTCACAACCGATAGAAGACCACCCACTTTCGCCATGTCCATTGCGAGTAGTAAGTAATTTTGTCCGCCTATCAGAAAAGGACTGAACAACATAAAGATATAAGGCATAATGATAATATGTACAGTACAATAAATATTCAATACATATTCGACTCAATATTGATGGTATTGATGATCAAGTACAAATATTAAGTGTCCAACGTTTCCAATAACTAGCGTTGATTCCTAATGTTCAATAGGTATTGATGGGAGTATTGATATATTGGATCATATATATATAGATATATATACGGGATAATCAATATTGTTATCCACTGCGTTCCCTTGGATTATTGATGGGACAACCTTTTATTTGTCCTTATTTTGGGTCGGTTTTCTGACATGGGGGTACCCCCCAAATCATCCAGGACTCAATGGGATTTTCCACCAACCAGCCATCGGGGGATCAGAATGTCAGGACTCAGCTGGGCGGTGCTGCGCCACATCTCCTCCAACCAAAAGGTCTTGGTCTACGGAGCTCATCCTGTTTGTTGCGGAAATGAGAAGATCCATCTGCAGAAGCTGGGATTTGACCATGAAGAATCGTGATTTTACCAGCAACAATGATGTTTTTACCATCAGAAAATTGTGTTTTTTACCATCAAAAGTGTTGATTTTACCAAACAACATCGTGATTTAACTATCAAATATGTTGATGTTACCATCAAACATGGTGATTTAACATGATTTAACTATGAATAATAGTACTTCACCAACAAGAATGGACGGGGGAGACTATGTCTAAATTCTGGCTCTTGAAATGATGAGGAACCACTTTTCTTCCTGGTGACCCAAGCAGAATTCAGCTGACCGATGTTCTTTTTGGGGGGTAGATCATGGAGATCATTGAGATCGTATCGCAGCGAGGAATGCCATTGATTTCTCCAAACATGCCAAGAAGAAAGTGGAGGACAGGGAGCCAGTTTTGGTGTGGAAACCTGCTGTGGATGTCACTCACAATCCTGCAACGAAAGTGGTGTGATGCTTGCCCTACAACTGGTTGGTCTCGAGTTTTTGTTGTCACTACCTATCAACGAAAAGGTAAATGAAAAAAGGCACGAAACTCTACAGGATAAAGGAAATAAAGATATATAAAGGGTTTAGGTCCCCATTTGTCTTGCAGCTGATGGCAGTCCCTGAAGCTGATGGCATCCCCTTGTTTCGTGCCCGTGGTGATATCGATATCGAGATCGGGTATCTTTAAGATATCGACCATCTGAGAATCTGGATCCAGCAGGAGCATCCCAATACGCCGATCATCATCATGGGCGATTTCAATGCCTTGGAGGATTGGAAATCCACGAAACTCTACTTGGGAGAAGTGGTTCATGACAAGGGCCAGGAGTTTAAGCACCTCGCTTGAGAAAGACCATGAAGATCCATGAAGTAACGAACGAACTTCTGTGTTGGTGCTTTAAAAAAATGGCGAATCATGGACCGGATGATACCGGATGTCTTTCGGTGCGGAATCCTGTCAAAAATCATGTTCTATCCAGTTGGCCGTGGTTTTTCGATGAACCCACCCTCCTTGAGTGATGGCTGGCCAAGGCTTCGCTTCAAATTCAAGGATTCCTTCAGAGACGCCAACGCACAATATGTGGATGCGACCACTCATAGCAGCGGTGCTCGCTTGGACTACATTTTCTTGGAGAGGTCCGCTGTCCGCTGGTCAGTCCGGGTTCGGAGGGAGTTGGTGGAGTTGGGAATCGTGACAAGATTCCGCTCCAGTAGAAAGATTTCGTTTAGATACTTCATGTACAGGGAATAGACGTATTCACATAGTAATATATAATATATTACTATATTATATTGGATATCATGAAACCACATGAAACCTTGGCTCTGACAGGTTTGAGCTAGTGGCTAGTATCTCGGTATCAGACTCCATAGACAGAATCAGACATATTTCAGTGATCCGATACAGTTCATGTTGATGACCAAAGACCAAAGAATCCGGGTCTGAAGGAACTTGAATGGTTATATGGACTGTGGCGATATATAAGATCCACCAAAACGGCAGGAACCACGGCGACTATGGATATCATACAGCAATGAACATTGCTACTAGATTTGAGCAAACTTCCCCTGAAATTGCAGACTAGTTCTCCTTCAAAACGACGATTTTGCGCGTGCCGCAGGGGAGACGAGCGCAGAACGAATCCCATTGCTCAAGGCCGCAGCAACCATTGGGGAGTTCGTCAGATGGGGATACATCCTATGTCAAGGGGCGATAGGTTGGCTGTTTCAAGTAACAGTAACATATGTAGGTTTCCTAAAATGGAGGTACCCCCAGTTCTCATCCATTTATAGATGGGATTTTCCATCAAAACAGCCAACCAGCTATTTTTTTGGTACCCCCGTGACTATTGATCTAGGAAGGATCTGCTACCAAGTAATGTCATCAACTCAATAAGCTCAATATTGCATAGGCAATTGTTTCGTTGTTGGCTTCGGGCAGCCAAGACTCAGACTCATGGACATCATCTGCATTTTTTGAAGATCCAGCACCTAACATCGTCACTCTCTGGTTTTTGGAACGTGTCTTTGTCCAGAAAAAAAACTGGTTAGCCAATGAATGAAAAATTATCCATCCACAAATCATCAGCATTGCGCTGAGGTGAAAGGGGTACTTATGATCTTCTGGGTGTGTCTGAATACACAGGGGAATTAATTATGCCATAAAATTTCCATTCCAATGGAGACAATATGGGAAAATGAGGCTTTGAACATCTCTTCAAATGATATCATGGAACGAGGCATTCCATTTTTCAGTCGACTTCAAACCTTTTTGATTTTCGTGTTCGTTTGGCCCAGCTGATTTGGGTTCGCAACACGGCAGGTTTTCACACCATGCGCTCGTGGATTTGGCGACAAGCGCCAGGTGGTTTTTTTGGGTTGCCATGCTTTTGGTTCATTCCCGGCACGTAAAGGTTGTACCCTCTGGTAAACAGACATAGCTATAGAAAATGGCCATAGAAATAGTTGATTTAGCCATTAAAAATGGTGATTTTCCATAGTTATGTAAACGTTTACCAGAGGGTAAGGCAACTGATCCTGTTTTGCTGTGAGAATCTCAGAGTCCATAGCAACATGGCTGACTGTCAACGGGATGTTCAGCACGCCTTCGTTTCGGTGTCATTTTTTGGTAAAGGATATTCAATGGCCGGACCTTTATAGTACTGTATACAATTATATAGTACAATTATATATTATATATATACAAGTACTATAGTATATATACATTAATAATATTATATAGTCAGTACAATTACATAATTACAATTACTATATTATGATATGATTAATGTTTTTCCCGGCGATGTTTTTTCCATGTGCTTGATGGGCCCCATCGGCAGGCGAATCAGATCACTACCCCATCCTGGCTGATGTGGAACTGACAGCTTGAAGCTGGCAAAGTCTCCAGCCATGCTGATCAAAACAAAAATGACCCGAGAATTTGAGGAAAACCAGAGAAAACCAATGGGTCTACCGGGTTGGAACATTGATGCCATGTGGTCCCCCCAATTCGAACGGAGAATTCATGACATTTTTTTCGAAAATAGTTGAATCAGTTCATATCAGTTCAACAAATTGAGGTGTCACCAATTTTTGAACAAACAGTACCCTCTGGTAAACTAACATAGCTATTGAAAATGACCATTTATAGTGGATTTCCCCATTAAAAATGATGATTTTCCATAGTTTTTTGTATGTTTACCAGGCCGGGTAAGTGTTTGTTCCATTCCAGCACGGAGCACTAGCTGTCAACCTTTGGCTCTTGCTTGGTGCTGTAGCTTCGCGGCTCATGATGCAAGGTTCGTCATGACCGTAGCGTGCAGCATGCTGTAGCTCTTGTTCCGGTTTTGCTGCGAAAAGTCGAAGAGTCCTCCGCTGATCCATTGATTCCATTGGGGGTGGTCGGCCATTGCATGGAAAAATGGGAGAGATTGGAACATTCACCGCCTTAGAAAGACGTTTGGTTTCTTCTCCGCCAATTAAAATTGCTGCGCATGATGAAAAAGCAAAATAGACAATCCCTCAAACCAACCCATACTATCAAACCCCGATGGGGAATGGTTTATCATAGTGAATCCCACATTATTCCCATAATTCATAGAATTGGATGATGGGAAAATTTACAGGAAAACCCTATATTTGATGGTAAAAACCATGGTTTCCTGTAGATTTTCCCTTAAACCAATCCATTGAATAATTGTCTCCAAATCATCCTATCATTGTCCGATTTCATCTTGCTCAGCATTCTATTGATACGATAGATTGCCGGAAGAACTCAGCTTGAAGTCGGGATCTAAGTCTCCCATAAATGTCATTTTTATTTCTTATAATCTGATTTTGGAGGTATATAATAATATAATACGTGCATTCATCTGGGTAAATTATAACGACCTCACTGTTCTCCCTCACTGGGATCATGGTTAGTAAGAGGAATCATCCCCATATGGCCTTGATTAATTCAGGTTAGTGAAATATGATAATTTACCCAGATTGCCAGATTGGGTTTACCCAATATGTTGTCATTGGGTTTACCTCACCTCCATCCTCGGCATCCTCGGCACCCAGCCCATCTCACCAGTTGCAGTGGTCAGGCGGATGCGAGCGCAGAACTTTTGGAGGAGCTGCCCAGCGGAGAGCTGTCAGTTGGCCTGGTCAGGGTGGATGGCCTTTAGGCCAAGGCAATGACGTGGTTGTTTTGGTCGTCATAGCTGTTGAATGGATGTACCCTCTGGTTATTTAACATTGCCATGGTATAGATGGCCCATTTATAGATGGTTTACCTATTAAAACTGGTGATTTTCCATGGCTATGTTAAATAACTAGATTGTATTTTTTTCCCCACATATGGCAATCATATGCAATATATAATAGGTTTTGACAGATCCCCATATGTTAACCAAACCCTAGCAAAGGTAAGCCTCCCGATCGTTTGTGGCTTTTATGGATAGGGCTTATGAACAACCAAGAATCAGAGTGGGTTGAGGCCCCAGGAATTCTCCAGCATCAAAGTACGACACCCCCAAAAGGGAGGGCATTCCCAAAGAAGGTTGGCATCCCATATGATGGTTGAGATTTCCCAGAATCACCATGATGAAACAGCCACACTCAGAAGCTGGTTTCATCAATCAACTTCCCGCTTCCATCGTTTAGAATAGGGTCAAATCAAGTAGATTTCACCTAAATTGGTTCGTGATTTGCACACTTACATGGCAATTCATGAACAGCTTTGGTTGAGAACCTTTTCTGGATATTTCTGGATGTATTGTAAGGCTATTTGCCAAAGATGTGCTGATTCGCCAAGCCAAAGAACCTTGCCCGCCTCAACCCCCCACAGGTAAAGACTCTTCCACCCTATGTTCAAAAAGACGTGGATGATGCAGATTCTGACTGAACCTAGCTACATAAAACATCATAAAACTATAGATAAACCAATCCCCCCCTGGTGCTGTTTCACCATGCATCACCCCACAAGCTGGATCCCCGATGATATCGCATTCGTGTGAGGCTGGTGGCTGTTGGTGAAGATGCGCTGAAGGCTAGGATCCACTCAATGCCCTGCAGGAGATACTGTGAGATGCAGCTTGAACTGCTTGGTATGGTCATTTGATGTTTTTTGTTGAATATTGTTTCGTCTTCCCAAGATTTCCCAAGCCAGGGAAGTCTCAAGCTGGGTACAGTAGTTGTGGGTTGAAATCCGTGAGAGACAGCACAGGGCCTAGTAATGAGTAGTGTGAACCTTACCTCGCTCTACGACTGCATGAGTGTTCTATAGTATTGTACAGCTCAAAGAAGTCAGGAACCAAGTTTTTTTTGGGGTGATTTTTGCTCCACTTGCCATTGACACAACTGATGTTTCATCATGTTGAAAAGCCAGCTCCAGTGCATTTGAGGGACGAAATATGACGAAATGTGGTTTCAAAGTCCCATAAGTGCAGCTTTTACTGGTAAACAGTCACCCTTTGCATGTTTGCTTCGTCCATCAACAGTCAGCTAGTTTTTTTTTGGTTTTTGTCCTGATTTGAAACAGACAACTGGGTGGAACTTCGGAACTTGTTTTCATTGTTCCATCAACGCATGGGACAATGGGATTGCAGGGAAGATCAACTGAAAGTCTTTGAAAGTGAGATCATGGTTTCACATGTTTCAACCAACCAACCACTCAGCCAACCAACCAATCAACATCAATCAACCAATCAAGCACGTTCCACTCGTTGCAGCTGTTTGGTTCGAGCATGCGCCTTGCCACCCCTGCGCCTGCCACGGCTTTGCAGCGCCGCCTTCGACGAAGTTGCAGCCCTTCGGCCAGCATCGGCGCTCTGATTTTCCTAGCTGGCCTGGGCGTTCGCAGATTCAGCTCGGTGACAAGCCGAGAGCATTGGATGGCTGCCCCATTTGATGGTAGACCACAGGTGGAACGGGCAAAAACCAGTTGGAAGAAAATGGTTTATGGTTTGAAGCACGGAGGAAGATGACACCCCCAATTTGAAGTTGCTGAAGGGGTAAGGGTATCTATGAGGTTCGCCAAAAAAATGGGAAGGCCCAATTTAGATTTATATATATTATATTGATTTTACGTTGGACAACGCATTTTACAGAGGCGGCCAAAATGTTACTTTTCAGTTTTACAACTGTAAAGTGGTGGGCCCTAAGCACCTCCCCAAACCCAAGCGAGGACGAATTTAGCATGTTTTCCTAAAGACCAAACATACCCAAACCAACATTGGATACTGCTGGAATCTGGATTTTTGGGCTGGTCCTTCTCCTTTGAAAGCCCCATCCTGTGGCAGGTCTTCGTTGTTGGAAACGAAGCCGCGGACGTCGACTCCCTGGTCTCTGCCTATGCCATGGCTCAGTTGCTCAACAGCTCTGAGACGCAGGCGATTGCCCTTGCGCAAATCCCGCGCGAGGAGTTTCGACTGCGAGGCACGGGGTGCGTTGGGGGAGTACTGAGTACATAGGATGGAGTTAGTCATTAGTACGTGAATTCATGTGTAGGTTTCCTAAAATAGGTACCCCGAAATCATTCATTTTTATATGATGTTCCATTATACACCAGGAAACCTCCATGTGATTTGTAACATGTTGTAACCACCATGACAGAACCAGTTAACTATAACTGTTATTGGCCCATACTTGCAGAGCCAACGATGAACAGAGCATCCAGGATGCCAAGAAGGTCGATGTTTGATGTGGATTCAAGGAAAACACCAAAAAAGCATTAAAAAAACACAAGAAATTGATGTTTTAACAGTTAACACAATGAACACACATCATGAAGCCAGCATGTGTTGGTGTTGGTGTTGGTGTTGGTGTTGGTGTTGTTGTTGTTGTTGTGGTTGTTGGTTGTTGTTGGTTGTTGTTGTTGTTGTTGGTTGTTGTTGGTTGTTGTTGGTTGTTGTTGGTTGTTGTTGGTTGTTGTTGGTTGTTGTTGGTTGTTGTTGGTTGTTGTTGGTTGTTGTTGGTTGTTGTTGGTTG
>Ga0126342_10009663_pt1 | contig 17283 bp, 23 predicted proteins | sample Cyp1metagenome_FD_92528 | JGI IMG/M metagenome (GOLD analysis project Ga0126342, IMG submission 92528) | Coral microbial communities from Lord Howe Island, Old Settlement Bay, Australia - Cyphastrea 1 metagenome | ecosystem: Host-associated > Invertebrates > Cnidaria > Coral ... | reverse complement strand
GATTAGAAGTGAGAAACTGTGTAAAGGTAATCTTTCTACGTCCTTGCTCGAAGAATTAACTTGTTCTGATGCAGCGCGTTCATCCTCTAGTGACATTGGTAATTCAGATTGCGAAAACCGTGCCAAACGAGAAATTGGAAATCAGGTTGTTTGGAAACGGCAAGGTGGTTCTTGGGTTAGCCACGTCCCAATGCAGAAAATTGACATGAAAAAGAGGCAGGTACGTCGATTGTTAGTGCCGGTCTCATCAGTGCCCCCGGCACCCCCTGCTAAGTTAGAAGTTTTACATCTTTTCAGATGGTTCACACACACACACTCCAAAAAATAAACTCACCCACCATCACTCCTCCATCGCTCTTATACTTCCTCTTCCCTTCTTGCTTTCCTATGCTCAGTCTAAGTCTAGAGAAGTTGGTAACATGGGGGGTTATCCGGTCCTGTAATTGACAATCTTTTTAAACCGACAAGAAACTAGCTCCAAATTGCCGCCTTCAAGCCTCCAAAAGCTTGGCCTTGCCACACCGAAACACCATGCATCTAAAGGACAGACCAAGCCTTCGGCGTGCGGCTGCCTGTGCCTAACGTTGCTTTCTGAACCGACAAGAAACTAGCACCAAATTGCAGCCTTCAAAGCTCCAAAACCTTCGCCTCGCAACACCGAAACACCTTGCCACTGAGGGACGGACCAGGCCTTGGTCTTGTGCTGGCTTCTTGGTCTCCCTCCTTGTATGCTGGCTTTGTCCTCTCGCCGCTGACTTTCTTACTCTTACACGACGTTGTCTCCTGTTTCCGGTTTTCTTGTGTTTCCGGTTTTCTTGCTTCTTGTTTCCTGGCCTTGTGCCTTTTGCTTTCCGGCCTTTTGTTCTAGCTTCTGGCTCTTGCCGCTGACTTTCTGCTTTTTCCTCCCTGTGTTTCACATTCAGGACTCCAACAATCGACTGTTCGCCTACTTGCTGCTTGTAATGTTTTTGTGACTCGTTCCCCCTGCCGTCGGCTGGGGCCGGCAGAAATTATACACGTTTGGGTATGCGCGCGCGCCCCTTTTCAGAGCATTTTATGTCTTTGGCGACGAGCAGCTTGCAAATTAAAGATAGACCCACCCTTGCTGTAGGACTGAAGGATTGCTGAATTGAATCTGAGGTCTATGGACATTAGAGACAACTTCCGAGCATAGAGCATTTCGGAACACTTCAGTGATTAAGATCTGCTGGATGCTGTGATCTATGTGGTTTTGTGACCAAGGCACTGCAAGCGTCAAGTTCAACCGGCCGAGCACGACACCCTTTGCTCAACAGACAATGAAATCCGTGCAGTTGCTTGGCATGGAAATACAGGGCATTTTTTCTAATACTTGCCTATTCTATTCTATCCTTGCATCTCAAATATGTCCAGACCCAAAGGTCATAAATGTTTTCTTTTGAGTTATTTGATCAAAGAGGTTGCCCCCCTTGAGCTCAGTGTTTGTGAACCGATCTAGCACATTGCCACCCTTTGTAGAGCACGTTTCAACGCTAATAGCATGTCCATCATGCGTATGTGCTTCGAAGTTCGTTTGAGGTTTGTTTTGGATTGGAAGGTGGTTTTCGCATCCTCCAGCGCTATTGGTTTGCTGTTCTTGTGCATGGGACTGGGCAACTTGGTGGCCAACTCTCCAGAGAGCCGTGTTGCGATGCCCGGGCATTGCAATTGTGAATGAAGGAGGACTTGCAATCATCAGAGAATATCAGAGATAGATGTGTTGTTTTTTCACTTTGTTGGCACAACGACGCAACGGCATAATATATGTCCAATTCCGCTTTCTGGCTCGGGTTTGATATGAACGTCAGCTTTGCATGAAAGGTTTCAACAAGCAATTAAAACACATAGGTTGGGTGAGGCACGATGCCAAAATGACCCCACGGCCTGAAGTAGCTTGCCATTCAGGCACATTGTTTGTGTCGATCAGTGCTTCTCAAATACGGATCTTATATGATGGCCCCCATGAGAAGATCAAGGCACGCAGCAGCAGCTTGGGTGCTATTCAGATGCCAGCGATGATTCACTGAGCACATTGACTCGGCAATGAATGACACTAATTTAGAAACAGTCAGCTTGCTTTGGGTGGGAGCCGTGTGCGCTACCCTCTCAGAACTCTCAGCAAAGTATGATCAAAAGCATGATCTGACGCCTGCTGAGCTGGTCTGAGCTGGCAACTTCCTGAGGTTCCTGGGCGTTTATGGGTCAAAATATGGTCCTTCCCTGCCATGCACCTGGAGAATGCACATATTCCCTGGAGCTGCCAGCAGACCTCGAACCGCCCATCCAAGTGTACTACGAGGCAGTTAAGTTAATCGAGTTATATCGAGTTAATGCCACCGGAAACAGCAGCTGATAGCAGTTCAGAACTGTTTAGAGCGCACCCCCAGCAGCCCACATCCGAACGTCTTCCTAATTTGTTTGGCTTTGCACAGGTGAAGCCTTTCTGGCAGAACTACTTTTCATATATGAGCCTGAAGCTCAGATTGTCTCAGATTTAGTCACCAGATGTCACCAGTTTTGAAACAGGACTGCTATGAAGTTTTTAGATGTTCAGTTGCAACTTGTTGCATTACCGGAGCAAGGATGCAACTTTTGAGAGGGTGAACTTATTGCCCTTCCTTGTAGAACAGGTTCTGTGGTACACCCGCAACTTCATGGACATATGGCGCCAGAAGAAGCGTCCAGACGCTGCTCAAAGGAATCCCGTTCCCTGGACACATTCTGAAAATTTTGTTGTAAAATTGATCGGCTGATGATTGTTGATTTCGCTGAACCTTGGACCATGGATTTTGCCGACAAAGCTGGAAGTCGCTTTAGAAAACCGCTTCGACTTGCTCCCTGCTTCGGTACCCTCCCTTTCAGGTTCATCATTGAAGTCAGAATGCAATTCACAAATTTACTTGCAACTGGAATGGGGACGGATGGGAATGGGACCTGGGAGGCTACACCTCATGTGCTCACATCTGCACAATTGTCGTCATCAATTTTCTCACATATGAAATTTCTCGCATATTGCCAGTTTCAATCCATCAAAACGCTCCAGGTTGGACTGCATCTGGAGAAGAGATTTTTCCATGTGGACTGATTGCCACATCTGTTTTCAATGATCCTTTGGCATGCAAGCATCACTTTGTGTGGGAAGGTATCGTGGATATTCAAAAGCTGGATTATGATATCAGGGTTTTGCATGCTTGCCTGCATTATATTGTCACAGACCGCCCGAGTGCTCCTTGCATGATTCATGGCTTAGTGTAAGCCTTAGGCAATACATTCAGGCCCCATGCTTTGCAACATTGTCGGTCAGCCACTGGCTGTAGACGTGTCCACTCACATTTTTCTGGTTCAAAAGACTTGGTGCTCAATACCTTTGACCGGTTCTGACCGGAAAAGTGATATATCCCAGACTACCAAGAGTCACGAAAATGGGTCTGTAGCGGAAATAGGGCATTGCCATTTTGATAGGGAAAGGATGATACGCAATTGGCTTTTCAGGTACCCTATTTTCGGACAAACCCAACTGGGTTTGTGCCAGTTGCAAGGATACTTTTGAGATCCAAGACGTTCCCATCGATACCGAGTCAGAGCAGATGCCGGTCTGGAGAAACTTTCAGAACCCGCCCGAGCCCTTTGCCATCAATCCTTTTGGAAACGTGTTTTGCCTCTGTGGCAAATATCATCCCCAGCTCATTAGAAAACCTGTCGCTTGAAAGTCACAACTTGCACGGGGAGAATGCTACCTTGCCATGTCTGGCCATGTGACACTTCTTCTTCAAGAGACATAAGAAACAATAAGTTTTCTTTCGAATTTAGTGTGAAAAGGACAGCGCACGTCTGTAGCTTGGTCCTGAGAGCCAATGCCATTTTGATCACCGGCCCCATCAAGCGGTTTATAAGACTTCACTTGTTGCAAGGATTCCAATTTTTCTCTCCACACCTAGCATACTTATCCCATCCCCGGTATCATTTTTCCAAACGAGGTATTTGAAGAAGCCGAACATCTCCTGGCTTTATGAGCGCTACCCAACTACTACCAGCACCTTGGCCACCTTCGGTCCCAGCAATGCTGTCAAGGGTGGCGCCGCCTCACCGCTGGGAAAAGTTTGTTGGTGTGGCTGGGGAGCGCCTGCCAGGCGCACAGCTTTTGCAGAGTTAAAAAGGCGATGTTGAGGTTTTGACAACTCACGGGCTCCCGCGTGCTATTTGTGTGTGTGTGTGTGGGCACATGTGTGTGTGTGCCGAATTGTTTCATGGATTTAGATATGTTTTGATAAATGTAAGTAATAATACCCACAGACGCCGTGTGTTGCCCAGACTAACATTGAGAATGTCGTTTCGGCCTAGATTCGATAGGAGAGATTGCAGAAAATACAGCGTATATATACGCACTGTTTTCCAGTTTAGGATTCAAAGTTTTCAGAGCCCAGGTTTTAGGGTTTAGGGTGCAAAAGTGCGCGTGGGCGGGCGGCTGTCAATCTGCTGGCAAGCCCCCCGCTCGAAGCGCGCTCGCTCTGCTTAGTTGTCCCACCCCAACCACCCAAATTAACAACTTTTAGGGTTTTGGGTTCCATTCTAAGTGGAACCCTGGAAGGTTCCCAGTGGATTCACTACCCTCACAAACGCGTTGGGGGAACCCACCATGCTTGAGCGCATGTGGGAACCCACTCTTGGGGATGGCAAGATGACTTAGGTGAAAAAGGAGAGGAAGCAAAAAGTACAACGTTTTGAAGATCAAATCAAGGCTAAAACTCGCTGTTTTAGCGCCTGGAAAGGTTCAGAAAGGCTCAGCTAGCTCCAATTTTAAGGCATGTTGTTAAGTACCACCTCCGTGACCCCAACAAGTTCGCGGTTTGGGGTTATCCTTTACTGGCTTACGCCAGAGGGTAGTAGCCGTCAGGCGTGGCCGGCTGGCGCCGCTGTGTCCTGCTAGGCTTGACCCTAGCAGGCCCTTAGATTCGAAGTGGCGTCGAGGCCTAGCCTCGAGCCAGAGGCTCGAGCGCCCATGTATATGGTCAGCGGCGCTCTCGCCTGTTTTAGCGTTTGGAATTTTCGGGGTTTGGGGTTTTAGGGTTTAGGATGGTTTAGGGTTTTAGGGTTTAAGGTTCGTCGTCTGGGAAATTTCAAAACCCTGGCCCTGCGCAGGTGTCTGAGCATGTTGAAGGATAATGCTTAAACATGTTTAAACGCCATTCGAACCTTCCGGGCAACACACAGGCCAGGCGTAACAATAGGATTGGGCTAGCTGAAGTGAATCTAATGCTCAGTTCCTGCATGTGTTTGAGTCCTATTGCTGCTGACTTTTGTTAAGATTCCAGCTTTGAGGCAGAGAGCTGGGGGTTCAAAGCAAGCGGTTCATTGCCTGGATGTTGCCCAACTTCCTCAATCGAGCAAGCAAGCCCTATGGAGTGACTTGTTGCAGCGGCAGGACAGCTGTTCCATGCTGATGCTGTTCCCCTCGCTTTCAGAGCGGAATTGATTGAAAGTTGCGCAAAGAAATGTTTGACTTTTGCACTGATCCTCTCTAGTTGGTTGGGGTCGATAATGGTGGATAGGCAGAAGAGTTGAGCAGGGATCAAAAATCAGGTATGCGGCTCAATCAGTTACTAGCAAGTCTAATTGGCTACCGTGTGTTATGTTTGTTGGCAGTTGTTCATGCTCAGTCCGTTTTGTCTTTCTACATTCTCAATAATTAGAGCCAAAGCTTAAAGATAGGTGGGTCGATGAACACTTCATGCGCCAGTCATTGAGACCAGACATAGGCTTGAAAGGATAGTGGGTGGCCAGACGATATTTCTGTTGCAGACTTGTGAGTGTTTGCACACGGGAGGTGGATCGTACCTGCGCAATCACAATTTGGCAGATCAGGTAATCTCCACGCCGCTCAAGAAAGGTCAAATCGTTGATTTGAAGATCCTCGGAATTTGTTGAAGCGAGTCCTCAACAAGAGACATTGTTTCAAAGAGTCGCAGGTGAATCTGAAACCCTACATTCTTGCTTGTTTTTGTTAAAGCTGCTTGTGTTATTCCATATTTTGCAATGTCGTGGGCTCACATCTGGGACAGCCGTGAAAGACAATAGCTTGATGAATCACCCAAAACCACTATCACTATCATACTATCGCTAGATGGTTGTGATGTTCTGGTTGCATTTGTTTCCTGCATCTTCCAATATTACTGTAAAACCCAACAAGGACGTCCAACGTTCCTACTGCAGCTTGCAATTTACATACCCTCAAGATCCGTCAAGCACGAGCGACTTTGATGCCAAGGATCAACTCCAGATTCCCTGTGGCAGCAAGTGGAGCCTGGAAAACAGTGTTGCTTACACGCGGAACTCAAAACTACGTCCTGGCAGTGGTACTTTTGGTCAGCTTTTCGGCTACTAAACCAGCGATGGACATCAGTCCCACAGAGAAACCATACGTGGAATAGGTTGCCAGAATTAAAGACAAACTGTAGCCAGCACATACCAAAACCAATCACCGCTCTGCTACCAATATGCAGATTCTGGGTCTGGATAGCTCCGGGTGGTCATGTCTACTATGGTGCTTGACCCATTCTCATCATGCTTATTACCATGTGACTGCACTACTGAGCAACTACAGTAAGTTTGGACAGGTTCTGCGATTTTGGAATTTGTCTCCTTGGGCTTTGCCTGAAGACGCATTTCAGATGTGACGCCAGTGGCACTTGGTCAGAGCCGAAGCTTTGAGGTGGTGGCCTTTGCTTCTGCTTGGCATGCGCGGTTTGGTCCATCCACCTGTTTTGCGCCAGAGAACTGGGATCTGCCCGCGGGCGCCGGCGCTCATGGCCACGATGGCAACGTTGGGAGGAGCAGTCACAAACGTCTTCGGGGTCAGAATCCGCATGAGCTGCTCGGTGGTTCCCTGTCTCTTCTCGTCCTGGTATGCTTTGCAGTGTCAGGTTGTCAAATTACTTTTGGCAATGTCGAAACAAGGTGTTCTTGGCAGCTGTTGGTTTCGTGGTTTTTCATCGTCTCCAGTAGAAACGTACCTGCAAGGCCCAACATGGTACAAGTCAGGGTTTCTTTGATTTTTTTTTACTGTCGCCCACTGGTTGTATGAGGTTGCGGGCGAAGTCCGGCCAAAGAGCCCCACGCAAAGATCGTGGGTGCAGAACACCCCGCCAAATCATGAGCATTGGAATGACAGAACTTGAGCGGAGAACTAGTTGTTGCTCCACAATCAACTGCTGCGCTGCAGCTCATCCATGTTCCACTCAACCTTGCCTTTCTTCATCATGGTGAATTGTCATTATCTGGCTCAATTAACTGGTTGGCTGATGCCTCCACTTGTTTGTTCTGAGTTGGCTGGTTGCCCATTGTTAGGGTGTTTTTTCCCTTTCTCTTGTTACCGTGCCGGCATACTTCTCCCCAACACTGTGCGGCAGTTTCTTTTGGCTATTCTGGCATGGAAGCCAACTGTTTACCCAGGCAAGGTGGCAAAAAATTACAGCAAAGATATGCAGTTGCGTTTTCCACCCTTTTCAGCCAAGAGCTGCACAAAGCATGGGCATAGAGACAAGTCTGAACATGTCGGAACCATGTTGAGACAACACTGTTCAGAATATTTCAGACCCACTTTCAGTTATAGATTTGTTGCCATGCGGTCGCTTGTGCTTCTAGAGAAACTGCTCTGCTTGTCTTCTGTGAGCGGACAAGAGGAAACACATCGGGAGTCGCTTTCAAATACGATAGATCAATCTAGATCATGGATTTGCTGGACCAAACCATGACCGGGGCAGTTTCAATGTCATTGTCATGGTTTCATTTTTGAAGGCTTGCAGTCCAGTGTAGAAGTTGGGGGCCTGTTCGCAAATCTCAGGTCTTTTGTGATGCACTAGGACCTAGGATGTTTGAGTGCAACTCCATGATGCGTTCGGCGCAAAGTTTGATGTGGCATGATGGGGCCTGATTCCGGTGTAATTATTGTGGTGTAGTTCCGGTGGGTCACGCGCAATTCCATTTGATGAGAAGGCTGCTCAAACAAGCTGAACGCAAGATTTTGAGGCAATTCAATTCAAGAAGCAACAAAATCGGAATCCTGTTTCAGGACAACACACTTTCCACCACCGAGAACCCATTCAATCCGTACAAGGACTTGCAATGTGTTTCCAGCTTGCAGAGAGCCAAAGAAACCATGGAAAAGCTTGAAATCACACTTTCAGAGAATTCTCCCTGTTCATTTTGCAAGTGTATGTTGCCAGTTTTTGTGCAGCGAGAAGTGACAGTGTGATGCCGGCTGCGTGTCCTGTGCCAGAACATCCCCACTATAGCTCCAGGCATGGGTTTCGATGGATACTCAGCTTGCACTTAGATCGAAGAGACACGAAGGCTTCAATTTCAACACTCGTGGAACCTTCAGCTTAGTTGTCCCTCGACTGTGTGAGATTTGATTCATGCCGGGTACAGGGACTATCGCCGAGACTAGCAAGTATTTTCGCATGGCTAGTCCATGATCTATCATGTTCTACCATATAGATGGAATGTTTATGCCAAACCATGAATCATACCCATTTTGATATTGATATACATGTGATTACTTTTGTGCGTGTGTGTGTGTTACTTTCGTGCGTGTATGCGTGTATATAGTTATATATAATTATAATCATATAATTAGATAGATAGACAGACAGACAGACAGACAGATGGTTGTGGTGCGTTCAGTGCTTGGTGTTGCCACCATATCGCTGGAGGTGCCTTGAACCCAGGTGGGAGTCTTCCCACTCTTTGCAACTGCTCATTCCCGTCATCGCCCCCATGAGGGAATGGCACACCAGGGTCCGTTTCTGACTCCTCGTCTTCAATCGGATCGTCAGGATCTCCATGATATTGTAATGCCTTCACCATCGGCATCTTGTCCTCACGCGCTGATTGCGATGCTCCAGTCACATGCACTGATTGCAATCCTCCAGTCACATGCACTGATTGCCACCCACCAATCTCCTGCACTGATTGCCCTCCACCAATCTCATGTGCTGATTGCCGCTGCAGAGCACCTTGTGGTGGCCATGACGACTCCACCCCATTGCTTGCACTCGGCCGCGCCCGATGCGTGGATGAGCATCCAGGGACATTCACTACTCCCCCCAACCTGGAACATTTTATTGGGTGGCCTTGGTCCTTATCCCTTTTGGGTGGCTGTGCCTCTTCAGCCTTCTTTGGGGTTGCTCTATTCTTTTCTTTTGGGTCTTTTTGGGGTCTTTTGAAGTCTTGTTGGCCAGTGCCTCTTGTTCCATCCATCCCGCTTTGTTCTTGTTTGCTTCAGCTTTTGATTGTTCTTGCGATCCCACTCTGGGTCTTTTCTTTGACACAAGGGCAACTGCGATTAGCAGCAACAGCCCTGATTTCATCCGTCCTCTCAGTAGGAGAAGTGCACCACATAGTCCCAGCGCTTGTAGAGTTTTTCAATCTTCATCACTCCATTGACTCCCCCCAAGCTGACTTTCAGCTTGTGCTTGAAGGTACATCTTCATCGAGGTAGGTCTTGGCCATCTGGACTGTCTTGTCAAAGTCAAAAGCCTTGATGTTGGCAGGGTGGTTGGCCACGTTATTCATTGTCACCTCAAACTTGTCCTGAACGTTGGGGCTCTTTGGAATTGCAATCTCCGCAGAAGCCTTGACATTCTTTGGAACGTGCTTCTCCTCAATGACCTTGTCATTCTGTGGAGCGTGGGTCTCGTCAGTGACCTTGTTATTCTTTTTCACGTTGTCCTTGTCCTGAAGATTGTCACACGTCTTCCTCTTGATGACTCCTGCTCTCAATCTAAACGCATTGAAAGCTACGCCCACCAGAGCCTTCGTGAGTCCATCGGCATGTGACGTGCCTGCCATCCCAGTTCTGGTCTCCTGACTGCTTCTCTCAACGCATGTGCTCTGATGCGCAAGTGCCTTCTCCTCCAAGGTCCGGTTTCTGACCCCGTTGCTGAAAGAGCTGCCTTGTTGTCGCCATAGAGCAGCTTCTGGAGCGATTGGTTGTTGTTAACCGTCTCAATCAATGCGCTCAGCGCTTCACCAGCTTGATGCGCAGATGAGTAACCCTCCAACTCGCTCTCCGCCGCGCTCTGTGTGACACAGGCCTGCCTGCAGCTATCCCACAGCAACGTCTTGCCAGTCCATTGTCCCGCAACTCCTTGGATATGATTGACCTGTATTGTTCATGGGGAGGAGCATAGGAAATGTCGGCATACATCACCTGTCTGTCCGCTGTACGTGGTAGCTGACCATCTCCATATCCCCAGGTTGATAGTTCAAGCCATAGTCAGTTGTGCCTTGCAGGTACTTGAGTAGGTGCTTCCCCACGGCGTGGTTGGGACGTCGATGAGCAAGACGACCAAGTAGCCCTGCTGCAAATGCCACATCCGGTCTTGCTCTTGTACTTGCCCACAACAGTTCACCCACTAGAGTCTGGGCACGCCTCAACGCCTTGAGATCTGGTTCCTCGTCCTCCCCATCCTCAACCTTAGGCAATGGGTAAGGTTCCACTCCTTGCACCTCGTAGCGCTGCAGCATCTCCACCAAATAACCCGTTTGACTCAGGAACACCCCGCTTTTGTACTTTCTCAGTTCCATGCCACAAAACCGCAACTCCTTTGTCTCGCCCAAGAGTTCCAATGGTGAGCATTCCCATAGTGACTTCACCGCACAGTGTCCCCAAAAAGTGGCATGTCGTCCACGTACACAAGCACGAAACCGTGGTTGTCCTCAGTCGCTGGCGCACCAACTCGTCGCACTGCCCAAACATGCCTTTCCTTCGTCTCCTTGAGGGTGAACTCCTGTCCAGCATGCCGCCATCGTAGGTGTGGGAGCTGCTCATCGCGGTGTTGCCCCCAATCTCCCAGCGACTCGATGAGTCCATATAGTGCTTGCTTGGTGATCCATGTCTCATCAGGCTTCACCAAGTTCATGGCCTTGAGTAGTGAAGGTGGTTCCAACTGTTACCCTGGTCATCTGGGTTCTTCGGGGAGCTTGCAGGAATGCGGCCTTCACATCAATGGCTCCTATGGTCCGAATCGCCAGTGAGTCGCATCCACTTGCGGCATTCGCCAACTCCTCATTCTCCCGTGCCATGGCATAGTTTCCGCACACCACGACTCTTCTCTTCTTCGCAGGGGCTTTCAGTGTGGCGGTTGCCTTCATCGGCAGGCATTCCACCTCTTTGTCTCCTTGAAGAAGTTGTTGGAACTGTGGTTCTCGTTGATGGCTTCCACCGCCTTCATCTTGAGGTTGTTGACCTCCTCCGCGAAGACCGGTTTCCATTCTTCCAGATTCCGACAAACTTCATCCATTGCCACAAGGCGTGTTTGCAGAACTTGTTGCTCAGCTTCCACCTCCAACTTCCTCATATTTGCCGACTGAACCAGGTTCTCTTCCATAGCGTTCAGTTCTTCCTTGAGGCTCAACGCCAACTCCACTTCTTGTGGACATACTGTCTCATCCTCAATCCCAACAATGACATCACGCACCCATCTTGCGTGCTCCTCGTGCTGGTTGACCATCATGCGCTCGATTGCTTCTTCGCATTGTGCTCGACGATGTTCTTCATCCCCAAGAAGTCGAACTTGATCTGCACCTGTTGCATCGATCTTGAAGATCCTGGGGTGATGAGGTCGCACTTCAGGTCCTTTACCATATAGTCTCCACCGCTTTGCCTGTTCCGGTGGTGCTGGTTCCTCAATTCCCAAGGCCTGTCTTCCTTCGTCAACCTCTTCCAACACCGCGTTGATCTCCAAGCGCGGATAGAGCGACAATCCTCTTTTGGTGTTGGTGATGTCGATCCTCCGACGTTCTTGTTGTAGGGGTTCTTCGATCTCATCGTCGAAGATACCTTCTTGAACTTCATCATCTCGAGCTTGAAGATCGTCAGCTGCTTGAGCTTGTTGTGCTTCTTCAGGTTGTTGTGGACCTTGCTGATCGTCATCCAGTCGGCGATTTTCTTCATCTCCAGGGTCATCCAGTTGAAGTTGGCCTCCAGGTCCTTCTTCCTCCCCCCGTGGTGCATCACCACGTCCAGCTTGTAGGGCTGATCTGCAAAGACCTTGACCACTGTCGATCTGAAGAACTTGCCAGTCTCATCGCTTTGAACATAGTAGCCAAGAGACGTAGTTGCCATATCAGCTGCAGGTCCCCACAATCTGACTTTCTGCATGGGATACTTCAGTGTGTTATCTCCCTTTTGCCACAACTTCTGTTTGGCCATTGCCTTCATCCCAAACGGCAAAAGTTCTGGTGTTGTAACACCCAAAGCTTGTAGCTGTCGCCGTCGTCTCTGTTCGCCAACATGTCGGAGCGCAAGAGGCCAAAAGTGTGTTGGTGCCCTTGAAGCTGTCAGCACCGTTCTCATCCTTTGTTTCAGCTCTCTGACCTCCCTTTCGACTCTGGCGTTGCCTTGTGGTTCACTTCCTGAGCTCATCGTGTGGAATAAGTCATGGTCTTTGATCCACTTTTGAAATCCCTCGCCCACAAATTCCTTAGCTCTGTCCGTATGAACTCGTTGAACTGGGAGTGCCATTGTCTTGGTCTTCACGTAGATCTGGGCGACTGCTTGGAGCAAGTCATCGTTGTGTCTTGACTTGAGAGGCACTGCAAACGTCAAGTTCTTGACATTTTGAGACTTTCTGTCCTGCAAGAAGTCCCTCCATCGACGTTCATCCTCCACATCGCGTCCTTGTTGGTGTGGCAAGTGAGGTCCCGCCAGTCCTTGTGGTAGAGGAGCTCCATGTTTGTCGATTGGAACTGTGTACGTCGCCACAAGACCATATCTTGGTCCCTTCAACTCCTGATCCTTTCCTTGGACAAATGGTCCCATGATGTCCATTGACAGACAGAAGGATGTTGGGCATTGAAGCCTTTTCCTGTGCCGATCTGCTCCTGCAGCACGAAGACATACTTCACAGTCCTTGCGAATTGTAGATGATCGGCACGGAAATGTTCCTTCCATTTCCATGATCTCCTTCTGCTCCTTCAGGGTCAGGGCCTTCACCATGGTCTCCTCCTGTGACAACCTCTGAATCGCCACTCTGAGAAGTCCTTTGAGTCCCGTTGCCCAGGTAGCAAGTTCTTTTAGAGAACTGGATCCTTTTTTCAAGTTCTTGTGGCCACTTTTTCAGGTTGGCCTTGCATCTTCCATCCATCGACCCCCTTGATCTGGTCGAGGTCGGTGAGCAAAGTTGCCGGCTTAGTTGTAGGATGCCCCAAGCTTCCCCGATCCACCTTGACCGTTGTGAGGTTGTAGTCTTCGACCATTTGTAGCGTCTCCGGCCATTGCAAAAAGGTTGGAAACCCATATCCTTTGTGCAACTCCTCATCATCGGCCCTGTAGTCCAGCGGATCTTGCGGCTGTTCAACCATCACCGTTGCTCTGCTGTTGTTGTCCTTGGTCAACTTCACCAGTTTGAGCATCCTAAGCCACAAAACTGTATCGTTGTCGACCTTGGTCGATGCGACCTGCTCTTGCAAGCTCCTCCAGGTAGGCCATAAGTAAGGTCGTTGTTCCGCATGTCTGCACCCTTCTTGAGCTCCACCTGGATCACCTCTACGCCATGGCTTTGTCGTTCCAGTTGCTTCCAAGTTTTGTCATCGTCGCCTGAGTACAAGTGAAGTGCTACGAACTTCGCCTTCTCGATTGCTCTTCGCTTCCTTCTGTTCCATGGCAACCGATCTGCATTCCATTGTCCGTCACAGGCTACGTTCTCAATCAAGTAGGCTGGAACTTCTGGAAACATCTTCTGTGTTTCTGCAACGTTCTTCTCATACTCCGTCTCGGGTTCCAACTCCTTCCCCAAGATTGCAGATATCCTTGCCTTCTTCTTCTCCTCAACCTCGATCAGGTCCATGAGCATGTCGCCACACTCCTTGTTCACTGTTGGACATCCTTGAACCATGGTGACTGGTAGCCGTTGGTGCCCCGCATTTTCCACCACGCACTCGTCCTTGGTCCACATCATGTTGTAGCCTGTTTGCAACATCTTGCTCACTGGTACGATGGCTTGCACTGGCTCCGTTGTCAGCAACGTTCCTGTCTCTTTGCATTGTCTCAGTTGAACTGCTCCTGTTGCCAGCTTCACTGTCACTGGTTGTGCTCGTTGCCATTCATCTCCACCTCGAGTTTGACGAAGACAGTGTGTTGCACCTCCCTCCTGATGTGGTTGGAGTTTTCGAACCTGGCAAACTCGAAGTCCTGGTTCTTGTCCTCCACCCTGTGTCACCTGCAAACTTTCAACAGCGTCGTGACATCCTCCATGACTCCCCCCGTCGAGGTCGTAGAGCTCGATGTTGAAGCTTGTGCTACTGTGGATGTCGTAGGCGCCGAGGTTGTCCCATCTGGAGAGGTTGATTCAACCACCTGTTGGGTTTTCACTGCTGCCTTATCTTGGCCTTCAGGAGTGGTATTCTCCGTAGACTTGCCCTTTCCTTTACTTTTTGACTTGCCCTTGCCAGTGGACTTCCCTGTCGTAGGCGTCGTGGGTGAGTCTCCTTTTCCACCTTGGGCAGCATCACATTGCTTTGCCATGTGTTTGGTGCTGCTGCACACACAGCATCTTGAGTACCTGTCTGTGAGCCTGTCCCAGTCGTGCACAAACTTGCACGTCCCAATTTGCAACCTGCATCTGTTCCCCAGTGTCTGCACGGCCTGGTCGAAGTGACTGGACTTCCTTGTTGTCCTTGAGGTGAACCTCCAGTCTTTCCTTGACCTTTGTTGCCTTTCTCGACGTTGCCCATAGCCTTCAACTTCGGGTTGGCTTCTGGCGTCGACGTCGTCGATGTTCTTGCCGCTGTACTGAGGTGCAAGTGGTCCGCCTCGGCGATGAGCAACTGCAAGTAGGACTGCATAGTCACCTGTGTAGGCGCCACATCAACCATGTTGCTCATCCTGAACGTGTTGACCCTGAACGACGCTTGTTGGTCTCTTCCAAGCACCTGCTTCATGATCTCGGTCAGCGATCCGACCAAAAACAACGGGTCTGGGGCTTGAAGTCCAAGTTCTTGGGCACAAAGTAGTTGTCGTTGCCACTGACGCAGCGACTCAGATGCTTCCAGTGCCGTCTTTGCTTGGCTCACCTTTGTCAAGCTGTTGAGAAGACCAGCTTTTTCACTCACCCGGCTGGTACTGCTTCAAGACCTTGTAGATCAGCTGCACGCACGTCAACTCCCTGGTGGAAATTGCTTCCTGCTTCACCATCGCTGGAACTGCCGCCAGAAGCATGGTCAAAACTCTTGCTTCCAACCTCTTGTAGCGCGACTCCACCATGGTGTTGGGCTGAACGCTCATCTTGTCCAAAGGGCTTGCAGCCAACCATCGACTGTAAGCTTCTTGGGCTTGTTGAAGCGATTCTGTGCACCATGTACTTGCTCCTTCTGACACGTCGGAGATCAATGGCATCAACTCAGTCAGCCAATCTCCTGCCCTCAATGCTGGTTGAGGTTCTGTCACATCTTTCAACACTGGTAGTGTTATTGGCACGTTGCGCGGCACTTCAGGTTGAACTTCTCGGACATCTTGAAGTGGTGTTGCAGCTTGTTGTGGAAGTTGTGGGCCAAGATTCGCAGATGGACCTCCATCTCTGTTCACTGGCGTGCTCCAGTATGGTCCATCCAGAGTCCCTGCCACGGCCTTGGAGGGGAGGTGGGCCAAAGACTTCATCGGTGGCACCGCTGTCCCACCTGGGGTTGTCCTCCTTGTTGCTGGTGGCGTAGCCTCTGGTGTCATAGCTACCCACATTGGTGGCTCCCTTTCAGGTTGCCGTCCTCCTTCTTCAGGGGCACGCGCTCCCTGCTGCTTAGAGCCTTGTTTTCCTTCTGCGGCTTTGTCACCTGCTGCAGAAGCTCTTCAACCATCTTCTTTTCCAGGGCTCGCTCCAACTCATCAAGTCCTTCTGCAGAACGTCGAACTTTTGCTGGAGGTAGCTCTGGTCCAGGGCCATGAACTTGTTCAGAACCTCGCACTCGACCACCGTGGCCTTGAAGTCCATCAAGGTGCTCCACCTTAGAACCTTGAACGTGTCCAAGATCCCGTTCTCCTCCTTCGTGGACTCGACGTCCATCGAGTTGTTCCACCTTAGAGCCTTGAACGTGTCCAAGACCCCGTCCCTTTCCTTCGCGGGCTCGACGTCCATCGAGCTAGTTGTTCCACCTTAGAGCCTTGAACTTGTCCAAGACCCCGTCCTTGTCCAGCATGTCCTTGAAGTCCAAGTAGCCCCATGCTGGCACCCCTTTGCTGCACGCCAGTTCCACCTTCTGCCATGTCAGCCTCCAGTAGTGACTGCAGCCTGGAATCCCTTGAGACCCCATCACTAGAACTCCTTGAAGTCCCTCTGGTCGCAACACCCGTAGGCCATCCTGGCGGTGTACTCTCACCTGCCGTCCTCAGCTCGTCCTCATCCAAGTCAAGTTCCAACAGGTTCTCACTTAGTGTCTCATCTGGTAGACCTCTTGGTCTCGCCTGGGCTAGGAGATGTTCCTCTTGCACCTCTTCGCTCCAGAACGGATGTACTTGTTGCCCTCTGCCATGATCGTGTCCATGTCCTTGGGCTGGATCTTCTTCTTCTTCACGGTACTCACCTTGAAGTCCATCCACAACTCTTGACATAGCTCTTGTACTCCACGCCATGGCTTTCAGTTGGGCGACCTTGTGCTCATAACCTCTAGATTCACGGGATGAATCCCAGGCGAAGTGGCGCAGCAACTGTTTTACTTTGTGCACAAAAAGAGCCTGCAGTTGGGCTCAGGAGGTTCCGTGTGTACTCAGCCAAGTGGTTGTTAGGCTTATCTTCCACAGTGTAGAAGGGTTCTCTGTGTAAACGCTTGCTGTGTGTAAAAGCTTGGTGTGTGTAAAAGCTTCTCTGTGTAAAAGCTTCTCTGCGAAAGAACTTGCTGTGTGTAAAAGCTTTCTGTGTGCAAGCTTTGTAGTACAAAGTAGTACTTAGACGTACTTTGCGCAGAGTTTGTAATACAAAGTAGTACTGGGACGTGCTTTGTGCAAGCTTCGTAGTACAAAGTAGTACTGGGAAGTGCTTTGTGCAAGCTTTGTAGTACAAAGTAGTACTGGGAAGTGCTTTGTGCAAGCTTTGTGGTACAAAGTAGAACTGGGAAGTGCTTTGTGCAAGCTTTAGTACAAAGTAGTACTGGGTGCAAGCTTTGTAGTACAAAGTAGTACTGGGAAGTGCTTTGTGCAAGCTTTGTAGTACAAAGTAGTACTGGGAAGTGCTTTGTGCAAGCTTTGTAGTACAAAGTAGTACTGGGAAGTGCTTT
>Ga0126342_10009662_pt1 | contig 17284 bp, 9 predicted proteins | sample Cyp1metagenome_FD_92528 | JGI IMG/M metagenome (GOLD analysis project Ga0126342, IMG submission 92528) | Coral microbial communities from Lord Howe Island, Old Settlement Bay, Australia - Cyphastrea 1 metagenome | ecosystem: Host-associated > Invertebrates > Cnidaria > Coral ... | reverse complement strand
TTTGGCAATATTTTAATTGCGTTATATAAGGAAATTTAATTAATTAATTAACGTGACTTCGATTTGGTTCCCTAATAATAAATACCCCCCTAATACTAAAAACTACCTGCCGTGTTTTGTATTGGGGGGGGGGTTTAGTATTAGGAGGAAGGGATTATTGTGTGTTGCAAGTCATTCTTGGCAGATCGCATTGGAACTGCCACATCATGGATGCGATTTGAATGTTAGGATTTGCACGAAACATTGTGTTTTTCCGGGTGCACGGAGGTTCTGTTGCGGAGAAAAGTAGGCTCGCGCGCGCGACGGTCTCGGGCGCCGTCGCTTTGCTGTGGAATCTTGCTCGAAATGCGCTCGCAGTGGAACTGAGTGTTGCAGGCGACTTTTTCTCTTCTTTGTTGCTGCTGTGCTATTGTGTTTTGCATGTGTTGAGACACTTTGTGCATTGGACTGGTGCATCAAAGCAATGCGTTCTACAGTTTTGTGTTGCAATTCTATTGCGCTTGGCAACTCAGTCTCTGCAGATCGCAGTGGAATGGCTGCGTCAAGGTTTCTCGCTGCTGCGGGTGCGTGCGGAATACTATTGTTTCTTGCAGCTGAGAACCGTAAATTGTAAAATGTAATGGCTGCATGAAGGTTGCGAATGGTGCTTTGGCAGCAGATATGTTTAATTTTGGTGCATCCTGTGTAATTAGCAGCTTCTCTGTGTAAAAGCTTGCTGTGAAAAAAATTCTCTGTGCAAAAGCTTGCTTTGTGTAAAAGCTTCTCTGTGTAAAAGCTTGCTGTGTGTAAAAGCTTCTCTGTGCAAAAGCTTGCTTTGTGTAAAAGTTCCTCTTTGTAAAAGCTTGCTGTGTGCAAAAGCTTCTCCGTGTAAAAGCTTGCTTTGTGTAAAAGCTTCTCTGTGTAAAAGCTAAAAGCTTCTCGGTGCAAAAGCTTCTCTGTGTAAGAGCTTGCTTTGTGTAAAAGCTTTTCTGTGAAAGGGCTTCTCTGTGCAAAAGCTTCCCTGTGCAAAAGCTTGCTGTGTTTGCTTGCTGTGTGTAAAAGCTTGCTTTGTGTAAAAGCTTCTCTGTGTAAGAGCTTCTCTGTGCAAATGCTTGCGCTGTGAAAAAGCTTACTCTGTGTAAAATCTTCTCTGTGTAAAAGCTTCTCTTTGTGCAAGGGCTTAATGTGAAGCTTCTCTGTGAAAAAAAATGCTGTGTGCAAAAGCTTGCTTTTACATTCTCTGTGTAAAAGCTTCTCTGTGTAAAGCTTCTCTGAGCAAAAGCTTGCTGTGTGTAAAAGCTTGCTGTGCGTAAAGGCTTCTGTCTGTAAGAGCTTCTCTGTGTAAGAGCTTGCTGTGTGTAAATGCTTCTCCGTGTAAAAGCTTGCTCTGTGTGTAAGCATCGGGTTGAGAAGAGTTGGCCAGAGTTGAGAAGGTGAGAAGAGTTGAGATGAGCTGTGAAAGAGGTGAGATGAGTTGAGCGGAGGTGAGAAGAGGTGGGAAGAGTTGAAGAGGTGGCAAGAGGTGAGAAGAGTTGAGAAGAGTTAAAACGAGGTGGGCAGAGTTGAGAGTCGTTGAGAAGAGTTGAGAAGAGCATGGAAGAGGTGAAAAGAGTTGAGCTGAGGTGGGAAGAGATGAACCAACTTTGAAAGCTGTTGAAAAGAGTTGCGAAAATTGAGAAGAGCTGAGATGGTCTGAGAAGAGTTGAGAAGTGATGGTCACAATTGAAAAGGGCTGAGGCAAAGTGACGACGAATTCACAGAACAGTTGAGAAGCTGTGAGGATTCGCTGCATCTCCTATGGGCAAACCTTGTCTTTGGATCCTATACTATAGCGTTACACTTCTTAAACCTGGAAACTTCTGCCACCCGCCTTGCGCGGGTTCTACTTGTATACATCATAGATGTGCTGGCGCCGAAAAACGATGCAATTTCTTCACTATGCTCTGACCTGTGATGAGATGGCAACTGGCCTACGCGAAATAAAGGGCCAACTGATGCGGAGAGCGTCAACTCTAAATATATATATATATATATATGTTTTGGCTGGCTCAGCCCTATCCATGGAAGTTTTCCAGATTTCCCCTCTTTTTTTTGCGTATGTCTTGATGGTCCAAACCAATTCTTTCAACATGTTTTGATGGTTCTCTCCATATTTTCCAAAGATATTCCACATTTTATCACATGTTTTCATCATTTCTGGGGCACAAAAAGCCACCACCGCCCATTCCTGTCCATGTCTGGGACTGCCGAGCTGGAGCTGACCGGAACCTCTACCTCCGGTTCTTCTTTGGCCGAGAAACCGCCGAAATACCTGGCAGATGTCATGACTGGGCAAGATGCTAATGTCTGGGGTTCGTGATGATAGCAAGAAGAAGAACAACAACAACACAAACAAACAAACAAACAAACAAAAAAACAAAAAAACAAAACAAAACAAAACAAAACAAACAAACAAAACCAAACAAACAAACAAACAAATAAACAAACAAACAAACAAACAAAACAAAACAAAACAAAGCAAGACAACACAAAACAAACAACCAAACAAACAACCAAACAAACAAACAAACAAACAAACAAAACCAAACAAAACCAACCAAACAAACAAACAAACAAACAAACAAGCAAGCAAACAAACAAACAAACAAACACACAAACAACCAACCAAACAAGTAAACAAACACACAAACACACAGCCAGGCAGGCAGGCAGGCAGGCAGGCAGGCAGACAGACAGACAGACAGACAGACAGACAGACAGACATACAGACAGACAACAACCAACAACAACAACACCAACAACACCAACACCAGCACCAACAACAACAACAACAACAACAACCACAACCACAACCACAACCACAACCACAACCACAACCAAAAAAACACACACTAAAATAAGCATGATAACAACAATGATAATGACAATGATGGCATCAAACACGATGAACAGAATAAAACATTGATAACAATAAAACTACTGTATATGTATATGCAGTATATACATACATATACATGTACCATATTAAGCATATACATGAAATTGATATAAAACAAACGATGATGAAAATGCGGTTATGATTAAAACCGTGATAAGAATACGTACTTGTGTAACTTCTGTACCAAATGTGCATCGATGGGAGCAAGTGAGAATTTATATCATTTCATGGGTGAAATTAACTGTGTGGAGTGCAAATACGTATGCACATGCACACATTTGTTTGGGGAAGTCAGCTATATATATATATACACGCATATGCACTATACACACATATATATATATATATATATTATGTATATACAATGTATGTAAAAATATACGGCATATATATATAGTATATATATGTGTGTGTGTGAGAAATAGGGTTGATGGCCATATACAATAGCCTCATCATGTGGACACACTAGGGATTTAATCAGCAATGATCTAAGACGTGGATTTTTTTTTCAGCTGGCCCATGCAAATGAAACCACAAAAAATGCTGGTTGTTGCCATAAATGAAAGGTGGCTAAACCAAGAAAATGTGTTGAGATGAGTGGGAATACAATGGGGCATATGTATATATATATGTACTTATGGTATTCAACCCTCTGCAGTTGGGGGTTACTAGCCAACCTGGGAAGTTCACCATCAAGTTTATGGGGACATGATAGGAGGAAATCCAATCAATCCAATCCCTTGACTAAGAACATGTCAGAACATGTCAAAAGAAGAATATCAGGAATTGGTTGATACCATTATGAGAAACCCATGTCAAACCATGTCAAACCGTTATTGTCATGGTTCCTGATTCATAACCATTATGTTGAGTTTATCAAAAATCATCAGGAACTGAAATTGGTTGATACCCGGCCCGTTGGCCCCGAAAGTCTGCTTGATGATGAAGACTGATTCTGAATGTGGGTTGATTCTGAGCGCTTTGCATATGGGCCAGATCCAGATAGTTAATCATTACTCAGGCATTTGGGTTGGTGATTCATAGTTGGTCATTGAAAATGTTCTGAAAACCTGACCTACCCTCTGGTAAACGTTTACATAGCTATGGAAAATCACCATTTTTAATGGGTAAATCCTCTATAAATGGCCATTTTCAATAGCCATGTTAGTTTACCAGAGGGTACTTGTCAGGCTATCCCCCATGCATCAACTGGACCCTGGGACGCAAGCATGTTCTAGATACTACCCTCCGGTAATCAAACGAAGCACAAGAAAATCCATTTAAATCGATGATTTCCCAGGCATAAACCTCGATTTATAGAGAATTTCAGAGCCAGCCACGTTTGAGTACTGGGGGTAACGCTAGTTGTTGGTTATATGATATATATATAGTAATTATAATTATATATATATATATTAAATATATATATATATATATATTAAATATAAATATATATTAAATATAAATATATATATATATTACAATTATATATGTTGAATAATCACATATATATATTAAATAAATATAATTATATAATTATATATATATATTAAAATTATATATATATATGTATCATATAATTATATATATAATATAATTATACATATATTACAGTATATAATTATATATATATGTGCATTCCCACTAAAATAGTATATATATAATGTGTATATCCTGAATAAATCACCATTTGTATATCCAAAAATAAATCAACATTCTTGGAAACCGTTTGACCCCAACCAAACAACAAATATCCTATGATATTCCCGCTGGTTGGTGGTGCAATAACCATCTTGAAAAATGATGGAGTTCGTCAATGGGGTTGGGATGACATCCCATATATGAAATGGAAAATAAAAGCCATGATTGAAACTACCCACCAGCCCATATAATTTCCATTACTTGATGGGATAACCACCCAAAATCCTCCTGCCGGAAATCTCTGTTCACCACACTGCCTGACGATATAAATGGCCACTGTACAACAAAGACATACAATCCTCGGCAGGGAGAAAGGGGAAGCTTTTTTCTAAACACCCAGAAAGTATGGGTTTTGGAGTTTGGGGTTGTGAATTTACACATTTTTGGGGGTGTTTAATATTAGGGCGATGGGATTGTTGGCCTACAATCCCCGATTCACTAGTTCGATATACCAAAAACCCAAGTGAAATTGGAATTGCGTTTACCAACTTAGCTAACTAGTCAAAAAATGCCTCCAATAATCTAACATGGCAATGGGAAATCTCCATTTTCAGCTGCTTTAGGAGTTGACTGAAAAGGCTAAAATACCCTCCACTGGACTGCCCACCGACTGGCCGCAGCCTACCTCCAGTAATCAATCGTGGCAAGAAATCCCAGAACTAAATGGAGGTTTACCATCTGGTTATTTGACATAGCCATGGAAAATCACAATTTCTAATAGGTAAACGATCTATAAATGGGCCATTTCCCATGGCTATGTTAAATAACCAGAGGGTAATGGGAAAATCAGCAATAAACGGGTCATTTTCCATTGCCAAGTTTCATTGCCGGAAGGTATGTTTCACTTTCCCTTCCGGCACGCATCACTTTGCTATCACTTCAAGTAATGATTCTCCTGTGGTTCAGGGGTTTGCTGGCTAACCAGGGTCTTGGCACTGGCACACATGTGATTGTATAAAATCGGCCAACGCGAGTGATTTGAACAAGGTATAACTTACCAAACACGAGATTCAATACCGGCCAAACACGATAGTCCAGCAAAAACTGCCTAAATATCATATTGCTGCTTACCCATCCCACGATATCTACACCATTACATCTGGCCTAATTTACCATATATGAACCATATATTGATATATCAACCATATATGGACCATGTATTCACCGTATGCTACCCTCCAGTGAATGTCATAGACCCTGAAAACACAGCATTTTGAGTGAGACGTAATCTTCCAGCCTCCGGCAGGGTTCTTCGCTAAATTTCGGGGGCTAACCATATTGCTGGGTAAATTTTAGTATTTCACTAACCTGAATAGTTCGGCCATTTGGGGATGATTTCCCGCAATCTAACCATGATTTCCAGGGTTCGGGAGAACAGTGAGGTCGTGATGAAATTTACCCAGATATATTGATATATATATATATATAAACCATATATTAACCATATATGAACCATGTATTAACCATATGCTACCCTCCAGTAAATATCATAGACCATTAACCATAGATTATCCATAGTTATGTGAGTTTACCAGAGGGTATATTCCCATTAATTCCCATTGAATTCCATTAATTAAATCCCATTAAATCCGAATTAAACCACCATTACCATCTTGGTCGATTTTGGTGATTTTCCGTCCAATCCCACCACAGGACCTCTGGGCAACCAAGGCAACCAAGGCACACCGACGCCGCAATGATCAGCGTCAGATACTCCGCCGGAAGCTCTTCCAACGGAGCAGCTGCGCGTTCGGACCGTTCGTAAATATCCGAATTGAAGGTCACCCAACTGTTAGGGATATGAAGCCAAATTAGTTATAGTTGGATGTGTTAATTATAGTCGATATTCAATCAAATGTCAGAGATATGCACCCAAATGTTAGGGAATATAAACTGGGATGAAAGTTATAGTTGGATATAAATCCGACTTCATCATGCTGGGGATGAATCATCTGAAAGATGATACATCTTCATTCAAAACTATCCAAAAATTGGTCACGTCACTACTGCGTGCTCATCATGTCCATGGCTGTAAAATACCGGTGATGTTCATGGCTTGGAAACCTCCCATGTTTGCAGCTGATACAGGCCACCCCAAAATCACCAAAACATATTTTTCGCATAAAATGATTAGCATAATAATAGTGATAATATTAATAAGAAGAAGAATGGAACACATAGTCACATAAAATTATAATAATGTTCACAATAATTAGTCACATAATCACATAGTAATCTTAGTCAACATGTTTTCGTATGGATTTACAATGTTATTTTGGTGTCGTCCATTTCCAGGCACCCAGCTAATTCGCTTCGGAAAATCCCATCATCTTCCGTTAGGAAAACCCTTAAAGTAAGGTGCGTTTTTATAGCCCTTATCCATGATACATGAGGTACTAGTTGGTGGTTTTAACATGTTTTAACCATCTTGAAAAATGATGGACTTCGTCAATGGGGTTGGGATGACGTACCATATATGAAATGGAAAATAAAAGCCATGATTGAAACCACCAACCAGGGTATCATCATGTATAGATCATCTGTTTTCTCAGTCCTTCAATCCTGACATGTGCGAAATCCCCCAACATCACCCCAGATTTTTTTGTGTCAAACACGGTCGACACTGGTCAACAAGACCGAGAAAAATAGTGATTACCCCAATATTGACCCATGATTACCCTCATGATTTTGGGAAACAGTGCCAAAAAATAGGCCATAGTACTGGCAAATGATCTCCAGACAATTAAGATGACAACTGCTCAATAATTTCCATTTTTATGTTTTTCTCATTATTTATATAATCCTATATTTAAGCTATATATCCCCATATATACCCAAGCACTGATCAAAAAATGCTCAGAATGGTCCCATGCGAAAAGTGGATCCCATATCAGTGGCGGTCCAGGCGGCAATTTTTAAAGTGATGATATCCCATTTCTGCTGGCCATATCCCACCAAAATTTAAGGTGCAAAATTGCCCTCTGGTTATTTAACATAGCCATGGAAAATGGCCCATTTATAGAGGATTTTCCCATTAAAACCTCCATTTATAAGGGATTTTCCATGGCTATGTTAAATAACCAGATGGTAGAACAAAAAAATCCTGCACCATTTCTGGCCTTGTTCTTCAGTGGCGAAAAAATCTTGATTCGTGAAAAGTTCCCCCAAATAAAAAGCGGGTGAACTCTCCGATGTGTTCATGGCTTACCCGATGGGACTGCATCTCCTTTCTTCGATGGTAAAAAAACCTGACACCGTTCCGCCCAAAGCATAGGCATTTCCAAGGTTACCCTCTGGTAAACGTTTACATAACTATGGAAACATCCACCATTTATAGCTGGGAAAATCAACTATTTCGAACTGGCCATGTTCAATAGCTATGTTAGATAAATTACCAGTATAATTAACTATTAACCATTAACCATATAGATTATCCATAAATTTAACCATAGATTATCCATGTTAAATTACCTATAAATGGTCCATTTTCAATAGCTTTTTGTATGTTTACCAGGCCGAGTAAGTCCCATTCTTGATGCTGTTCTCCCCCATGACAAAACCAAGAAATCACCGGTTCAAATGCCCATTCTTGCTGGTTAAATCCCCAAAATCTCCTGGTGAAAACACAGTTTTCACACCAGATTGACCAATGACACATATAGTTAATTCGCCATGTTTGATGTTTACACCATACAGAGCCATAAATTGATTCATACAAAGTTTCTAAGTGCCAATTTCTTGGCTACATACTCCTTTTTGCTGGTGCAATCTGAATGTTTCCTTATTAAAATCCCGCACTTATTAAAGGTCCCCAATGATGGCTAGTCAATTAGCCTCTGTCAGTGGTTATTGGTGGTTAAGAAGCCCTTATTGGTGACGTCCAAATCAAACCACAGCTATGGACAATTGGACAATTGAATATTGATGGGTGATTTGCCTATATTTGCCTTTTTTTGTCTATAGTAAACTGTTAAATAACCAGATGTGTTTTTTTGGATGGTTAAATCACCATTTGTACTTGGATTTCTACCGTTAAATCCACATTTTGATTGTCATGTCCACCATCAATCATGAAGTCCCATTACTCTTACCACTACTATTCTTGCTTCACCCAGCAAGTGGAAGATGACAAGTAACTTCCTATTGCAATCCCATAATAGTTTCTATCAATATAATCGAATACCAAATGACCAATGGGTACCAATTAACAATATGTTGTCCTTCTCCACCCCCATTTTATCATTTTGTTAGTAGTAATTAACTATAGTAATTCTTGTAAACCACCCATTTGGGAATGGTGATTTGGGGGATTCTTTATGATTGTTTTACCCATATTAATGGGAATATCATGGAATATCTATAGTAATTCTTATGTCACTATAGATAACTATAGTAATTCTTCTTCCACCCACATGTTTTTCGCCGATTTCGAAGCCAACGAAATCGCCTTGTGCAAAAATCTGCGGCGGCACCACGTAGGCCAGGTCTGCGGTCAAATTCTCGTCCTCGACGCTGAAGTTGACGAAGAACTCCAAAATGCTGGCGTTCCACCTTGGAAGCGATTGATGGGAGGAAAAATCATCAGCTTGTCAGTTTGTAATATATTGATATTAATCCATCTATAAATCCTTAAGTTGATCATAGTTTATCTAATCTGAAATCATCCCAATAATCCGAGTTTATCACAGCTTATCTAATTTTAATGAATATATGATATATATATATATTTAAAGAGATCATCTGAAAATGAGATATTGATTCAACATCATCCCAATAATCGAGTTTGGATCGGAAATAAAAAACATTTGATTTTTTTCGATCAAACTTGATCTATCTAATGTTTCATGAACATATCATCTAATCTAACATATTTTGACTCAAAATGATGGGTTTTTGTCATCTCAAAATACTCTCAGAGTTTTGTCCATGGGAATTTGTGTCGTCGAACATCAGAGGAACTTAACCGGAAACTTTACCATCGACAATGCGCTGAATTAATGTTGATTGGAGAAAAATACAGGTTTAGATAGGCATGTATAAAGGGCACAAAAAATCTGAAAATGATGGTTTTATATGGTTTAGAAATGTGAAATGGATTGATCATTTTTTGGATACCCGCTGGTAAACGTTTACATAGCGAACTGGAAAATCACCATTTTGAAGAGGTAAATCAACTATTTCTATGTGGTATTTTCAATAGCGAACTGTAACAAATTACCAGGGGCTATGTTTATTTTTTGGGTTTTGAATGTGACAATCATCTACAAGTCATTAATCTCCATCGATGGTTATCCCATGAAAACTCTAGATATCCCATGGATAAGTCCTCGAAAAAAAACATGGGATAACCATCAATAGGATAATCCGACTAGTTAACGAAATATTTGATGGATTAACGGTTAACTATCAATGGGATATTAACTATATATTGATGGTTATCCCAATTATCCCATGTATATAATGATAGATATAGATGGTTAATATCCCAATATATAGTTAATATCCCATTAATTGATGGTTATCCCGCTATAAATCATGGGATAATCAGCTATAAATCATACATTGGAGCCCTGGAAAAGATGGCCATTGATGGCCTGGGAGATGTCGTGCCATGGTGAAAAATGCTCACGGTCCCCCATTTAATCCAAACTTTTGCGGCATGGATTATGAATATTGTTGGCAATTGGATACCCCAAAAGTTTGGTTATTGGTAAATCAATTATCAATAAATTGGATACCCCAAAGCTAATTGATTTCTTGTTAGCACTGGCTTAACAGTCAGTTCATTCTTCTCCTACGACGCGAATTCCGAAAAAAGAGCACAACGATTCAACCAGGAAGTCGGCGCCACGAAAAAAACACCAACGACTTGGTCAATTTCCGACACGGGTTCTTTGCCCATCAAATAGTGGGAGAATGGGAATATAAGAGGACTTATCCATGGGATATCTATAGTTAATGGGATATATAGGTGATTATGAGTCGTTTGGTAAGATTCGTGCGCGTTTCTGAAAAGAAGCCTCCGTTGAAGGGTACGCAGATTCATAGATTCCAAATTTCCAGATTTGGATCCCAGCGACACCATTGCCCAAGTCACCCGCTTTATTCCCCCCTGGTTAGATCATGATGGTAATTAATTACTCAATTCGGTTACAATAATTGGTTTTTAACCAGGTAGTATAAACCTACGATGAAGCATCCACCAACCAGCATGTAACGCATAAACATCAATGAGATCCCATGATGGGTAGTTAAACCTCTATTCTTGTTTGGATCGCCATCTTGTCACATCATTCATGGGTTTATATCCTCGTTGTCGCACATTGTGTTGGCTAAAATCCTAACACAACCGCTGGTCAACCCGTACCAATTATTATCAAGAACCGCATGATCTGTGGTGGTTATTATGTACCAATTGGTGTTGAATCCTACATATGTTCGACAGTTCACAGGTTCAATTTTAGTGATAGTCTACCATTGGTTTACAAACAACAGCTTTGTAAATCTACCAGGGTAGTATAACCGTATAACCGTCCGTATAACCTCCTATCAACCAACAGGGCTTTTGAACATTGCTCAATAGGTCAAATCACATGAAAACTCCTATGAAATCCTCTTTTTTGGTCGTTAAAATCCCATGAAAAAACACCATTTTGTTCATCCCCCCTGGCACCACCATCGTTATCATCTCCAGCCAGCTATGCCAAAGCGCAAGGAGTCGACGCCCGTGTTGCGAAGAGCTGCCTCTGCATGGGTCGAGATGTTCATCCGTGATCTAACGTAGGTTGTATACGGGGATTTCTTAAAATGGAGCTACCCCTTTATCGCTGGATGGTTTATTTCATGGAAAATCCCTATCAACAGTGTTACATACAGTGATATTACTCATATGGGTCCAGTGGTCAAAAATTGATAGCTAATACAAAAAATAGACTAAAATCTGTGGTCCCCTGAATCTTAAATTTTGACCCATCCACAATATTCCGCCACTGATCATCCATGATGTTTGTACAACTTTATATGAATATGCAAAACATGTGGATATTACATCATCTTAACATGTATAAATGGGAACTGGGGGAAAATTCCTGTAGATATTTTTGTAATTTTCTATACATTTATATACATGATTCTACATGTACGTATTCATGCATACTTGTCCATAGAATGCTACACGAGTTAGGAACTGTCTGATTTTTCATGGCGATGTATCGGTTTGGTGATTGCAACTGGAGCCAGTCATTGTTTGCCCATGAGATTCTTTCCCACAATGATTGGTATGGTAAAAAAAATCGTATGGAATGACACCCCGGACATGGAAACTTAAGGGTATCCACCAATAGTAAGCCCCTCCAACCATAGCGTTTCCTGGGCTCCAAAAAAGTCGGACTTGATGGGGGTACTTCTCAGGCCGAGCCTCTGGTGACCCTTATCCATGCGACCGAAAGGAGCACATGATCTCCCCATGATCTCCCCATTATCACCCCATGATCTACTCGGATTTTGTATCATATTCAATGGTTAGTAAGTTAGTAACCACAATAATCACCGGTGATTGTTGGTGATATTGTCATGATAGCCATGGCCCGCCTGAACGGCAAAGACGTGCTGCTTCTCCTCGAAGACTTCGACCAGTTGCGCCAGCAGCGTCGTGGCATTCTGCGTGGGAAGCCTTGCCGAAGACAACGAGGGCTGGAGCCATTCGGGATGGTATCAACTGGTTGGTGTTTTCAACCTACCCCTCTGAAAAATATGAGTTCGTCAGTTGGGATGATTATTCAATATATGGAAAAATAAAATTCCATGGTTCCAAACCACCAAGCAGTAAAAATATAATAGCTATAGATGGCTCTGGGTTTGCAAACCCAAAGACGTCGTTGTCATCAACCCTTTGCGGTGAATCTGCGGCCCAAAGCCCAAAACACAAAGAAATGAACCTGGAAAAAGCCCTAGAAAAACTCTAAAATTAACCCTTTCAAGAATCCCTAAAGAAACCTAAATGAACCCTAAAGAAACCCCAAAGTAAAACCTTTTAAAAACCACATGTGAGAATGTATGTAGTGGAATACCTGTATGTGTTGCGCCTCAAATTTGCTGAAACCCTGGTCTCAAATTTGCTGAAACCCTGGTCTCAAGAACCTGGTGCCCTCCTTGAAACAGGGATTTGATGCTCGTTGCTATTTTCCGTTACCATTCTCCACGTTGGATCCCATGGGGCGAGGCACTCAATCTCAAAGAGGATGTCTGCTGCCTCAGCGCCCAACGAATGTCTGCTGCATGTTGAAAGCTTCAAAAATCAACCAAGGTTGGGGACATATTAAATATGATAAATATGGTTCTTTAAACAATATCATGGATAACAACATCATGATTTTTTTGTATATAATTAATTATAATGAAATATATTGATGGTGTTATATCAGTGTTTTTCTATTCGAGTTTATAGATGACTATGGGTATGGAGGTAGTCAAGAGCCGCATCCCCAAATCTCTGGCGCCCTTTTTTGTAATCAAACATGGCAATTGAAAATTCTAGTTTCAATGCGGTTTATATATATAATATACATTATATATATATTATATATATTATATAGATATTTATATATATATGGGTTACCCGGCCTGGTAAACATACAAAAAGCTATTGAAAATGGCCCAGTCGAAATAGTTGATTTACCCATAACAAATGGTGATTTTCCACAGTTATGTAAACGTTTACCAAAGGGTAGCTGGGAGAATCAATGAACTCAATGGTTTTTAACTTCCCATAGATTCGTAAAAAAAAACGCACGAGCCACTTGGATCTTGTTGCGTTCGTTTGTTGCGTATAGCTATCCCCATTGTTGGTTGAAGCCCACCAGTCTTGTTGCGCATGACACTATGACACTGGTGAATCGATGAGCAGTATCCTGTTTCTGCATCATGATACCCATGGCTCAAGTGGGTAGTTTCCATGAAATATCCCCATCAAAAATCCTCGTATTTTTCATAAAATGAAACTATCTTAGAACCCTATTTGTCCAATTTTTTTTTTTCACCATCCCCATCTTCCAATCTTCACATCTTCATGTCCATTGCGTTCTCAGCGTCATCCTCCGTGCCATTGACCTCCTCCACCGACGCAGATACCAGCGCTGCGTCCTCCGCGTCCAGCCCAGTCACGTTCAGCAGCCAGCGGAGGCTCTGCTCCACGGCGAGCGAGGCAATTGGGTGCTCCTGGCGACTACGGTTATATGGATGTGATTTAAGATGCTAATGTTGATTTAATATAGCTCATCATATAAGTATAGTTGTAGCCTCTTGTTTGGTTCTTTTTATTAAATACATGTTTTAATATTAATATATATATATATATTATACCTATATATATATATACCCATAAAGCTGGAAATTCTACATAGATGGCATAGATCCCAGAAATGGTTTGCTTGGTACCCCCAGAAATGATCAACATGATCAAACTGTCCAACATCAAAATCTCAATCATGACTGGCTGGTTGGTGGCATACCTACCCCTCTGAAAAATATGAGTTCGTCAGTTGGGGTTATGACATTCCCAACTATTGGGGAAAATACAAAATGTTCCAAACCACCAACCGGCTGAGATTCTATCCCAACATCTTTTTGTTTTGAGGCTACTCGCAGTGACTCTGAAGTAAGCTAATACGAATATTCTTGTGGTTTACCAACCCAAAGTGATCGTCTTGCACTGCTCCCCGCAAATTAACACAGCTATAAAGGGCACATTTAGTGCGAAGACTTCCCTTTTTTCACAGTTTTTGAAAACTCATTTTTGCGGGCCATGAACCATGAATTCCATCAAGTTATAGCGGGCTGCATCTCCAATATATCCATGTTTGAATAGTTACAATATGTTGAAGCCATAAATATATGTACATTAATATACATACACATTATGGAGCCAATCCAGAATATCCATTATATGTTATACTGTATACTAGTTGGTTTATCTGGGTTTCCCTGCCATGGCTTAGGAAAAAAACATAAATTATATAGGTAGTATAAGTTTCAACAACAAATTTACCAATCAACCAGGGTATCACCAAAAACCCTCTGGTAAACGAACTAACAGTTTGCGAAGTGGAAAGATCCACCATTTTTCATGGGTAAAATCCACGAACTAACTGGGCCATGTTCCAGTTCGCAAACCGGCGATATTCTTAGCAAATCCCATTGGCATAGAGCCCGGTCCTGGGATGCATTTTGCTGGCTCCTTGCTGGCTCGCTGTGACGATGGCGTTTCTTTTTTTTTGGTCAAACCGTTTTGGAGATCTAATCCAAAAAATCGGATGGTATCCGTTTTGGAGCCTCAAAAAAAAATGGGCGCATGTGACCCCAAATCGAGGATATTTTGGGATATGTTCGTTGAATCGATGGCTGGGATATTTTCCTCAAATCGCGGCTGGAAGATCCACCAATTTCGGGGAGTTGTCACTACGATTTCATGGGGATGGGAAGTCAATGAGGTGAATCAAGACCTAATATACCCGACCTGGTAATTTGTTACAGTTCGCGAACTTGAAAATGGCTCATTTCTATCCATTTATAGTTGATTTATAGTTGATTTATAGTTAATTTATAGTTGATTTATAGTTGATTTACCTATTCCGAATTTTTGATTTTCCAGTTCGCAAACTGTAAACGTTTACCAGGCCGGGAATACCATAATTGAGGGGATGACCCAGATTTGATCAGCCAACCGTGGCGAATTCGGTAAGAGATCCACATCCATTTTGAGGGGTGTTTTTATGTTGGGATGCCCTGTGGTAGTTCAAACACAGGGTGGAAAATGTGGAAAATGACCAATTTAGTGCGATGATTTTCCATAAAAATCACCGTGATTTTCCATAGCTATGTTCAACTACCAGATAATATTCTTAGTGGTGCTTAGTAGAGAATGGATGGGAATGGGGGAATGGGATGATTATTACTAGTGATTATGGATCATTCCCTCATTCCCTACTAAGCACAAGTAAGTATTGCCCAGTTTTACTCTGTACCATCTTCGTGCTTTATCCCTCCCCCGTATTTTCCGGCGGGCGCTACTCCCGCGTAGAGTGTCAGGATTCATTTCCAAGGTGACCTAGAATCCCTAGAACTTAAAAAGCTGGTTGGTAAGTGTGTACTAGTCCTTCGACCAGTGACCAGTGACCCTTCTGGAAACAAACATCGATATGGATGTTAGCCTACTATTTGTAGATCATTTTCCGGTTTCCCCAGGATTCCCCCAACACCTTTTCCACATCGTTAGTGGGCACCCCGCCTAAAATAAAATCCAACCGCTTGGAATCTGGAAATCATGTGGCAAGTGGGGTCGCAGCTCCAGCTATGCAAACAAGTGGTCCATATCTGGGAGCCCTCTGGTAAAGATCCACCATAGCTTATAGCTGGGTAGTCATCCACTATAAATCGACTGGGCCATTTTATAGCTGGCTAATCCTATACTTCTACCCCCAACTGACCAAGGACATGGCACCATGGCAGCATGGTTTTCAAAAAATCATCAGTTTTTTAAGCGCCTGATCTAAAGTCATAAATCACCGTTGAATCGTCGAAAAACCACTGGATGTTCGTGGAAGTGATTTTCCAGCCACGGCCATGATTTTCCAGAGGCTTTAGGGTGGTAATCCCCTTACCATTAATGGTGATTTAATGGATTTAGTGATTTAACTCCAAGTAAACACCACTAAATCCATCACAAATCACCATTATTTATCCTATTAAACAACCATTTTAGCCATGGTTAATCCCATCTTTTCAATTGGAATTTCAGGACCGGATGTGCTGTACCATACAGCAATCGAAATTGGGGTATATCCCTCCTTACATAGCCCTTACATTGGCTGTTGGTAAGCATGGTAGGTACCTCCAGTTCAGATATCTAAAATGGCCATTGATCTTGTACCCTCCGGTTTTCTCTAACAGTTTGCTATCGTAAATGGCCCATTTATAGTCTGGTTGGTGGTATACCTACCCCTCTGAAAAATATTGAAAAATATGAGTTCGTCAGATAGGATTATTATTCCCAATATGATGGGAAAGTCATGTCATCCAGTCATGTTCCAGTCACCACCAATCAGTAGTTGATGTACCTATTAATCTTGGTGATTTCCATAACTGTAAACGTTTACCGGAGGGTATCCCATTCACCAAGAGCTCCCCGTGTCGTTTCGTTAAATTGGACTTCGGCGACCAAGGTGCCACGCTACCAGGTAGCCTCCTGAGCCCTTCACCAAAACCGGCTCTGGCTGTGTCACCGTAAACGTGCCTAGGGTGACACAATGGGTTTTTTCCGGAGATTTTCCACGGGAAAGGATGGTTTTATGGAATGTATATCATATAAAAGAACCACTGAAAATATAGGGTATCACCTTAAAGATGCATTGGTTTCCAGATACCATAGGATTGACCTTTATCATATAATGGTACTGAAAAGGATGATTTAACCAAGGTTTCTTCATGGAATTTCAGGGGATTTTTCAAGATGGCTTAGCCAAGGTTTCCATGCGATTTCATGGGGTGAACCTGTATTTTACCAGGTCAGCCAACAATATAGTACAATGACTATATGGGGGCGCAACAAACCGGTAAGCACTCAGCTCTTTTGAACCAACGCTACAGAGTAGATCGATGATATATATATAC
>Ga0126342_10009661_pt1 | contig 17287 bp, 14 predicted proteins | sample Cyp1metagenome_FD_92528 | JGI IMG/M metagenome (GOLD analysis project Ga0126342, IMG submission 92528) | Coral microbial communities from Lord Howe Island, Old Settlement Bay, Australia - Cyphastrea 1 metagenome | ecosystem: Host-associated > Invertebrates > Cnidaria > Coral ... | reverse complement strand
TTTCGTGCTGCGTTTACAATGGGCGAAGAAGTTGGGGTGACTTTTCCTGGCAGTTGGGGGACGTAGTTCCATGCGGGAATGACACCTGACTGCAACGTTGGGGGACCTTCGGTGGCGATGAGTACACATTATTATACATATTTAATTTAATTAAATATGATACTCATATAAAATTATATATATATATATATATAATATATCCATATTATGAGTAACCGACAAAATTACCGGAAGACAAAAGCAGTAGGGAATGGACTTGGGATATTCAAATTTGTGTGCAAACCTTCACAACCGATAGAGGACCACCCACTTGCCGATACCCTTTTTTGACACATAGAACGGAAGCACAAACCTTCACAACCGATGGGGGCCCACCCACTTTTGCCATGTCCTTTGCGAGTAGTAAGTAATTTTGTCCGCCACTCATATATTACCCCATTGTATATATATATAATGTATACAAATACTAACCAGCTAGTTCTTCTTCTGGGTATCCATTAAGTCGTCCATTTTTTATAGTCAAGGCACGATCAACTGACTTCAGGCCACAGGCACCAGGATGGCGAAACGGCCAACGGCCAATAAAAACGGGTTTGAAGCACCCAGCCTCTCTCCATCAGTTGGACCTTGGCAGCTTTTTGCGGATATCGATGACTGACGCTCTGTGGAACTTGATGAGCTAACTGTTAGAGCTGAATAAATTCAAAGTAAGGAGTGTGTGTAGTAAATGTTGCAGGGCCCAACAAATGAACAACACTTTTTTGTGACAGATGATTGTTGACTCACGATTTCCGAACGTTTTTTTGTTTTGAAGTTGCTGATCTTTCCGCAGACTTTGTCACTCACTGTGCTCATTTGCAACTGGGACCATCCCTGAAGTCTGTAAATGCATAGCAACTGAATGCATTATATCATTATCCTTTGGTAATTTAACATTGCTACGAACAATTCAGGTTCATTTTGCCGTTTAGTTCGATGTTTTACCTAAAAGATGGTGATTTTCTATAGTTACCCTCTGGTAAACTAACATAGCTATTGAAAATGGCATAAAATGGCCATTTATAGCGAGTTTTCCCATTAAAAATTGTGATTTTCCATAGTTATGTTAGTTTACCAGAGGGTATGTGAAATTACCAAAGAGTAAGATGGATATCTCATGACCAGCGAGATCCTGAAGTCCTTCAGGGACATCCCAGTGGCCGCGGTGAATCAAACATCCGTCGAATCCGTCGTCCGCAGATGTGACGCTAACGCGGCGTAGTGCTTGGAACAAGTCGAGCGGCCTGGGATATGGTAGCTGGTATCCCATAGCAACAAAAAAGCCCCAAAAATCACCCAGTTGTTAACGGTAAATATACCAGCACCATGGTTCGCATATGGGTATGGGCTGGTTATTATCCGTCCATTCATGGGGATTGATATTCCCATGATGTTTGGATTGTCATAGAATGGTGATTTAACCATCAACAATAGGGGTTTCATGATACATAATTGAGGCTTGACAATGGGATAATCTGTATATATATATAACACCACATTAGATCACAAAATAACATTATTTGGATGTGTCTGAACATGGGGTATACCCTGCAAATTGCCTTTCTAACAGGAAACTAATGATGATTCACCATAGGATTATATAAGGGGTATTTTCAGAGAAGCCCATGATCCACCAGCTACCCAGAGTCAATAGATTCTTGAAAGCTAGTGATTTGCCAGTATTTTGATGGGAACCAACCTGGATTTGGACACTTCAGCCTTTGATATTGTTTTTGTTGTTGTAGTTGCTGTTATTTCTGTTGTTGCTTCGCTAGTTTCTCTTGTTTCTTTTGTTTAATGTTTTGATCTGAAGATTTGCGATGTTGCACCTTAGCGTTTCAAGATTCTTTGGGCATATCGCAGAGAAAGGCGTAGGCGTAGACCCTTATCTCTGCATTCTGAAGCTTCCCTGAAGCATCTTTTGCCAATGACCATAGAGAGAAAAACATTTTTCTGGCTTTGGAAAGGGTATCATGATGAGTCTGTCCAAAAATACGGTATATACAGTATATACATCATTCCATTCAGTGCTTCGTTCCTTCATGATCCTTTCAGAGGCTACAGCGGCTACCCCAAATCTTGACGCACATTTTTGGATTGGTCTTAGTTTATCATCGAAAAACATTAGGTTATAATATGTTATAATGTTTAAGTGTGTGGTGCATAGTTCCTTATCCAGCATGTCCGAGGCTCGGGCTGGGAAGCGAGGCCCTTTGTGTGTCGGGGTGATGCCAATAGTAAACTAGATGTTTTGTGAATCTCTATGATACTCTTGTAACTATATACTTAATGGGGCAAAGCAACTTGTAACTGGGGGCCCCACATTGTATGACATGTTTGTATCCAGAATGGATTCCTTCTTGGGGTACACCCCAAGACCCTCAAGATTCAAGGCCATTGGCTTTTGGGATATCCCCCATTCTTTCTTAGACTTCCCAAATCTTTGGTATGGGTCAGATACTAAACAAACAGAAGGGCTGGATGATTGTAACCACACACAATGTTTTCTTAGCCTTTCTGGCATTCATGGGTCTACCGTTTATCCCACCAGAAAGATACACTTTTAGCAGGGACTCAACAAAGTATCACGTGGGTATTGGACTATTGGGATTCGAGTCCACAGCTCGGTACTGGTAGCGCAACGGCAGGGCCCTGCTGTCTTTGTGATGAACACTCAGCTCAGTCCCTGGGCAAAAATTTAATGCGACTCTGGCGACCTGAAAAGAACCTAGCAGCGGGTCCCACGTGTTTCTTGAAGAATGTGGTAAGTTAGTAAACCCCAAAAATAGACCTTCAACGTGAGATCATATATATATATAATAATAGTAATAATAATCATAATAATAAAAATATTATATAACATAATATAATATATAATATTATATGTAATACAATATTATATGATATAATATTAAATAATACTACACAATATTATATTATATAATATTATAATATATTATAATATAATATAATATTGTGTATTATATAATATATTATATTTTAATTAATATATATTTTATATATCATATATTATATTTTATTTATTATATATATTTGTTTTAATTGATTATAAATTGCATACTATATATTGATTATTAAATATTATAAATTATATATTATATATTATATTATATTATATTATATTATATATATATATCAATATATTATACATGTTACATATTATATTATATTATATTATACTATATTATATATACATTATATTAAATTATATATTATAGTTTATATTATATTCAATATTATATATTATGTTATATAATATATATATATATATTATTATTATATATTATATTATATTATATTATATTATATATTATACTATATTAAATTTATATTATTATATGTATATGTACATATGCATATCGCTGTGACATTTGGCATTCTTTGCTATGATTGGGCTTACCACTTTTTTGAAGCGGCTGTCAATAGAGCTTTTCTCAACGAGATCCGACCCAAAGATGTCTTCGCACTCGAAAACTGGGGTAATACGTCCTACAGTTATGGCCCTTAGCACTAATAATATGGTTAAATACATGTACAGTATATAAATATAATATACTTATCAGCCCATTTTGAACGGTTTTGCACCATAACTGTACTAAACATCGCTAAGACTTGTAGCTGTAAGACATAGATTCTGATGCATAAGCCATACATATCTTTGCTCATGTTGAGTATTCATTCTCTTGACAACATGTTTGCCATCATGTTTACCCATTACATGTATTATATGTACAGTATTTTTGGCAAGCAAATCTCCGGATATGTTCCTATGCAAAGTTGGAATTTTCCCAAAACCTACATGTCCCTCTATGAATTGCCCTAGAAATGCGACATTAAATTTGCAGGGGATCAACTGTAAAGAACTCTGTAAAGAAGCTGTTGCATAATCCTTGCAAGATGGTTGCGTGATGTCAACACCGGATCAACAAAATCCTTGGCTGTTTCATTTGGGGGTACCACTCTTGGCAGCAGATGCGGCAGATTCTCATAGTTTTGAGTCTAAGAAGCTAATTAATCCAGGAGGCTTCATTGATCCGGGACAATACAAAAACCACATATGGTGAACCAATCTGATTGCACTGGTGCCCTATTGGATCTAAGTGGTTAAGGATCCCTGACGGGATGACATGGCTGTTCGCTGTGAATTGGTCCACAGGTGGATACCAGACATGCTTCGAGGGTGATAAGTGGATGTGGTTATAGGGGTATCCCAACTTATAAAGGTTATAACACCCATAATAAGAATCACCCCATTTCCATCCTCAAGGACAATTCTGATAGCTATTACTGTGATTGTTTTTTTTTGGTGGGATCACTTTACTATATTTACATGTTGGGTCAGGATTGGCTATCACGAAATGCATGTTGAACATGACGACATGACCAGCCAATTCACGGGGCCCTGGGGCCCCCTTTGTTTGAGGCGCCATGTCATGTTGGGAAATATGACGTATGGGATCCACTTTGACATCTTGAGAACGTTCAAAAATGTCCACCCTGCAGTTTTATCACGGCTGGGGTTTCCACAGAACATTCGAATCAATTTCATGGGAGAATCACCCAGTAGACTAAGATAACTACCGAAAATCAATGAAAATCAACATCTTTGAATATGTTTGATAGGTAAATCATCGAAGTTTCCATGGGCCATCATGGGCCATCCACAGCTGGCTGTCCTGGCCATCCTCGAAAAAAACTCAGGTGGCTCGCGAATCGAGGCGACCGTGGGGTCCCCCCACAATCACCCGGTAAATCTGGGTAAATTATAACGACCTCACGTCGCGACCGAAGCCTGGAATCATTTTTGGAATCATCCCAAAATTTTTGTAATTTGCCAGGATACATGGTATACCAAAGCGACCCATTTATTTTTCTTTCCAAACAAACCATTGTTCTTTGGTGTCATCAAACATGGCTAGCTGACAAATCCACTGTGTTTTTGTTCAATGTGTGTTAATGGGGAAATAATCGAACGAAATGGGGAATGGTCCAGCATGCCATCATTGAGTACCCTCTGGTAATCAACAAGATGGATGTTTTTTCATCAGCAACATCATCTGTTATACCATTGGAATCTGCGTCTTTGTCCGAAGCGGCGATGCCTACTGGATGGGTTAGATAACTGAGTGCAACTCAATAGTTATGGCTACAAACAGGTATCAACCGAAGCGGCATGAACCTGCTACAAGCTTATGTTTGCAGGGTATTTCAGCTTCGCAAGGATCCTCTTGTAATCATACATAACAATCGAACATCCCCTTTGAGCAGGATTTCTCCAGTGGTTTACCAGCACGTGTTTTTTTTTTCTGCTTCAAGCGACCCTTTTCTTCAATCCAAGCGGAAATCCACCATTTAGGGAATCCAATCCTTGCATATCTTTCTATTTTTTTTTGAGGGGTGGCTCCCTCAAGCAAATCCAAGATTATTGAAGATGTGGTACGGTACTTTGTTTGACGACAACTTTTTTGATAATGGTGGACACCTATTTTTCTTTAGATAATCATTATCCCCATAGGGTGATTCAAAAATTGACCAACAGCGATCAGAGTCATGAGGAGCCCGATGGATGGACATCTTTTTTTGGAGGTTACATGGCTATACCAGCTATTTCCTGGATGTATACAGAGAACCACATATAATTTAGGATATGCATACTATGTGTGTGTGTATATACATTATATTTACATATATTTACATATAATTATAGTATACATATACATTTGGATGAATTATGACGACCTCACATCGCAACGTCACTGGAATGATAATGCGAGGCTGACTGGTTATCCCCCAATGGCCAAACTTTTCAGGTTGCTGAATTGTTGTGATATAGTATAATTTGTCCAGATACACAAAATTGTAGAACAACAAATATCGGGCCTCAGTGTCCATGTCACGCATCGTTCTCACTATACATACAGTAACTATATCATTGATATTGCCTGGGAAGCTAGACGGTCTTGCCAACTTTTGCGGACACACCAGCCAATTCAGACGAACATACATGGTTTTGTCAAACCGACCCGAGCTGTTTGGAAAAGGACACCAAATCTTCACCCCAAATCGGGCCCCAAAAAAAAGGGTCGGTGAAAAAAACATGGCAGACCGTCTAGCGGGAAACGGATGATCAACCAGTTGAGGCAGAGCTGGATCAGCCCGGATGAGTGGTAAGTGGAGGGATTGTTTTTTCTTCCTCCACACATAGCATGGTACTTGGTGGACATAACTGTTTTTTTGGGAATATATCCAACTAGTTTTTTTGTGTGTGAACGCCAACACAATGTACTGGACCACCTTGTGTTGACATCCCATGGGTTTCATATGTTTTTTGGATATGCCAGCCCAATATTTCATGGTGCCCTCACGTGTGGATACTTCATTGTTTTATGTTTAAACGACAATTTTGATCAACATTGGTCAGCCCAAAAGGTCTCCAACCATGAGCTGATGAAGCGAACTTCAGGATGAGTTGTTGCTGCCTCACCTCGCCGATGAGAGGAAACTGATTTGTCAAGCTGGGAGAAGCCATGCCCAAGTCACCACTAGGTAGCCAACCCCTAAGAAAGCGAAGTGAACCAGTGAGAATGGCTTACCACCAGGTTGCCATTGCCGATGATATGGTCCATAGAAAAAACAAGCAGAACTAGCATCATTTCAGAACTGGACATCGGCAGATGGACTCCCCTTGGCACTGGAGAACCATTTTGCAGCAGACAGCGCTTGGTGGTTTTTGGTGGTTTTCGATGTTTTTCGAGAATCTAAGCCTGGCCGTGAAATTCACAAACAAACAAACAACATTGAATCGGGAAATAGGGATGCTGTCACGGGAAGTTTCCCCACTGACGAGTGGCAGGACCCAAGATTTGATGAGAGCTTCCGGTTCAGAGGGATTCTTAACCGAAGATAATGATACTGACCAGGCCCACACTCGCCTACTGAAGAAGAAACCCTGCAAATGCTTTGGCCCGAACTTCATACGAAGCAGCGCAGGGGCACGACGCCACGACGGCACGACGTCGACGTCGGTCGAGCAGTAGAGCCATGGTTTCTGCAGGGCATTTCGTGGCACTGATGCAGGCGACAGATCCGACGCATAAGAAGTTGTCGTTGTTAAACAATGTCCAGTTAAAACCTGTTGGTTGATTCTTACAGGGATTCAACCATCACAATGGGGTTTAATCACCCAAAACCATTTGGATTGCCCTCCAGAAATGATTGGTAGCTGATGGATTGTTATTTTTTGTTCTGTCTGGATTTAACGAAGATCATGTGTGATTCTGTTTGACTATTCCAGAGTTTCACAAGGTTTCACACAATTCAGGCGTGGTGACTCGGAGAGACAGAGAAAGAGAGAGAGAGAGAGAGGAATTATGAGGGAGTGCCCCCCCAGTTATAAATGGGTTACATTTATACTCCCATTAACTATAGATATATCACCTATAAACCATAGTTATTGATAGTTATTGGACTTATAAACCAACTTAGCTAACTATGGGGCACCATCCTGTATGAGGCATTATTGCACTATATGGCACTCCTTTCAAGCAAACTCTTTGAGCCGGGTTTAAGGCATGAGGAGGTTGTTTGCGCGCTGAGTTGACCCCTAGTGGTTGACGTTTGTCTTGTTTTAGCCAGATGGGAGCTTTTTGCAACCCATGATGGGAATACCATTGAAGCGGGTTTTAGGAGTGGTCTACTTGGTGTTTATTGGAGTTTTCGGCGATGCAAAGGCCCGCAAAGTAGGTACGACTAGATTTCACACACGTACCGATCCATAGACCCAAGTGGAACAGTCATGTCATATGTACAGACCTTAACCCACTCTGTCACTTGTTCATGGAGCCAGGTCAATTTCTGCACATAAATCCGCATGGTCCATGTGCAAACAGCTTTTGGGGATTCCTGTGTAATCCTGTACAGTATATTTATAGAGCAATACATCACGTATATATATATATGCACATGTTGATTTATGTATATTTGCATATCGTATTTGTACACGTGAAGTTTATATACGTGAATGTATACATATATATATATATATAAAGTTATAAAGTATATGCATACAATTGTATAATGTATACATCTAATGATGCATGTATATGCATGTGCATATCAAATGTACATATATATTTCATATGTACATCATATACAAAATCCACATGTGACATGTGTACATATATATATATATATATTGTATATACATATATATTATGTATATATATATGGCTCAAGGCTGGAGGGAAACTACACATAAATGTTTCATATGTATATTGTATGTATGTACATATATTTTTATATATACATGTTACACACATATATCCCAAGCCTCTTCAGGTTGTGGCGGCAGCCACCACAGCCTCCCTCTACGACCTGTCAGCCCGGGACATCAATGGACAGCTGGTGCCCTTGAGTTTTGAAGGTGGACGGCAGGGACGGCAGGGAAATTGGGGTCAACCGATTGGATGGGTACCCTCTGGTAAACTAACAAAAAACTATGGAAAATCACTATTTTATAGCTGGGTAAATCCACTATTTCTATGGGCCATTTTCCATAGCTATGTTAGTTTACCAGAGGGTATGATGTTAATAACTATTATTTATCACTATTTTTTGGGTAGCCAGAACGCCCCACCAATTAAGAGTCCGGGTTTATGAATCCAGGTCGGTTGACATGACTGATAAATATGTTGCCTTAAATTAGGATATGCACTATATGGACTAGATAGCCAGTTTTTTGGGCAGGGCAGAAACAGTTGACCAGGGTAAGGCTCGATTTCAGGCACAGGTGAAAGGCCCTTCATGCTGGCAGTTCAGCTCAGTCAAAGGTAGTTTGATTAGTTGGTCACTTTTGTTAAGTGAAAAACGGAGGAATAATTATACCAATACCATCCATCCAAAAAAGAACCTTTGCCGCGTATCTAAGATTGGTGTCCAAAGCATGTGAAATGTGGCGATGCCAACTAGCCATGAGCTGCTAAACAGATTCTGCCAGGTGACGAAACAAGCACCAAAAGGGGTGCAGTTTCTATGCAATGTTTTTTTGTTGAAGAGGTTCTGGAGCAAAGTGAAGACAGTTTTCAGTTCTATGTGCACATCGATTGTTTCACTGGGATGGTTTACCACAGTCTTAGGGACTATGTATTTGCAATTTTCTATACTTCCTGCAGAATGTGGCTAAACCATTGTGGTACCAGTTCTGGGTCGGATAGGGTGAGCTTGGGGAAATTTCCCTTTTGTTTTGAAACGTGGAGGCAATGTGAGCGTCGTCATGAATGTGGCCACCTTCTGAGGATTCACAGAATCCAACTATGAAATGCTGAGTCGTTTGCAAAAGACGTACGCTGATCGACCGGTACTCCGGCTCCGATTACCAAACCGCTTTTCTCTGTTTGGTTCTGCTACATGGTGAAAGCTAAAGTTACTAAAGCCCAAATGATGTCAACTGAGTCAGCAAAAAGCATGGAATAATGCAATGAACACAAGTCAATCAACACTGTTCTCTACTTGAACACACTCCGCTGTGTTGTTCCAAAATGGCGAGTAGGGTGAAGACACTTGACTCCCAAACAAAGGATGCTTTATCATAATCACCACTTTGTGGCATGTGTGCAAACCCCAATCATAATATCCTTGCCATATATTATATACATATATAACGAACAATGATTGGGTATATTTCTGAAAATATATCATTTGTCGGTGTTAACGTATGTTGCAATATCTCCTGTTTGACATTCATTTCAATTATTGGGCTCCATTGGCACCTGGCGAACAGCAAGCAGATGGGAAGCCTATAACTTCAGCATCCAGATGGAACTGAGAAGATGTTAATTCATAGTTATTATGCGAAAAACAAACTATTAGACTATGGACTGTTATAGCACTGATACCAGCTAAGAACAATTAGTAATACACATTATAATATATATTGCTTGATTCACATGACTGGTGGATACCAATTTTGAACAGAGACTAAGGACTGCATTCCTAGAAAGATGACATAGTTGACTGCTATGCGGGCGTTTGTGGCGTGCATTGACATCAAATAATATGTGTAGATCATATAAATGAAGTATTATACATATGTGGTTTGCGGCTTTATTTTGTTCAACCTACAAACAAGATGATATGATCCTAACATGTACACGATATACCATGTACCACACATAACTGTAGGTAATGTTAAGTGTATTTCCCAGTTGTACAGGGACAAGCTCCTTGGTAGCCTTGGTCGTAGGAGAGGATTTGAAACGCAACAGATCCGCAACAGAGATCAGTGAACTGCAAGCATAGGCGTGGTTCAAGGAAGACTCACGTTTGTCTATCTTTGTTATAATCCAGCGGTATACGGAATATAGCCACTTCGATTAATGAGTTGTAAGCAGAGCAGTAGACCACACATCTCCCAGAATTGGTTGAAACAAAGAAGGAATATTCATACGCAAACCATGGATTTTTTGGCAAGCTGGACAAGCAATCAAACAGAGTCACACAGAGTCGCACATAGTGACACATAGTCACCTGGTTGGTGGTTTGGAACATTTTTTATTTTTCCATATATTGGGAATGTCATAATCCCAACTGAATTTCATATTTTTCAGAGGGGTAGGTATACCACCAACCAGTCACACATCACACATCGAAGACTCAGAGAGCTGTCCACACGCTGATGTATCCACTGGTATACTGATCATGAGATCCGGCTGGTCGTGCCAAGACATTCCCGGCTGGTGTTTGATGTGGATCATCTCAAGTGAAACACCATTTAGCTGGTCTAAGGTGAGGTTTCTGCTGTTTCCTTGCAACCAATTTGGAGCCCAAGAGCCAAAGAAGAACTCCGAGATCAAAGACTTTGCGGAGCAGTACGTCTTGCGGCAGCAGTTTTTTTTCTTTTTTCGGTTGGGGTTTGGTTTCTCCATGAAAATAAAACTTCAAGTGCTACCAAGTAGCTTGGATTTACTGAAAGACAATACTAAGAACCTGTTCGCTTGAAACTGATTGAGGGTCAAGGTTCACCTATCTTTTGCATTACCCGGCATTTGGATGCAGGTTACTTTGGCGAAAAATGGTCCACTTGGCTTGGTTCAGCAGATTTTGTTTTTAATGAGACTGTGCAGCCAGGCACATTTGGAAGTGATATATTATATATATAGATGTGTGTATTCACCGCCAAACAAAGGCATTCTTAAATTGCCAGATGCGCTTCGATTCCGCATGGGAAGCATTTTCTTGGACCTCAAGCATTAGAAGTGTGTCCACTCTCCCTGTATATATACATATATACAGGTACAATTATACACAGGCTATATACGGCATATATATATACACACACTATATATATAATTACACATATGTGCAGTGTATACATACAGTGTATATATACTGTTTATATATATATATATACAGTGCATATATATATAATATATACATACACATCATTCTAAATCCCTATATGGCAAAGAGTCCTGATTTAAATTAGTCGCTGCAGGTCAAGGTAGCAACGTGTCTGGGATGCATATATGACCATCTTGGTGATCTGGTAGGAAGCTCCTTAAATGCTCACAGGCAAGATGATGATCGGCAGATCCATCACTTTCTCTTGCATTTGGATCTTCAATCGCCAGTGATCATAATGTGCCCTAATCATGAGAGACGGGATTTGAAGGCACAAACAATGAAGACTTGATCATCTCAAAGCAGGGATTTTTTTTCAATCCGCCAACAATGGTAGAGAATTGGGAGAATGGGAGATTATTCATAAGCATTATTATAGATTATATTTTATTATGTAATGTCAACCCTGGATTAATAAACCCCTAGGCTATTTAATTGGGAGGGTACCATTTAAGTATCAGATTATGACTATTGGAGGAGTACCCGCCTAATTAATAAACCATGGTTTATTAATCCGGGGTTGACATGATTCATAAGCCAACAATTTTTAATCAACACCAAATGGTGTTGATAAATATCCAACACTTTTTCCGACGATCCAGTGAGGTGATCATGTTTGCCAAGAGCAATTTGAATGGCTTTCCCTGTGCCCCGGCGTGGGGTTTTTGAATAGACTTTGCCATGGCGAATCTGGAGAATCACCATGTGAAATTCAGGGAAATCAACATAAATCAACATAAATCAACTATCAATGGCAATGTTCAATGGTTGAACTATGTTAAAATTACCAGAGGGTAGCCTCTCGTGATCCAATGTCGCTTTGGGGAAATTTGTTGTCGGTGTTCCGGTTGCCAGTTGCCAGTTGATTTTTGCAGATCTTGGGAATTTTCCTGCAGATTGGCTGCCATCATGCAATTCTGGATTGCATGAATTTGCTGAATTTGCCCAAGGTGAGTGTGATTTTTCTGTTGGTTCATTCACCATTTGCTCTATGTTTCTTCTTCTTTGATGGCCTTCAGCAAATCAACTAGAACATCACCAGTGGTGTTCCACAGTGGGGAACTCTGGCGATGTGTTGAGGTACATACTCGGGCAAAGATGCATGCATGCCAGAATCTGCTGAATGTTGCAGTGAGAATGACGCCGTCTACAAATACCTCCTTGCGAAGACTCCACCTGGCAAGATTGCTTGGAACTTCGATAAGACGCTTGGTAAGCTGATGTCTACTTACCTGGATAGTTGCTACAGTTTGTGGTCTGTCTCCCTCATTTATAAAAAGTTATGTGTCTATAATTGATTATAATTTATAATTATATATACATATTAATCCGTATATCTAGTCATGTATAATAATTGTAATATAATGTAACATATATATATATATATATATATACATGTGTAAGTATACATATCATATATGTATAAACGTATATACATATCTTATATGTATAAACGTATGCATTATATGAACTACATATGTAATTATATAAACACATGCACACGTTACGCCAGATAAAGTTGACGATTGTCCTAGGCCGCTCGTGTTGTATGTGCATCTCAGTGCAATTTGTGCGTGACGTTCTGCAGTCATCACCTTAGATGCGAACGTATGGGGGCTCCGTGTGGAATCGACTTGCACACATTTACACCAACAGTCACCCAGTTGTACCCCAACAATATGAGTTTGTCTGAAAATGGGGCATACCTCCAAATGGTTCAGTTATAACCGGGAACATGGTGACAGACCCTAAAATTCGGGGGTGCCCTATTTTCAGACCCAGACTCTTTGACTGGCGAGTCACAGGATCGTGACAGATGTGATGGGCAGACCTTTTCCTGACGAGACCATCATGCACCTTGACCATGCAGGAAAGTTGGTACAGGTGAGCATGGTCTGGATCATAGGATGCTTAGAAGGAAGTCTCAGCCGTACAGGCTGACGCCCCCCACTATCCCCTATAAACCTCCTGTAATTGGCCTAGCTGTGTGGCTCCCAAGTTACCTAACAGACTGGCGTGCCCGGTGTTTGTAGGTTTGTTGAATTGAAATGGGAGGCATCACAATGAATCTGAGCATCCAATCTGCAAACAATCTGATGAGTTTTTTTGTTTCCATGTGTTTATCTATAAAAAGTTTGTTTGACTCGCAGCAAAAAAATATCATCACTTATGCATGTAGATCCAACTTGTGGTAATTTCAAAGAGGAACCATAAGGGACAGCGATGGTGAACCATCAACAGTTTTATAGGATACAGGATAATGCTAAAGATGATTAAACATTAAGCATCAACGGTTTGTTGTTTGTTTATTTGTTTAAAGACAATCCCATATTGTCGGACAATGACAATCATGTACAGATGTACAGGCTCCATGAATCCATCTGTTGCCTAGTTATGTAATGTTACGTAGCTGTCGCTGACCTCTTCCTGATTTAATGTCATGATTTGTTTCCATTCAAATCATTGGATATCATGGGTACCAGTCGCCCATGTCTGGTGCCTAGTCTCTTTTGGGAAGGCGGAGTATTCCCAAGAATTTTGCTGGGATGAGGCCACTATGACTAAGGCTGACTAAGGCAACCATGCCGAACTGTCGTGGGTAAAGTCGAATATTTCCCCACTATGATTTCTGTGACACATAATGAAGCCCCCACATATTTAAATCCACATCTAGATGATAAAAATGATTTGTTTCTCTGTCTTCAAAACCCCTTTTTATTTTTCCCATGAGTTATTTTTGTAATTTGCTGACCACCCGATGGACCATGTCATTTTTGGTGCTTTCTCAAGCATCGCATTGATCATTTGGTCAACCCCATCAGATAGCCCCATTGACCCGCCGGATTTCCGTGTCAGGCATGGAGGTGATACAGACGCCGTGGAGGACGCGGTCGAGAAGTTGCTGACCGAGGTGACCCCAAAAACGGGGGGCAATGGGGGCGGCTGAATGGCTGGGTTTTTCAAGGGGAATCAACTGATTTTATGGTGAACCTTTGCGAAGATAAGTTTAGTAATATATATATATATATTTATTTACACAGTATAATATATATATATACATATGTTTATTTATAGTGTTTTTGCCATAAATGGGGACATAGTGGCGCCGAAGTAGCTATTCGTAGAGGGTAGGCTAAGGTAATGCGTTTTGTGTATTCCAGATTGGCCGTACTATGGATATCATTAGTGGTCAGATTGGATTTTCAGATCTCATGTTAGGTCTATGATCGTAATACGTTTGGATCATCAACCAACATCAGCAAACTAAGTGGTGGTACGACATGTCAGTGGTCGTGTTGAACAAGAATTGGGATCTGACAAATCAGATATCCTCTGGTTTTATGTGATGCATCGCCAAAAATGCTTTGTATTGTCATGTATTGTCTATCAGCCAATGAATCTAGACTGTCAACGAATTCCAACCATCAACAGTGGGTTGCGTACATGCATCCATAAGCAAATGTTCTCTATTTTTCCACGTCAAAACGAAATCAATGTATAACCATAAGCATCCATGTCAGCAACAAACATGAGTGATGCTGGACGGTTGTGGACATGCCCCCCGAAAACTGGTGAAATGGTCACGACGATGCCGTTGAATTAGCCGATTAGCCGCGCAGAGCAACACCGGGTACCCTTCCTCGTCATCAAACAGGGCTAACTGGGAAATCCCCAAACTAAATGGATCTAAATGGGAGGTTACCGTAATTAATTAACAGGAACATCATGGATCTAATAAAGGAATGCAACCATTGGGGGGTTCTGACCAATATATGAGGTTGCAGCAATGGTTGTCCGATAGCCTTACTCTGGCTTACACAAGACCTGGAACCCCTGACAGGCTGATATCAATGGTGCGGAACTAATAGGGAAACTGAGCCTAACCATGATGAAGCAACACAGTCTTCATTTTGTTTGGGGGTCCTGGGAAGGGTCAAAAGCGGGTTGTACATCCGAATTCAAACCTTATCCACATAAAATTTTATGATATGAAGATATAAGATAGACGTTGTTTGTCAACACCACTCTCCAAAATAGGATTGTGAAGGCAATAATTTGTGGGTGCCAGGTGTCTGAACAAATTATCTATAACTACAACAACTATAGCAACTAGCATTTGGTGAAATGGGTGGATATCACAGCTTGCTGATGGTCTTGGGTCACATAGCCAGTGGAAATCTCCGCCCAAAAAAGTGGTACACTGGCTGATCAACAGCCAGGGAGCAGGGAGGTGAAAATTCATCCAGGGTGGAGATATGAACCCTTGCAGATAGTTTGCACCATGGAAACCTGCAGAGGTACCAAGTTCCACTGCCTCTTGGGCGACACGACAGGGGTCACTTGGGGCTGGATGGAGCCTCTGCACAGCGGCCGTTGTAGCCGCGGTGACGATGCTGGGTACCATGGCGGTGGACAGCTACAATGCCAGGTGGTGCCCTAGGAATTACCCTCCAGTAAATTAACATAGACCCTGCCAGATAGGGGTTGGAAGATTAGTTTCCATTAAAAATGGGCTATTTTCAGGGTCTATGTTTATTTACCAGAGGGTATTAGGTCACTTAGTAAAATACAAAAAGGCTTCAGACACCAACGATGACTGAGAGGCCCGGGGGGCCTAAATATCTGAATGAAAGGAAACTCTACAACATGGTGCCCCAGTTGACGGATGGGTTGGGAAAAAATATCGGGCGAGTCAAGAGGGTGAACCGGGTGAACATGGACCAACATTCCAATATAACTGGATGAGCCGGAGGGTGCAAAGTCAATTTACAAATCATGTTGGGATTCTAAGGGAGATTACAGCGTTTTCTACCTTGAAAGACGCCTTTTCTGGTCCCAATAGGAAGAGGAAAGAGTAGCAACTTGGGGTATCGCCTATTACTGGTTTGTTGGGGTACAATGAACAGAGGATTTGGAATATATTGTTTCCTGTTGAACGTTGTCACATTTGCTATACCCTATGGACTTGGGTGGCACTTATCGACACTTCAAACTGGATGATTGAGTGCAAGAAAATGAACATGTTGCGCGTGGGGTCGTTGGTATGATGCTTACTTAACCATGTTGGTCAGCCGCGGTTACGTGCGGATTGACTTACTCTCTTTCTGTCTCATACTAAGTCTCACCATAGTCCATATGTTGCTTGCTTTCTGCAATTTAAGGACTTCCATCATTTTCTGGTTGGTGGTTTCAGCATTCTTCCGCCAGATCTTGCATTTCAATCCGTCATATAATTGTTTAATGTTTGGATCCCAGTTGACCAGCATATCCTTTGGATATCTTTGGATGGTATGAAACCACAAAACAATATACGTATATGTATATATATACTTTGAATCCACTTATTCATCATCATTGTCCTGGTTGAAATTGCCATGTTGGATATGTTTGGGGTATACCCCATTTTCAGACACATCCAAATCATCCTATCTATCCTATCTCGTCCTTCAAGTTCACAAACCAACTTCCTGTCACTGAGGCATTTATCGTTCCAGGAGTCAGACCATGCTCGAGCCAGAGGACTTGGAAGAGGATCGATACATACAGATTTCCTAAGTCCATTCCCCGCGGTTCGTTGTAATTTGTCCCATTCGGCAGATGCGGCAGTTTTTTACTCAATGTGCTGAGAATGAAGCTGCTCAATGAACATTGGAAAGAAACAGCTGCATTTTACAGATATAGTTATTATCTACATATATATATATATTATACTATATTATATTATATTATATTATTTTATTTTATTTTATATTATATTATATTTTTTTTTATTTTATATTATATTATATTATAATATATATATATTATTATTATATTATATATCTATGCT
>Ga0126342_10009660_pt1 | contig 17287 bp, 18 predicted proteins | sample Cyp1metagenome_FD_92528 | JGI IMG/M metagenome (GOLD analysis project Ga0126342, IMG submission 92528) | Coral microbial communities from Lord Howe Island, Old Settlement Bay, Australia - Cyphastrea 1 metagenome | ecosystem: Host-associated > Invertebrates > Cnidaria > Coral ... | reverse complement strand
CTTTAGCCATAGCTTCGCAGGGCCGGAGCTGGACAAATCGTTGGAGGAAAAGACACGGTGTGTCAAAGCGGCCAGCAGGGCTGGAGGAGGAGTTGAAAGGGATAGGCCGCTACCAGTTTGAGAGTATATATATATATGTATATGTATATGTATATGTATATGTATATGTATATGTATATGTATATGTATATATGTGTATATGAATATGAATATGAATATAATATAATATAATGTAATATAATGTAATATAATACAATGTAATATAATATAATATAATATAATATAATTTAATATAATATAATATACTGTAATATAATATAATATAACATAACATAATATAATATAATATAATATAATATACATACACATGGGATATACATATTATATACAGAGACAACATTGGCCAAGAATATTTGAGCCCTTGAAGTGTCCCAGGTCACTACCGCGCCGCCGGAAAGATGCTGGGCCAGTTCGAGGGTCAGCTTGGAACACGCCTGTGGATTGCGCCACCCACCAAGATGGATGAGGAGACGAGAGCTGGATGGAAAGCTTGTGCCATGTGTTTACCACTGGTGATGAAAGGGACATTTCACCAATATGGGGATTAAACATCAAATATATGAGGATATAATATAACTTAACTGGAAAATGATAAATGATGGTTGGTTGATGATTTACCACAATTTTGAGGGGTTTTTCAGGATCATTTATATGAGTATATAGTCGCGACATGTTTGGATACAATGGATAAGTTATGGTTGGTTCGATTAGGTCAGGGGGTATGGACTTAGCCTTGATACAGTGGGGACCATCATAATCCATGAACTGGGAATCCGGTTCTTAATCAACCAGGATTATATGAATGAACTATTCATGTTGTAATCCCAAGAATTAATTCATCAACCATCTCCGCTCATCAGAAAGGGATGCTTTTTGGACCAATGAAGAATATTTCTAATACGAATATAAACATTTGTTATGTAGTTCTGGCTTTACCACACTAATTGATCAACCAAACAGTCAGTCAAGCCGTCAGCTCATCAGTCAATGGATGAATCTGACCAAAGAATCAGTCAACCAGAAGAGATGAGGAAACACTAAACCATGCGGCTGAAGTGTGACCTGTAAACATTTGTTAGTCCATTGAATGCCCATGAAATGCGATTACATCCCATTAAATCCCATTAAATCGCATTAAGTTCTGAGTAAATCGAAGTTTGGAGGGTCTTGTTTTGAGTAAACTCATTGGAAGCCGTGAACTCCAGCGTCATGCCCCGATCGGTCTGTTCCTACCGAAATTCAAACCGATGGGCAAATATCGGATGATCCCCATGAAGTTGGTGAACAGGTTCCAAATGAATATCCAGGTCTTGCATGTGTGTGTATATATATACACATCCTCCAGTAAATTAGTATGACGACCCTGCCATGAGATGGGGTTGGATGATTGGTTTCCAGTGAAAATTGGTGATTTTCTGGGTCTATGTTAATATACCAGATGGTAACATCCCATTAATCACCATTTATCATTATGAAAAGCATAAAATAACCACTATTAACCATCACCATGAATCAACCATATTGATCTATCCATCCCATTAATCACCATTCATCATTAACTAACCATCATTCACCACTAGCTATTCATGGATGTTTCATGGATGAATTATCATATATATATATATAGATATTAACCATCATCAACCATTATTTTCATGGATGATACAACCATTAATAACCACTAACCATCATTATTAACTATTAAATGACATATCCTCCAGTAAATTGACATGACGACCCTGCCATGGCTTGGGGTTGGATGATTGGTTTCCACTGACCATCTCCCAGGAGCAGTTGACCAAGGAGGGCTACTACTCCGTCTACGGCAAGGCTGGCGCCCGCACAGAGATGCCCGGCTGCTCCTTGTGCATGGGCAACCAGGCGGCGGCGCCGGCGCTGGGATGATGTGGGATGAGGGTTTCCATGGCAGGGGCCCAAAAAGGGATGGTTTATACTGGAAAATCCCAGTAAAATGGATGATGAAATGGGGTACCCCCATGTTAGCAAACCTCCAGAATATATATATATATATAAGTATATATAAGTATATATAAATCTAGAAATGGGATGATTAACTAATCAACTTGATGTGGTATTTGGATGTGTCTGAAAATGGGCTATCACCCCAAGAACTGTGAATTTTACAAGGGGAATGATAATAAACCAGATGGGGTATCCTATTTTGAGAGACAGACACACACACAGACATATATATATAATATATATATATACATGCATAGATAGAACAGGTTCAATGTATCACTACTTTAGTATGTTTTCGCCTTTCTATCTTTTTGGGGTTGTCAATATGCACTGCAATTTAGCAACAAATAAGACAATGTAACATTGGAATTCTCTCAGTTTGATGGACTTCTTCCCCATTTTCAATGGCATAAACCACTAAAATCCCACGAAAATCCCATGAAATCCCAGCAAACCCCATTCATTCCCTGTTTGTTGATGGTTCAATTCCTATTTCTTGGCGAATTTTGAAAAGGCGCGCGTGGCCGACAACGCCACAGTGGTGTCCACCTCCACCCGTAACTTCCCCAACCGCTTGGGAAAAGGCGCTGTTCGGTCGACTCCGAACGGTTTGGGGACAGGGCATGGCATGGTGGGAAGGCTTTTCCCTCCGTGGTAAATCTGTATAACCTATACATCATCAATGCTATTGATCATTAATCTAACTGGGGTATTTCAGAAATGGTTGTTGCTTAAGGATCCTAATTAGATGCACCCCCAAGTGGTAGTGGTTGTCTTGCCAGGAAAGGAACACTGAAACAGGGTGAAAATCCGGAGAGTAACCCTTGAGATCTACATTTTTTCAGGAATCCCATGTGTTGAAGGCAGCCCGCAGTTTGCGCTACTTTTCCCTTGAAGCAAATCCATCACCCTTACCAGAAAGGCATGGTTTGTAAAGGGAATTTTCCGCCACATATCGCAACATTTGATGGGACATAGTGAAATATGACACTCTATTGAAACATATTTATATATACCCATTTGTTTTCCCCCAGCAAGGTGACTCCCCCCCACAATAGATGGTTAAGGTCCGCTGTTCTTCGTGCTTGTTGGTGAATAAATCCCGGATAAAGCCTTATAATTGGTGGTGGTCACCTTAATGATGATGACATTTCTCCCCAGGCCATCATTCATAGCTGAAATTCCCATCTCCCAATCTATTCCCACGAAATCACCAGTTCTTCCCAGTTTCCCTAGAGAAATCACCATTTCTTCCCAGATTTTCCTAGTGAAATCACTATTCTTCCATGGATTTCCCAGCTTTTTCCTAGGTATTTTCCCCAGCTTTACCCAAACCAGGCGCCAATGTCTTCCTGGCCTCCGCAGAGTTGGCTTCCGTGGCGGCCATTCTGGGCCGACTGCCAACCCCAGATGCAGCTTGCACCAAGGGGGATGGGGTTTTCGCAGAACAATGGGGGGATTTCCATGGGATTTTCGAGGGCTTTTAGTGAGATGTAATCTGATATATATTATAATTGGATATAGTTGATGATAGTTGATGATAGTTGATGATAGTTGATGATAGTTGATGATAGTTGATGATAGTTGATGATAGTTGATGATAGTTGATGCTTCCATGGGATGTAATGAGTTTTCTTCTATGGATTATGGTGGGTTATATGGTGCATAGTGGATAGTGGGAGGTTATAGATATGGATGCAAATGATTACAGTGGATTGCCCTCCACCCAAATTTAGAGGATACTTCCCAATAACCTCAGGCTGCATTTCCCTTCAATTCTGGGAGATGGTGATGGAACCTGAAGAAAAGGGGGCGCCAGGTACATGATTTTTACCGCCCTGGATATGGAGATGTTGGGCGTTGGGGGTCAGGGTAGCCCTTGGCTGAGGAATATCTCAAGTACCACTCCGAGCTGGCCAAGAATGAGGATTCCATCTACCAGTACCTGAACTTCGATCAGGCAGAATTGGGATTTGCTGAAGCACCGAATGTTTCAAGGCTTTCCGAATCTCCGAAACATGGGTGAACAACCCCTGACTTTGACATGCTTTGATCGTATCATTGATGCTAAACATTAAACAAATCAGTTCCTGAGTTCCCGCCCCTTTTTCCGGGAGAACCGAGCCCTTGTGATTGCGGGAGGTCGAGGAGTATGTGGAGAAGGCAAACTCCGTGAATATGAGCGAGCTCGCATAGCCGGCCTAGCCGACCTAGCCGGAGTCACAGCAGGCCCTTTGGGTTTCCCAGTGGTTTTGATGACTGACTGGGGTAGTAGAACGGTAATATGTCTGATATGTCTGACCTGAAAATGGCTTGGATTTACCCTGCAATGGGCACAACCCCTTTTTAGATTTTTTTTGGGACCAAGTTTTTCAGACAAACTTCAGACAAACCCGTGCGTTAGAAATGGTCAAAGTTGGACTGCACACCCATATTGTGGAATGGTCATACCACCATTAAAAGCAGGAAATATCATTGCCAACTATTAGGGGATTCCATATTTTAATGGTGCGATGGCATGCGATGGCCAGGAACCCAACCCAGCTTTTCACCATGGCACATAGTTTTAGACCAACTTTTTGTGGGTCAAAAACTGTACCCAGCTTTTGACAGCGCCTATGTTTTGCGATGGTTTGTATGTTGGAAGATGCTAGCAGCTTCTAATCACTGTTGGAAGATGTTTGTTTGGGGGAAAATCACTAAAAACCCTGAAATCAGCAGGTTTGACGGCTGAACATGTGGCTTGAAAATCTGGTTTGTTTGATGGAAACCCATTCAAACGGTGGTAAAATCCTTTTTCTTTCTGTCGGTTTTCTGTGATGAATTTCGCCCGTGCAGACTGCAGACTGGCTTCTCTCCAGATCTAACCACCGTTCGAGAAGCTTGACTTGATTTTCTTTCTTTTTTGTTAGCAGGGACTTGTGGCTATGGGCTGTGGGCTATCACCAATTTCAATGGAATGACTTGGTCTTTAGACCCAAATTTTAGGATTTCCATGTGGATTTCCATGGATTTTGGGCGAGAAAACCCAAGGATCTTGTGGTCGCATGGAGAGCAGCCGGTGAGTGCAGCTTTTGCACAGCGGCCTGTATTGTATGTACTGCCACAGCATTCCACATTCAAATCCGTGTGCTAATTACTTATAATACACAGTGCATATTACAACTATAACATCTGTATATACATATGCACAGATATTGAGGGTATGGAGATTTACACACTTTTTCGGAGTTGTCTTTTGAATAAGGATGTGAAGTCGACTCTGCGTGCGATGTGGGACCGCACCATTGCTTTATCCCCAGTTTTCACCATTTTAATGTTCCGTCTTGAGACTGACGTATTGCCCTTTGTCAGGAGCGGGAAAAAATGGGACTCGATCCTGTGTGATGGTCAAGTGCCCTTTGAGCCTTAGGAGGCTCAGTTGTATACAGGGATCAGTATTTTTCACTGCCACTTGTCACTTGTGATCCATCTTCCATCCAACTTCTATCCAACTATATTTTTCGGCTCAAAGGGGTTTCTGAGAGAAACCGTGTTGTAACGTTGCCCACAGTGCTTCTTCTATTATCACTACCAGTCACTACTTTTGTATCGTGGAGATGATGCTCTCCAAGTTCCCATGGAGATTTGCCGAGTCGATGGAGTTTTTTTTCATTTTTCGGTTGAGGAAGACATCCACCATTCATTCTTGACATCTACCTGTTGAAGATGTATTTTTTGAGTACTGTTGCACTGTTGCATTTTTTTATGGTTAAAAATTAGTGTCATGATCAGTATCTTTATCACCATTACTATCGTTCTTAGTATCATTATCAGTATCTTTATCACGATTTTCCTTCTTCTTACGATTAGATTGTGAATGCTATGATGATGATGATGATGATGATGATGATGAATATATATATATATATACATACATACGTATATATATTATATTATATATACATCATAACATATATATATATATATATATTATAGATTATATGTAATATAACATGATATATATATAATATGATATATATATATATATGTATATGATATGATAATATATATATATATATAATATAATATAATATAATGTAATATACCCTCTGGTAAATAAACATAGTCCCTGAAAATCACCAATTTTTAATGGAAACTAGTCTTCCAACCCCTAGCTGCCAGGGTCTATGTTAATTTACCAGAGGGTATAATATAATATAATATAATATAATATAATATATCATATATAATATAATATAGTATATTATGATATGATTTGATATGATATAATATGATATAATAAAATATAAGACAAGATAATATAATATATATATTATATTATATTATATTATATTATATCATATCATATTATATTATATTATATCATATTATATTACATTATATTATATTATATCATATCATGTCATATCATATCATATTATATTCTATTATATTCTATTATATTTTATTATATTACATTACATTATATTATAATATATAATATAATATAATATAATATAACATAATATAATATAATATAATATAATATAATATAATATATAATATATAATATATAATATATGATATATATAATATATATATATATATATCCCTATTCCAATTCCTATTCGAGTCACTTTGCGACGAGAACCGCCCGCACCCGGGGAATAGGACGGAGAGGAAAGAAGTGGGCCCACTTGCCCCAACCAAGAGCCGACTGGGGTCAAACTTGGACCTTGGCCTTAAGGTGGGCCGAACAGTTGCCCACTTGGGCCCAACTTGTGCGTAACTTGCACCGAACTCGGGCCAGTTCGCTCTAACTTGGGCCCAACTTGAGCCCAACTGGGGCCCAACATGGCGCAACTTGGGCACGTTTGGGCGCAAGTTGGGCTTAGCACGCGTAACTTGGTCCTGTGGGGGCATCTGGCGCCGAAGTTGGGCCCAAGACAAGCTTGGGCCCGTTGCGCTGTCTTGGGCCCAATAGGAGCACAAGCGGGCGAAAATTGGCCATGTTGGGTATGGCCTCCAAATTGAAGCCATGTGATGCACATGGAAGTCCAAGTCAGTTCTAAGATGCCGCAACTCACCTTTGGCGACAGCATCACACCAAGCGCCTGACGGAGACACAATATGGGGAACATTAGCGTCATCGATAGCAAAAAACGTGGAAAATACTAGTGAAAACGGGCGTTTTGAGGATTTCGGATTGGGCCGGCTATGTCCCCCATCTTGAAGCCATATGGACTTCAACTGGCCGAAGTTGCGCCATCTTGGAGCCAAGTTGGGCCGAAGTTGGGGCCTTGCTGGCCGAAGTTGACCCCAAGTCGGGTTGCGGCCAACTTGGATCGAAAGGGTCCACTTGGGCGATTTTGGACCGATCTGCAAAATGTGCAAATAACCACAGTCCCAATCCCGTGATCTTTTTTTGCGGTCTGCTCCCTTCGAAAATGCAACCCCCCCGGTATACCAGTCTGACAGATCTGTCCGGTCGCATCCACTGCTAAGCTACCACGCCTCGGCACCTTCGGTGCGGGCAGATTTATCTCAAACGGCCCCGGTTCGGATCAACGGCCCCCACAGGTTTCTGGGCCTAATGGCCCTGGTCTCATCCTCCGAGCTCCCAGACGATGAGTGCTCCGACAATGGTGATGGCAGCTGCGCCTTGAACGCGCTGCAGCTTCGAGGAATGTCGATGTCATCAGATCTCTCCAATAGCTCGGAAGAAGGACCAGGGCTGCCTTGGTGCTCGAAATGATACTAATGCTGACGATGACAATGATAATGACAAGAACGACGAAAATGAAATAATGACATTAATGATAGTAATGGCAATAATGATAATAAAGAGAGCTATGATAATTTTTGCAATAGTAACGATAATTTAATGATAATCATGGTAATAACGATAATCATTAGAACAAAGTTAAAAATGATCAGGATAATATATGGGTGATAATGTTCACAACAGTTATATTCACAGATATTTACAGTAAGAATCCTAATAACGATCTTGATAATGATGACAATAGTGATGCATGATTCATGATGCAAAATGGGTATATCGTGTTGCATCACTGGTATCGGTTCAAACGTTTCAGACAGCTAATATCATGGGGACATTGCTGTTGTCATGATATATCATGTGTGTAGTGTACGGGATGTTTTTGATGGCCACATGAACTACCCCTAAATTTAACATGGCACTTTAAAAATGGGGTTTGGAAGATGATTCTCCCACTGGATTTCGGAATTTTGGGGTTCCATGGGATTCTAAAAATTGAGGGCAAAAAACTTGAACCCCCAGGAAGCAAATGTGCCCCCTTGAGCGATCCGTCCAATTCGGTTTGCGCGCCGGTGGTGAGATGGGCCTCGAGGGGAGGGCAATACGATCCCCATGCGAATGATTGGTTTGAGGACATGCAGGACGCTTGGATTGGTGTGATTTTGCTTTCCCCCGCTTTCCATTTTCATGATTTACCGTTTTTTACCGTACTTTTTCACCTTTTTCATGATTTATGTATTTTTTTTGATGTTCATCATTTTCCATGTCTTTTTTTTTTGGGCCATCCGTGAGTTGATTCGTCGCAGGACATTTCAGGCGTCGACTTTCACCACGCCAGCCTGGGCGATTGGCAGAAATTGTATTTCTGCGCCCCACCCGGGGGAAAGCAGTGCGGCACCCCGCCGTGCCAGTGCTCCAATCCGCCCTGTGACGTCTGCTACAACGGCAACGGTGGTGGTGCCTCTGCAACAAAAGGGTGTGGAGCAGATCCCGACAGCATCAGCTGCAAGCCTCCAAAGAAGGCTCTAGATGCTTGTAGGTTGCTGAAGATGCCCCGATTTTTTTTTTTGAACATCCGGGGGGAATCTCTTTTTGGGAACCTTCTTGATATGGCTTTAATCCGCCAGAAATGGGGAAAAGTCTGCCCTGAGAAAATCCAAGGACTACAACGGAAAGGCCTGGGATCCAATGAGTGTGCCAGGCTATGGTCCCTTCCACGTTTTTGCCATTGGTGCCCTGGATGCAAAAGAGGTGATTGATTGAGATATACTAATTTGTTGAAAACTGTAATATATACAATATAGGCTACACAATGCTACACATACATTTATCTAATTGTAGGAACAGAACAGAGATTGAGGATCAAATCGGGTATCACGCTGGTGTGCTCCCCACCCCTTTCTCGTCATCTCAGGCGATTGGGGAGGCATGGATGGGACTCTGCGCACCATCGAGGGGCGCCCTGAACTCATCGCCTATCCCCAGGGCGTGAAGTCTGGACCCAGCGTCTTCCCGCGCACGCGTTGGAACAAGGCACATACGAAGGAGCTCTGTGACCACAAGCAGTTCGTGGCCTGCTACACCACCATGGGGAGGCTGTGTGATCCTGGATGTGGCTTCGTCAAGGCAGGTTGAATATTGGTCGGGAAAGAAACACACAGAAAACAGTTGAAGCTTTTATGAAGCAACGAAAAAATGAAAGATAGAGATAATTATATGAAGTGGGCATGGACACAAGAAAAGCTGGGAGAGAGAGAGAGAGAGTTTTTACGGACCACATGCGTCTTATCCACTAGACCATACCGGCCCTCACACAAGAAAAACCGGGACTCTATGGTAAATGTGCCCTTCAAACGTTGGTGATTTCATCGCTATCACTCAGGGCATTGATGATCAACCACAGATCTTGGTGGCCAAATCTTTGAAGATGCGTGCTGCCAAGATGGATCCGGCCTTTATTTTAAACGTGGGCGACAATTTCTACTGGGGTGGGATTGAGAAGACTTGCGGCACCCCAATGAACGAGCTGTCCTACACCGCGCACCATCAGTTCAACCAGATTTTTGAAGGAGTTTACAACGGCAAGGGGTTGGATGGCAAGGCACGCCAGTTTGGGAGGCATCATAACTTGGCCGGATTTGGATTTAGATTTTGGATACTTGTAGAAACAGCGATCATGATCTAGCAGAAAAATGGCAGCACGCAAAACTTGGAGATCTGAATACCCAAGAATCTGACCCCAAAAAATATGGTTGGCTTTTCAAGTCAGTCCAGTCAGACGTGTTATTTTCCGGAGCCGTTGCGGTTCCCCGACTCTCCGTTGCTCTCGTTACCAGGTCTGGCTGAGCGTCTTGGGCAACCACGACTGGGGAGGCCGTGTTTTTAACAACGGCTGGGACCAGCAGATTGCCTACACCTGGAAATCCAATCGCTGGCGCCTTCCTGCGGCCTACTGGAGCCAGCATGTCGACTTCCCGGATGTGGCTCTGGATTAAAAATTGGGTTTGGGGGGATGGAGCAAGTTGAAATGGTGATCTAAGATGATTTCATGTGATTGTGAAACCATCCAATCTTGAGGCGGAAATTTGGAGTTTACCATGTTAGTTGGTCATACCGTACCCTTATCCATTTGGAGGTAACCTATTTGGAATAATTTATCATAGGAATGATTGGCAAGCATGGGAATGACGCTGGACATTTTGACATTTTGGACCAGACCATACCCAAATATTGGCCATACACACACACACACCATGCACACACCGACTTCTGAAAAAAAGATTACACGGTAATCGGCCACTTGTGGTTGCTATACCGGGCTATACCCCACAAAGAGATCCAACAAAACAAGGTTCAAATCCCCGGGATATCTCCCATGACTTTGTACGGTTGCAGAGCTTGCCCATCTGGTGACATCCCGAGGATCTCCCCGTTTTAAAATTTCCACAAGCCATTTGTGCTTGGTAAAATCCAACATCATATCCTGAGCCTGTATCATACTGGATCATATCCTGTTAGTTTCTGAAATATCATGATATCCCTATGGGTAGGCAAACCATCTACATGCCGGTCCGAGGGTATCATCCCATGTCAGGGTGCAATCTCATTGGTTGTCCAATCGCTGCCCCGGGACCGTGACCGTTCCCATCTTTCCTTTCAAACAATATTTGTTTTTTAAAATCCTGTGCTTCCCATCTGATGATCCTTCCATGCTTCGATCTGGGTTCTCTCCCGTCCAAGTCCTGGTATTCCCATTATTGCCTCCATAATTCAATTTATATTCCATCTATGACTTTCCTATGATTCCAATTTTAATAGGAACGATGATTAGTATAATACCAATAAACATGATCCCAGTCATATTTCAACTCATATTTATAGTCGTTTCCATTCAAAACCATCTAGCTTTTCTCTGAACTGACCTGAGGTCGGCTTTTCCATGGACATTTAATAGCTATAATTATATATATATATATTCCTATTGCAAATCCTTCCTATCATTTCCAAAATCCTCTCCCAATACCAATCCCATCCCAATCATCCTCCCAGCATCCCCATCCCGAGCTCAAGCAGTGGTCAAAAAAATCATGGTCGCTACAAGGATTATTTGATGGTAATAGATGGAAAATTCATGCAATAAATCATCACAATTACTAATTAGTACCATGAAATCATCCATGAAATCATCCATGAAATCATCCATAAATCATCCATAAATCATCCAGCCAAAATCATCATCCCCAATCCCCAGCAGGCCGGCTTCTCCATGGACATCTTCATGGTGGATTCCAACGCCATGGACGCCAAGGACTTAGACAAGGACTCGGAGCACAACATCTGCGGTGAGGAGCACAACCCGCCGGGCGCCACCTGCGCCTCCGCAGGACCGGCAGAGGGGAATCACTTGGGGGGGGGTGAATCTCATGTTAATAATAGGTAAACTGTTGATGTTTTTCTAAGATATATATGGATATGATATATATATATATGGATATATATATATATATATATTAATACATATATATATATATAAATATCATATATATATGGTATATTTCTATGAATGGTCATATATTGATATGATCAATGAATATCATCATAGGATTAATATCTTGCCATTTTCATATGGCTTTTTGGGTGACAGGGATTTCCCATGACCTGGGATGTGGGAGATCTTGCACCAAGAATCTGATTTTTTTTGGGTAAATTTTCCCATAAAGTTGGGGAATTCATAGGGGAATATCAGTGAATATAGGAGCTACGATAGGGGTCATCTTTTTAGCCATTCATAGGTGTTAACATATACCCATGAGCCATGGCACCAATTGATTCGATTGGAGTTGGAGCTTTTTAAAATTAAGTTCTATTCAGAGAACTCTGAGAGTGGGTTCTGGAATTGTGTTTTTGACTGTTTTCCCAATTTCTGGATGTGTCTCGATGGTTTGTGGGTCTCCTCGTTTCTGTCTACCTTTAGTCACAACGCATGCCTTTACGAATCTTCTTGAAATATATTATATACAGTTACTGTATTTGCTACTATCCAGTCACGCACTCAGACTATACCCGGCCGTATGAGCTAGCAGCAATATTGTCAATCTTGGAAGAATCTTGACGCGTCCACGCACTAACTTATACCCTTTGGATCCCTTTGGCAATTTAACACATAGCAATGGCAAACGGAAAAAACTTGTTCCATTTATAGATGATTTACATATTGAATATGATGATTCTCAATAGCCATGTTCAATTCCCATAGGCTAAATCCCATTCTATTCCCATTAAATTCCCATGGAAATCTAGATATTTTACCTTTTTTTCATCCCATGACATCTAGATATTTTTCATGGGATTTCCCATGGATTTCCCATACTTCGGCTATGTAGCCATGACCAGAAATCCCACCAGACATCCCGGAAGGATTGGCCCCCAGTCGCAGGTGGCCCCACGGACTTGGGCTCCTGCAAGCAGTGGTTCTGGGACCTCTGGGCGGCCAACAAGGTGGAGCCCGGGTGGAGCCCTGAAAAACTCATGATCCGAGTGGTGAAAGATCCATGAATAATGGTGAAAATAGTGGTTAGTAATGGTTAATAGTGGTGAATGATGGTTAATAATGGTTAATCATGATGGTTTTTGTGGTTAATAATGGTGAATCATCCACTATAACTCATGATCCTAGTGGTGAATGATGGTGAAAATCGTGGTTTATAATGATTATTATAATGGTTAATAATGGTGAACATAGTGGTTTATACGGGTTTACAATGGTTAATAATGGTTTATGAAACATCAATGAATGATGGTTAATTAATTAATAGTGGTTAGTTAATGATGGTTAATAGTGGTTATTTGATGCTTTTCATCATGGTGATAATTAGTGATAATGGTGATGACCATGGTTAATTAACCATCATCATTAACCATCATCTATGAATCATCATCCATGAATGGTGATGGTGATGAATGGCGATTATTAAGAGTGGAACATTAATGATGTTTGAATGATTGATGATTAATATGTTCATCACCACTATTTCCATGACTTTCATCCTATGTTTAATTAATGATGCTTATATAATAGTGGTTCATAGTGCTTTTCGATGAATGGTGATGAAGGGTGATCAATGGGATGGTAGCCTCTGGTCTCATCTTCCAAAAAAACGATGACTGCCAGGGTCGAAGTCGATAGAAAGAATCCCATTACTGATGGTTATTTTTGTAATTAATTGAAGCAACTCAATATTTGATGTTGATTTGGTCATCAATATTCCATCATCCATTCATTATCCCATGAACAATGCCCCCATATCATATCCCATTAATTCTAGTTGTATATATATATATATTTTCCAGACCATAATCATGTAGTTAACATGATATCATATCCACATAATCATGCACCATATCCATTAATGTGGTAAAGCCAATGCCATGAAGCTACCATTTGGGGATGGTTTGTACAAGCCATGAAAATGGTGATGACTTTGGGGGTAGTTTATGATTGGGTTTACCACATTAGCTGTTGTTTTGAAAAGGGATTGAAAACAACATATGGACATTCAGCCATAGTCTTTAAAAGGGCGGTCCTGTCCCTGACGTGGTCTCAAAGAGATTTGTCGGGAGACCATGGTATTCTGTCCTACCAGCTGAACAGTGGCACATTGAGCAATCCTTCAATTTGATTGAGGATACCCTCTCTCAACCAAACATGGCAACGAGAAATCCCCTATAAATCGAGGTCTTATTGGAAAATCCATCAGGAATTCCTCCTATTGCCATGTTTGGTGACCGGAGGATATCCTTGTGATGATATCACAGCTACCCCAAATTTTGGATCTGATTTAAGGATATCAAACAGCTCTTGTTTCTATCAACATCCATAGGAAACAACTGTGCTTGATACTGACATCTGAAATTTCCCTTGAACCCTTCTATCGAAACAGGTCTTTGACCATTTGGTGGTTATTCCTCATTGTATAGATCAAATTATCTATATGTCTATGTATATGTCTATGCATGTTGAATGTCTTATATGTACATCAAATATCCCTGGTTACATCAACTTCTATTATCTATCCCCCATCTTCCAGTTAGAGGAACTGGTCCTGGTCTCATATAGGAGCTCCATTGACGTGACTAAGAACCGGTGCTTCGTTAAAGGGAATGGTCCCAAACGTGGCCCCTCCGGTTTGGGCAAATGCTTACATTCATCTGCAGATGGGCTTGTGAATCAATCAAAACATATATGATTAATTAATTATTGTACATATATATATATATTATATAATCACAATACATATTCTATTAATTATATGTATGTAATACATATAATTGATATAATATGTATATTTTAGGGTAGACAGCATTGAAGACCGTGGTTTCCTGCTACTTTCCACTGTATCTTCATGAAATCCATTATATTCCACTACATCCCATTATATGTCGATGATATCCCATTATATCCCAGTTATATCCCCATTATCTAATATTGTACATGTATATGAATGTATATATATATACTCTTGATGGAAAAAGATCCTGCATCACCTTGGATGGTTGAAACCCGTATATATAATGGGATAAACCACCTATCAACTGGGTGCAGGATTTCTTCCATCCACAGCACTTACATAGATATAGATATATATATATATATGTATACATATATATATATATACATACATATATATATATACACATCCATAGCATCAAAAAACAAGCCATTTCTTCGCCACAGCGACTGCGACTTCAGGCTTGGCTGGCCGAAGGGCTCAGCAAGTCCAAGGCAGACTGGCAGGTGGCAGTGACCCACTTCCCCTGTGGCCACGAATCCGGCTTCTATGTGCCTTGGTCGCTGAACATGGGGGACAAAACCAACCAAACATGGAGGTTTAATCATCAAAAATGGTGGCTTAGACTTGTCCCAAAACCCAACAAGATGGGGTATAGAAAACATTACATTTTCAGCATCAAAAAGACCTGCAAATCAAGAATTGAAACAGCAAACAATGGGGATTTGTATTCAAAAAGCCATTGTGTTTTTTCGTTGCCATTAGATTGCAAGAGGGTAAGTAAACTATCCCAAAAGATGGGGTATAAAGTCCCAAAATGGGAATCAAATCTGCAGACGTGTATGGGTGGAACAAACCCTGCTGCACTCACAGAGTTATGTGATATTTTCGACCATTTACCCAACCGTTTTTATGGGTTTATTCCCCTTCATATCCCCATGATACCCATTTTTGTTGGCGAAGTCACCACATTTTCCCATGGTTTCCCAGATTTTCCCGGAAACTCCCATGGGTTTCCCATGTCCCAACAGTTGAGGTGAGTATGCACCAACAGCGCCTTGGGATGTAATTAATGATATGGCTTTGTCTATTTTCTTAGGGGATCTCCGCTTAAATACGAATTCTTACATATGGGGAAATTATTATCAATTGGAATTGGGGGTAGCCTAGGCTGTCAAAGAAATCCTTTTTTGATTCATGGGATGTTTCATCATGTGGCCTATTGGACTTCACCAATAAGAATATGGGATGAGGATTTGGGTTATACCATCTGGTAATTTAACATAGCTATTGAAAATGGCCCATTTATAGTGGATTTTCCCATTAAAAATGGTGATTTTCCATAGCTATGTTAGTTTACCAGAGGGTATAATGCGATATTGGAATGATATGGAATGACCCTAAAATGATCATGGGTAGGTCATGGGCATATACTAGGGATATTAGCAAGCAACAATATGAAATTGTGCTTTGCCACAAAGTTGAGGATATCCCAAAATTGGATTCTCGCCGCGGGAAAGGAAGCTAAACCATGCAAAACCACTGGATATTCGGGGTACCTTACTGACCTTTGGACAAACTCCTTTATTTCAACAAAGTGAGGAGATGAAACAATGAAAGCACGGGTGTTTGGTCCAAACGCGACCCAAAATTAAAATTGGTAAGACACAATGAATTCTGTGCAACATCCTTTTTTGGATGTTCACCAGGGTACCAAGCACCAGTACGTAAAAATTCAAATCAATGTCTATACATAGACATATGCTGGCATGCGTTTAAATATTTGTAGATATTGTAACAGTGTCAATATCACCATTAGCATCCGCACGGATATGAATATATAAATATATCATGTATGTATATTCGTGTTTTCTTACACATATTGATATATATATATATATATATATAAATACATATATGCATATGTAAATGTGAATGTATATGTATATGCATACGTATATGCATGTGTATACATCTACAATCTATCTATCTATCTATCTATCTATCCCTTGGTTTCGCAGGTACGGCTTGGACCTGCTGGTCACCGGACATCGACACGATCAGGAGCTCTGGAGTCCCAACAGGTGGCCAGGAAAAACCATGGGAAACCCATGGGAAACCCATGGGAAAACCATGGGAAACCCATGGGAAAACCATGGGAAACCCATGGGAAAACCATGGGAAACCATGGGAAAAGCATGGGAAAACCATGGGGAAATGAACAGCATAGGATATAATGGGGATAGAATGGGGATATAATGGGGATAGAATGGAACAGCGGTGGCGATATTTTGGAAGATGGCGTAGATTTACCGTGTGGTAATTTACAGGAACTATGGTCAGTCACTATTTTTTGAGAGGTATATAAATCACCTACCCACCGAGAAATCGGATGGCCACAGGGTCCCGAAAACCAGGTATGATTCATGGCATGCAACATCTACATTTATATTCACCTCTCCCCTTAGTTCTAATGTTTTTTAAACTTAAAAAAAAAAGCAAAAAAAAGGAAACCACATGGAAAATCAAAAAGCAAAACTTCAAAACCGAAAAAAACAGGAAGCAAAATACATGGGAAAACAAAGGAACGTCAAAAAGGGTGAAAAAATGGGGAAAACATGGACTTGTCCATTTGCATTTTTGTTGCTTTTTCGATTTGCTTTTTTGCTTTTTTATTTTTTGCTTTTTTTTT
>Ga0126342_10009659_pt1 | contig 17288 bp, 11 predicted proteins | sample Cyp1metagenome_FD_92528 | JGI IMG/M metagenome (GOLD analysis project Ga0126342, IMG submission 92528) | Coral microbial communities from Lord Howe Island, Old Settlement Bay, Australia - Cyphastrea 1 metagenome | ecosystem: Host-associated > Invertebrates > Cnidaria > Coral ... | reverse complement strand
CCAACATCCCACACAGATAGTGATGTTTCAGAACTGAAGCTCTTTCAACAATGCTGCTGCCATCTTAATCTTTGCAGCGATTCGTGTGGGTGGTGCCTTCTGGCCATATCTGGTCAAAAAACCCACATGTATTTGCCAAACATTCCGCCGAAAAAAACATCTAAAAACATCTAAAAAGCTTCTTGCTTGAAGCGAAAACCAGTGCCATTTCCCAAAATATATAACCGCCTCAAAAGAATATTTAATGTTACTGTAGTAAAGCAATAGTAATCCATCCCCAAATTTACCATGGCTGGTATAAACCATGAAAAAAAAGGGGCACCATTGCGGCCACGTCGCTGCTCCCGGTCTTGCTCCCGGCGACACCACGCCCGCCATAGCCATGGCCGTTGCTATGGCTACTGCCTCCGCTGGTGGAGCGAGGCCGTGAAGTAGGTCCTGAGCCGCGGCATCCTTGATTTTAATGGGTTAAATATCTATGGTTAATGATGGTTAATTATTGTTAATGATGGTTAATTTCATGATCAACATTATATACACAATAATGATGGGGGTTTCCATAACTGGGGGTACCCCAATAGCTGGATGGTTTATTTCATGGGAAATCCCAATCTAAAATGGATGATGACTGGGGGGTACCCCAATTTTACGAAACCCCCACATAATTCATCTATAACATTGGTGTTTTTTGGGGGGGTCAAAAATTGCGGAGGATTTAGACCCATATCAAACCAAAGGTTAATCATCCAAAAGAATCACAATTTTTGACCCCCCAGCTGTTAGATAATATATCTACCAAAGGTTTAGACCCATATAAGAATCACAGAATCAAACCAAAGGTTAATCATCCAAAACCGGGGTCACAGCTGATATAGATCGATACACTGGTAGATATGATGCCACAGCGGTACAGACGTAAACATATGTCATATGTAGAAAAACATGTGCATGAACATGTGCATAAAATAAACAATAAACATGTGTATATTTTTAAACATGCATATCACATATATGTATGTCACAACTATAAACGTATATATTATAGACATATATACACATATTCATAGACATTTGCATATCTATAATATATTATATAATGAATAACACCACTCCATGCTCCCCCAAAAGCCTGGCTGCCGTGCCTCTGTCACGGCTTCCTTCATTTTTCTCGAAGGCATTCTGCAGGAGCTGCCGCCGAAAGTTGACCAACGAGTCATCCAGGAGTTGTGTAAAGGAGTCTCGATCCTTGGTCTTCGCAATGGTGTATTTCATCCAGTTGAAAATTTCAAGAAGTTATGATGCAATTTTTAGGAGTTGCAATGTGTCTCGATCCGAAATCTTCGCAATGGTGGATTTTAATGATTTTTTGGGGCAAATCTAGAGGAACTTTTTAAAAAAAAATCAGCGATTTTCCGAACGTGGCAATCATTGACCTTTTTCACGGCTTGGAACAACCCGGTTGTTCCAAAGTTGTCTTCATGGATATCATTGGGGATTTCATGAAAATTTTATGGGGACAACCACAGATTTTCATGGGACAATCAATTGGCTGGTTTACCAAGCATAATGGGAATATACTTAGTATATAACAACGAGCAAGTAGGAGAAAGAAAATGGTGATATAATTAGTGGGATAACAACAATTAATGGATAATGATGGACTATGACCATCAACCAGCAATATGGTTTAATAGTTTGATAATGTTAAATGGGGACATAAGGAATATTCTATAGGAATGTCTAAAAATGGGTATGCCTCCAAATGGCTTGTTCAATGAAAAATGATAATTTTAAAGTAACCTGGTTTCAGACAAACCCATATCTATGGCTATCCCAATATTTGTTTTTTTTTGGGAAAAATACATGAAGTCCCCTGTCTTAGCTGGTAAGTGCAGCTTCACCGCAAAAATATATAGTGTATATCTACAGTATCTATTTAATCTATTTGGTGGTTTCAACCCACCTGAAAAATATTAGTCAGATTGGATCATCATCCCAACTATTGGGGAAAAAAAATGTTCCAAACCACCAACCATTTTGATCCATCCCAATTCGGAAAGTTTACACCAAAATATGAGGACCGGAACAGTTCGAGTTCGAATGTTTGCCTACGGTACAGCCGCTACAGCCAGGGGGATATGAAAAACAAAAGAAGGATTCTACCAATTACAGCCGGGATAGATATGTATCAAAATTGGATACACTCAAAATGGGATGCATCATGGATGGTTGGCAGTTTGCTTTGGATTGTTTACCGTCACTGCGAGATGGAACACATAGGAGGATTTACAGTATACATAGTAACCCCCAAACAGATGGAAAAGTCTCTCATCACAGTTTTAGGAGTTTGCCTTTTTACAGTATCATCAATATCTCTGTGGGAGTTCATACATATACAATGGAACTTAACAACGGGGAAAGTAAACCTCATCTGGATCATCTTCCAACCCCCAAAGCTGATGGGCCAGGTGAAGTCATGTCGCTGAATGTCCAAACGTTTGGGAATAAAAACCTAATCAGAAGTGTGTTCTAGGAACATCTAGTGACCAAGAAGAGTAGAGAAAGGTCAAATCATGTCAGTGTATATATATACAGTATATATATACTATATGAGATGGTAGTGGAAATATCAGGGCTGAATTTACCATCAAACATGTGACAAAAAAAGACAGATACATGTCCATCTTTTGGGGAGTTACTATTTCAGCAAACCAGCAAAACACGATAGTGAAATACCAGGGGCCCATGGCCTATACAAAAATCCAACAGAAACACACAAAACATGTTGGATAATGTTGGATGATATATGTGGCCAACGAATATAGTCTTTAACATGATCCAAAAAATGATCAACTATGAATCCAACAAAACGCCGTCATCAGCCACTTCAGGGATACTTGAACTCACTCAGCATCATCTCAGAACAAGTGAGCCAATGCGACTTTAGACATAGATCCATAAAATAGTATTAACATGTATTAATCTTTATCGGAAAACGATCGGAAAACGATCGGAAAACGATCGGAAAACCTGGGGGTACCCAAGTTTATCCAGTGCTGAAACCACCGCCATATGTGACTGACCCCCGATTCAATGGCCTGAATCATAGACAAAAGCTGACGACCGGAAGGTGTTGATCCCCATCTTGGGCCACATATGGCCACAATTGGCATTGACTTCATCCCACATGGACCAGCCATTGCCGTGACAAAAAGCACTAAGCATTGGCTTTGAAGGAACATTTTTGGGGATACTGGCTGCGACAATGACTAGCAACACTTGGAGGCGTAGGCCAGTTACAAACCAGACAGAGGCCCACCCTGGCCCGATTTCTGCCATGCATCCATGCTTGGCACAAAGGCTCAGCCCGGCTGAGCCGAGACTTTCAGAAAGTGGCGTTTTTTGAAAATGGCGACAGTGCGGTACCCCCAAACTGGGTTCAAAAAACATAGGCAAACGATTGGGTTTATGATGACAACAGTGGTATTACCCTCTGGTAAACTAACATAGCTATGGAAAATCACCATTTTCAGTGGGTAAATCAACTATAAATGGCAATTTTCAATAGCTATGTTAAATTACCAGAGGGTAGGGACAATGTTGATCATCATGATATGGTAATCATGATTGGTTGATATTGGTCCACATATTCACGTCCAGAACAAAGCAGTGTGACAACAACCCAACTGTGGTCCAACCAGTATTACAGTAAGAATGCAAAAAAAACCTTTATATATATAATATATATATATCAAATACCACGAAATGAAACCCTGGTTTAGTATTAGATCTATGTGTTCATTTTTGGGTTCGATTGAGTGGGTAATATGTAATATAATATTAGGGGATGGTATTAAATATCCATTGCCCACATATGGTCACGACCAAAATGATTCTCACTGAAAAGCGCCAAGTTCACCTTCTCATTGCTTCAGGGCCTAGATTACCAGTTCATGGAATACATTGATTCCCATTAGTCCCCTCCTAACATAAAATACCTAGCAGGAAACCCTGGTGGAATGTATTCCATTTTAATCATGTTCTCCCACATCACATCGTGGAGGAAAAGTTTATTTTTGTGACATCAAACAAGACCATTGACCAACTCCTTTGAATCATTGAAGGTTTGACCCCAAACCCTTTTTCACTTACCAAAACTGGGTCCAAAAATGGGTGACCATACACCAAGACACGTGAGGTCAACATTCTTGAAAATTCAATGCCCCCTGTCGCCTAAACTCCCTAGAGGCACAAGTGCCAAAGGATTCATCAAGTTCCTCTCCTTGCAATTTAGCTGCAACCATTAAACAAAACTCACAATTTGAAACCGGTTCATCGTTGAAATCAAAAATTCGCAGCTCCCCTTGAGACAGTCATTTTGCCTGTAACTGGCGGGAGCAATCTTGCAACATTGCAGCTCATTGACATGGTGATTTTGCCATCAAGGTTGCCGATACTTGCTCTGTCCCACCAAGCTATGGCAATTTGAAGAAATACAAAATCAGGATAAACCAACGGATTTAGGGTTTGCATCATTGCACCAACCCCATGGCTGTGAAGATGTAGTGCCAATATGTGCCAATTTAAAGAAAGTTTTGCACCTGCAGCTGACTGTTCTGGAATCTTCATGGGCTCCATTAGTTCTATGGCCCCTGCACCAATCGGGGAGCCCACAGCCTGAAGGAGTCATCAACAGCAGACCTCAGTTTTCACATGGTCATCGATGTGCCCTCAGATTTTGGTCGGATATGTCATTCAGCATCCAAAGATCTATGGTCAGTGGTCAATAACTCGGGTTAGGATGTTTGTCTTCAAAGGTCCCAAGGTATAGACAGAAAAAAACAATCAACTAATAGATGACCATGCCCCATTTAGCTCGTTCATTGACCACTTGAAAATGATGATGTTCCATAGCAATCTTGCACAAATTACCGAAGAGTATCTTCTGGTAAGCAGCCACATGGCGGGAATCGGGTTCCCATTTATAGATGACAGGGGGATTTCCCATATATCAGGATATATCAGGATGCCAAAGACCAGCCCTAGATCAGTAGGGTCTAGATCAGGATGGTTTTTTTTTATTGTCCCATGGTTTTCCTATGAAATATTTCCGTCCTGTGTTCATGAAGATTTTTTGCGTGTCCTGGATCCTCATCCGACTTTGTGGATCCTGATCCCAGACAGGGATTCCTCGCATGTGACCAACGCCTGGATGCATTGATCAGAAACCATCAGAAATACCATGGAGATATGTGATTAATATGGTACAATCTATTTGTACAACATGAACTAACCAACACAAATGGCTGGTTGGTGGTTGAAAAACCCCTCTATCTTTGATCACTCAAAACAGGTCAAACAGGTCAAATCTCCGCGCTGCATCCATGCGAAAACACCATCTCGATAGGTCAATATGCCCTATTTGTTTGTCGGTTAGACCATGAATGACCAGGACTTAGTTGGTTGGTATATACGATATATAATGTACTCACCAGTTAACCTTCTTAATTAATGGGTTAAACATGGTTAAACCAGATTAACCCGTTTGAGCCATCAATATAGTTAAGTCAACGTTCAGGCTTAAGATTAAACGTCACAAATTGTTTAATCATGTTCAACCACCAAGTTATTTGAACTATCCTGGCGTATTTAAACCTTCGTTTTCTTGGACCAATCAATGGTCTCTCAACCTGTCTAGGGCCGCTAGGAGACCACAGCTGGACTGCTGAATCATCTCAGCAAAAGTAGGACCATCCTCTTGTCCTCGTGGATCTGCGCGAGAGCCGGGTGGATCTGTGCGAGTTGCAACCTCTATGTGGACTAGGATGTTTTATGTGTGTTATGTATTCCGTGTACTTTTGAATACTGAAAAAACGTATAGTGTCTATAAATAAATACAATATATATGTATATATATATGCTTACAATAAATAACAAATTATAGCTGCTTGAACACAGGTATAACGGTAAAACAACCGTGATGTCATTCCCATAAATTGGGATACAACCCCTGTAGCTATGGCTATACCCACTCATGAAGACTCATGAAGTGATTCGCTCCCAGAGGACAACCACCCCACCAAAAGTCCTCCTGGAAAAAAAAACGAATTCACCAACCCGCATTGATGCCAGTTGGAGATTACTAATACTATAACCCTCAGTGACATCGCACTGAGGTCGCTATAACTTTTGCAGATTTGAATGGTACCACAGGATTTCTCACTAGCGGGCTAGGACTGATCATTTGAAGAGTGCCCATTTTGTGGCTGGGACAAAGGACAAAACCGAGCCAAGAATTGGTGCCCCCATGGACGTTTTCCTTGAAACTCACATGTGTTGCGGTCCTGGCATCTTGCCAAAAGCATTCCTTGACGCAACCGTTGAAGAACAATTGTCAAGTTCTCACGTTGCCAAACGGGGTAGACACACGCATGCAGAACCCATAAATATGAGAGACCTTGAGATACATCATAAAGATTCATAACGCGCGTGTATGTATTATAGTATGTATAATTAAATATATAGTCAGACATTTTAATATATATATAATTAATTATATTATAGTTATATGTATTTCTGTACGTATGAACCTTCAAATCCAACATATTATATACTTTTAAAACATGTTTTTGTTTTTTTCAGTCCTACACGTCTCAAATCAAATGGTTTAAAGTCTGTCTCAAAGTGTCCCCATTTTATTCATCTGAATTCCCAGGCACTATCATGTTGGTGGTATACCTACCCCTCTGAAAAATGTGAGTCAGTTGGGGTTATGACCTTCCCAATATATGGAAAGTCATAAAGTTCCATGGTTCCAGTCACCACCAAGCGCATCATACATCTGCATTGGGATCTGCATGGGATTTTGAGGGTACAGCATCCCCCATGTTGGGCCCAAAATGAATGGCCATGCCAGGGCGTCGTTGGCACGGTCAAGGGGTCGTCCATGGCATTGATGATGAGACATGGTGTGCGAACTTGAGGGGCATAGAGCACCTCGTTTTGTTTTGGTCAGTGTTTTGGTTCATGGAGAGTATTGTTTTGAGGGGTTAATTAACCTAAATTGTGTTTTGGTCAATGTTTTGTTTTGGCCAGCCACAAATGAATGAAGCGCGCCCGGGGGTGCAGTTTGAAGTGAGTTGATTTCACCATGATGTTATATGATGAAAAATATGGGCCCAACTGCACCAAGGAATTTGGGGTGGCTACCCTCATTACTCATGGAGCGTACCCCTCTTGTAGGCTTGAAGCGTTCAAACGAACAACATCATATGTCCAGTCTTTGGATGCTCTCCGATATGTAAGGACATAAAACATAGGATGCCACAAGTTGGGGGATTCCTAGGTGAAAATTTATTTCTCTTGTCCTATCAATCACCACGAATCTTTGTCTGAAGGACTTGATGGTCCCACATTTTGGGACACGAATTTTCTGTTGAATTTTGATTGTGATTCGCTTCAGGCAATTACCGTAATACTGCTGTTCTCAATCAATAGATTCAATAGAGTCTATATATTTTGATCTATTTTGTCTTAAATCACTTTCTGGGCATTCAAAAAAAAAAACACAATGGTTGGCAGGTGAATTTCTCATGCGGTCAGCCAAAGCACAGGATTCTCGTGCTCAAAATACTCTTTCCCTGAGCTATAGCCAGCAAAGGGTGCAACGTGAAGCAAAAGCTCTTGCAAATCCTGAGCGAAGCGGTCGAAGCTAGCAGCCAGTGCGAAGCAATGTGTCCCACGTGGGAATCGAGATATTTTTTGAATGTCCCACCGATGTCAAGTTTTCATTCAAAATGCACTCCCTTTGGATAGGGGTGGCCCAAAGGCAATTCCCAAAAGCAATCCCTCTGGTGAGATCGCCCCAAGGTTGTTTCCCACACTGAATGTTCATGAAAAAAAAAAAGCACCAGCATCTAACACTTCATGAGCAGAAGGACAACAATTAGATTCACTATCCAAGTATGAATGGTTCTCTCCAACTGATGTTTCATCAGTAACGTTGGCTCTTTGGGTCAATGATGGTCAATGGAGTCCATTGCTGGAGTCCAATCCTTCCATTTCTAGTCGATTTCCCATTCAGAAAACTCTCTATTTAAAGCGGAAGTTTCCATTGCCACGTTTGATTACCGGTAATGGTACATTGATTCAGTAATGACATGTAATGACTGTATGCAAGTTCTGAATTGAAATGGTGAACGCACTGTTCCCTGCCATGATTGAACGATCTAGATACGCTGACACCTATACTACCTTTAAAAAAACAGAAAGAACTGCCATGTCCAGGAGGAAAACTATCATTCAAAATGATGGTTTTTTGAGCATTACAGCCATATTAAGGTCTATAAATCGTTTTAGAGGCGTAAGAGGTCCTAAGTATTGGCCGGTATGCCTCCAATTGATGATCTACTCATCCTTTGGTGATCCGCCCCACAACAACATGTTTTTTGAAAGCAGCAATGGATCAAAGCAAAGATCAACAAAAACAAGAAGCGGTCAAGCGCAACCTTGTAACTGGGGACACCACCTTCTATTCCCCTATTTATATATATAATACTATAATATGTATGTATATATTATATGTACGTATAAATATATATATATATATATGCCAAAGGCTTTGATTTGTCTCCCCACCCACTGACAAGAAAAAACAGTAGGTTGACTTGTTGGTGGGTGCGCAAAATGTGACGATCCGCTGGTGGCGAGAAACCGCCAAGAACATTGCCAATCTTTCTTACCCTGAAAAGCAACACATGCGCTTAAGTTGAACAATAAGCACCAATCTAAGGTTTATCCCAACTGGTTGGTGGTATACCTACCCCTCTGAAAAATATGAAAGACAGTTGGGATGATTGTTCCCAATATATGGAAAAGTAAAAAATGTTCCAAACCACCAACCAGATTAGATTTCCATAATTTTCTATATTTGTTGGTACATACATGTAGCTCCAATAGTTCAGACCTAGCCGTTGTACCATTCAGTATTTGTTCAGCGAGGCTCTTGAGCCTCCATCGCTTTCTCATAGGCTTCTGGGTTGAATTTTCGTAAGACCACCTCGTTCTCCATGAGGAATTTGCTTTTCCTGGGATGAGATGAAGAGCAAAAAAAATGTGCTCTAAACCGACCGCTTTCAACGGCGGATGGTGGGGATTGCTGCTTGGAAGCTGGCTGAGAAAATATTAACATGCAGAGAGAAGCAACAAGAATGAGAAGTGTTGATCGCAAGCAAACAAAAGACAGTGACATATCTGCTCAAGAAAGATGGGAATATAACTCACCAACCCGGAGAGTATTCATCTTGCTTCGGGATAAAACCGACAGACATGGAGATTTGCTCAACTGCTCAATAACAAAACGTAAGTACAGTGACTCTTGGTAATGGTTTTTTGTAATGGTTGATTCCTGCGACTTTAGTAGAGCCAGACAAATCCCCTATCGGGAGTACTCCGATAAAACGGCCAGAATTGATTCTGCCAGAAGTTGAAGGGTAGCAGTAGCATGCGGATTCAAATACCAAGCTGCGTGCTCGACAAGCACATCCTCAGCATATGGACAGGCAACGGTACAATACTCTGGAATCTTGAAGGACCCAGGTAGGCAGGGGAGACCAGAATGATATGGGTCAGGTTCGCCCGCCTAGCCTCGTGTTCACATCCAAAAATAGTTATGACATAAACAAGAAAGAGACTTCATTCAGTCGGGGCGTGAATAATGACTTGCTGTTGATATTTTGGGTTTGAATCCACAACTTTGCGGAGTTGTCAAAGCATGAACAGACATATGAAATAAGATCAAACACCACGAAATCGTGTAATGTCATGCATTTTCATTGAAACACCCCTGGTTGAAAGGAGGGGACGGCATCTTTGCACTGCTGCCTTCACCCACCTTTCCACAAAGGCCTAAAAACCCCTATCCGACACCATTCCTTTCGACCTCCCTTATTGGGATATTGGGTATCCGAGCTCGGACGCCCAGTTTTTCTCATAGTCGATATACGAAATCCCAAACTCGAATGATTCGGTGATGTCTGATGATTTTCCTAAATCCAACTTCCTGGTGTCGGCGCCGGCCAGTCCAAACCGTTAACGACACGTCTAGAGATGTCTAGACTCTATCTGACTCTGCAACCCAGCATCTGACGATAGGGAAATTTGAAGCCCTGGAAGCATGTTTCCAGGTTGTAGCCAGGACAAATGCATGCCATGGCAACAAAGCTCCTTGGATCCCGCAGGGTGACAGGAACCGACACAGGAACCGACGCAGGAACCAAGAAATTGGAGAAATGATGCGACTGAAGCGAGTGTTTAATGATTGTTTGATTGTTCGGCGTTCATTTCCAGACTATATATGTATACATGTGTAATATATAATTATATATTTATATATAATTATTAAATATATAATAATATATATATATGTACATACTTGTTGCATCACTAAGCCTCTTTTCTGTGGGTTGAAACTAATTTACTGCTGTGTTTTTCCCAGTTCCTGCCCAAAAACAGTTTTTGTTTAAAAAAAACAATGATTTTTGGAAAGTGCAGTTTTTTTTAAATCAAGAGGGCATTTTTGACCTCATTCTCTTGGGATCTCTTGGGATTGTGTTGCCAAACAGGTCTTCCTTTTAGAATCTTGTGTTTTAAATCCTGTTTAGACTCAAACCAAAGAAATGAGCAAAGATGTCATGCCATCCACTTTGGCAAATAGCGTTTGACTTTGGGGCCCACTGGAAGCCAACTGTGGAAAAATAAATGGCACAAGCAATGTTGAGCAACGGGATACAGCATGATACAGCCTATGCGGCTCCGGTTTTAATCCTCAGGAGTCAAAACATGTCAAAACTGTCACCGGGTTCCAGCTCTGTACTGATCCATCCTTGTATCGGACAGCCTTGCTCCATCATTTCATGCAGTTGTCTGCAGTTTCAATGGCCAAGTTTAGATCTCCAACTCCCAGTTTCGCAGCAATTTGTCCTAAAGATCTTGATCTCCTGGGGGTCAGACAGCATCTCACGCAACCGGTAATTTCCAACCCGTATGTTACCCGTCACCAACCGGTATTGATTTTTTAATGGCTTGAAATCAAAAGCACTAGATATTTTGCAGGTATTCCACAATAGATGTTTTTTATAGGTTCAACATAGATCTGCCGGGTTTCACATGTTTTTCAAGACTCGTGAGGATTCATTCATCAAGATGTAGAGAATTCAAGGAAACGCTTCCTGAGCTGGGGAATTTTTCAGAATCTTAATACTTTGAGATAGAGCAAGTTGAGGTTTCAAAGTGCCGAACACACTTTGACAATTTGCTGTTCAATACAAAATGGATAAATCTCCTAATCGAGCAGGATTTGGCTTCGGGGGTACAGGTTTCAGATTCAAACTTTTGAATTTGCAAGCTATGTAGTTTGAAGGATGGTCTTTCCTCAAGGATTTCTTTTATGTAGCTACAGTTCGATGTAATTTTCATGGTGTCCTTTCACGACTTCGGAGCTATCATTGGACATGTGGATGTTTGGAGGGTACTATCGCTGACTGCATCTTCCATGCCACCCGTAATAAACACCGGTGACATTTAAGGGAAAAAACTAAACATGTTTTTTTTGCAAAAACAATGTTTGTTTAGGTAATTAATCAAAGATGGGTAGCCCCAAAAAAAACGTGTAGCAATTGGACCTTCAAGCCTGCCCAGTCAGATTTACGTGTGGTCAAAGCCATGTTCCAGCCCTCGGCCAACATTCACACGGCTATCCCCATGGTTAACCCATCATTCACAAAGGTTTACCCAGATATTTACCCTTTGTATCTGCTCAACTCCCTTTGCTTCTGTAGAGACCCATTTGTTTCGTGAGTAAAGCTTCATTTTTGTGGGTACATCCACAAATTCGTTCAATTGTCTTTATATTACAACTTGGTCCATGTTTAACCGGAAACTGGTCGGATTTAAATCTAAGTTGTTCCTATTCATTGTACGTATTCAATGTATTTCAATGTATAGTATGTCCCAAAGATTTCTCCAATATTCCCGGGTCAATGGATCAGATATTCCCATTCTTCTTGGCTTTGCACCCCCAAGTATGTTAGTTAATTATATTAACAACTTATCCATTAAAACTAGCATTTATAAATATCCAGATTCGTTCTAAGATGTCTAAGATACCTCCAGTTCCATGGATTTTCTAAAATTATTCCCAGATTCATTCTAAGATTTCAAGTATAACACAACCCACCCTCCACCAGTCTGCGATTTCCCCCAAGCCCTTCACCGCCAAAATGCGGGGCTTTGCCGTCGCCCTTCTCGCGTCGGGCGTCAAACTTGCCCTGAGCTTCGATAGGCAACTTGCCTGCGGGAATTCACAGGGGAGCATCGGGTAAATTCTTGCATAACTATGGAATGTTATGGAATGCTATGGACTTTCAGTCATGTTCTTCGATGATTTATGATGATTTATGATGATTTATGATGATTTATGATGATTTATGATGATTTATGATGATTTATGATGATTTATGATGATTTACCTAAAATTCAATTTCCTTGGTGCTTCACCAGCGAATCTGGCGATGTCGTTATTTCGGTCATCCTCCTGGGAAAAATCAGGCCTCCCTGGAATCAAAGCTATGTGGAGACTTGACCAAAAGACCTATGTTTTTTTTTGTTTAAGGACCATTTGGCGAAACAAATGGAAGCAAACAAAAAACTCTGATTTAAGAGACGAAACATGGGATTGAAACAAGCAAAATTGGAGCTTTCAGCTGATTTAATAGGATGACAAGTATGCAAACATAGGGATTAACCGAGCAAAAGCCTCATCAGCAAGACACGGGCACAGAATTGTTGCCGATTGTCCGTTCAAATGGTTGGACAAAACATCTATCGATGGAATTGTCCAGTATGGGAAAATTGGAAATCTACCCTCTGGTAATTTAACATAGCTATTGAAAATGGTGATTTATAGTGGATTTACCCATTGAAAATCGTGATTGTCCATAGTTATGTTAGTTTACCATAGAGGGTATGTGCACCAACGAAACATTGCATTCAACAAACAATAGGAGTCAACCAACAAGGATGCTGGTATGACACGTGTATTGAGGCATGCAGCACGTAGCAGTAAAGGGACAACCCTGATAGCCAGTGACCCTGGTGACTCTGATTCTACTAAGAATTGCTGCAGACTGAGCAACATCTTCATGGCCAAACGGTCCCAAAGAACGTCGGTCATTTTGATGAAACACATATCAAACTCATCAAGAATGGTTGATGTTCTTTTTTTTAGTGTAACTGTCCTTCGTTTATGGCTATATGAAGGTTAACTTCTCACACCATTTACTCTGGATGATTTATCATCATTCACTAACCTAACACCAGCTCTAATCATGCGGCCATACGGGGATGATTCCCGCAATCCAGTGATGCCACGGCGTGACTACCGTGAGTTGCTCCGCCGAGCCATCTCCCAGTTTTGGCGCCGAGCCACTTCCAGAAGAGAAGCCGATCCAGAAGAAGCCAACAGCATCTGGCAATCGCTCCTCGCGAAAATTCTTGGCTAAGTCGCTAAGTTGGTGTAGCCAGGGTTTACGGAAGATATCATGTTGATGACGTTGATGGATGTTCATGAGGTTTATATTTATATCAACCAAAGTTAAGGAGAGGGAACATGAGGGAACCACCAACTTTAGGGCGCTTCTCTACCCAAATCTGTGGTGGTGAAAGTCATCCTACCGAAGTCACCTGTCGGCGGCAATTCCTCTGCACACCAGGGAACTTGTCAGGAAGATCATTTTCACGTTTCAAAAAACGCATAATACACCTTTCTCCAGGTAAAAAAAAAAACGGTCTCGGGCTTTGGGCCAAGCTTCTAGTCCCCTGAGGTCTTAAACTTCTTAAACCGCTCATTATCCATAGCCGTATCCCTGTTATTTCCTGCTCTTATCAGGATTTTAAAGGCTCCATTTTTTACTGGGTGGATCCCGAAGGTTGTTCTTGCGACCCCCAACTTGCTCGTTGATCACTGTGTTTCCGGATGATTCACCAATTTTATTGGCGGAATGGAGAAATCCAAATGCATATTCCATAACGTCGCAATTCTGGTTGGTTATTTGTCCATTCCCACTATGGCCTCCGAAACTCAATATCCACGCGAGAATGATCATTTCCCAATTGAAATTGCCAGGTGGGGTAAACACCCCATTTTCAGGTTATAGCCATAGCTCCCATAATATTGCCATAACATATACATCATCATCTTTGTTGGTGAACTGGGTCCACATTATACCCCATGATAGCCATGATATTCCCAAATAGAGCAACTTGGGAGGAGCAGAGATTCTCCTGTAACATCTCATAGATCTGCTCCGTATCGTCCTGCAGGTTAGCAGGCCGATGTCTGCCATTGGTGGATTTAAACACTGGAATTCATGGGTTTATAGAATTAAGACTGGTTGGTGCAGGATGGTGCCCCCCAGCTACTGTATAAGTTGGTTTATAAACCCCATTAACTATAGTTATATCTACCATAAACCATAGTTATAGGAGTTATAAACCAACTTAGCTAACTATGGGGCACCACCTTGTGGTATACCTACCCCTCTGAAAAATATGAAAGTAAGTTGGGATTATGACCTTCCCAAATCTTCCCAATATATGGAAAAATAAAATTCATGTTCTAAACCACCAACCAGAAGATTTAGTTAGGGATGTATTCAGTACATTGGATTTCAAGGGGATTTCATGATGGATCTACAGAGAAAAACAAGAAGGATATATACCAACGGACCCACACAGTTGGTCCATTTTGGTGCTTAAATTCAACCATCTTTTGTTGGGAGTCAATAATTTTGTGTCAATTTTTAGGGTTCCTGCGACTTTCCGTTCAACTGAATAAGATTAATCAGGTGGTTTGGCTTAAACAACAAACATGTTCGACTTTACTACATTTAACAAGCCCAAAAAGCAGGCTTCACATCCCCCCATTGGGCACTGTCACTGTTCTCCCCTGTCGACAGGACCCTGGCTAAAAAAGACGTATGCGCCTTGCCATCGTGGACTTTGGACTTCAACGAAACAGTTCACCCTAACAGCTGGTTCGATTGCTGATGATCAAGGGACTACCCTCTGGTTATTTAACATAGCCATGGAAAATCACAAGTTTTAATAGGTAAACCATCTATAAATGGGCCATTTTCCATGGCTATGTTAAATAACCAGAGGGTAACCATTCTGTTTCTAGTTCTAAGTCGGGTGAAAAGAAAACATTTACATACTCATCATCAGCATGGGATGAAAACATGTTTTTTTAACAATTTAGGTACTTCAGTGAGCCAAAGGGTGCACGCAACCATGGCTGACTTGATGGCTGATGTCAGCGTGATTCAGCGTGTATCGATAGCATCTAATACCTGCATGGCTATATGATATATTTGGACATAGACCTATTCAAATTTCATGCATATTCGTATACATATATATGTATATTTATCATTGTAGTACACATACGCAGCTGCAGGTATATATATATATATATATATGTACATGTGCACATACATATTTACACAGGGATACCCTCCCAGACCTACCGTTTTGATACATCTTATATGTACAATATATCATATAATTATCCATTATCAATCATTATCATATCTTACTATACAATTGGTGTAGCTTCGAAGCTTGAAAAACCTGCTTAAAACCGAAGCTGTTCTACATGGTTAGAAGTTCTACTGGTTTCTTGAAAACCATTCCAATCCCGGAGATTGTAAGATATGATATATTATAATCATTATCATATCTATATATTATACACTGGTTTCCAAGGATATCAAGATAGATATTCCAATATTGGTTCTACAATGATCCCTCAGCTGATCCCTCAGATCCGGATCAGCCCGCTCCGAGTCGCCAAAGAGATTCCAGCGCGGCGCACGCAACGGGGCTCCATGGCCTCGACGTTCAATGACCTGGGCAGGTGGACTTTCTGGTGGACAGGGGTCCTGTAGGAAGATAAAAACATGAGTTTCTAGGGATTTTCTAAGGATGTTCCAAGGATTTCTAGAAATTTTCTAAAGGTTTCTAAGGATTTTCTGATGTTCTAAAGATTTCTAAGAGTTTTCTATGGATTTCTAGGGATTTTCTAAGGATTTCTAGGGTTTTTTCTAGGCATGTTCTAAAGATGCTCTAAAGATTTCTAATTTTTGTTCTAGGGATTTCTAGGGATTCTTATGGATTTTCTACGGATTTCAAGAATTTTTCTAAGGATTGTCTCTAATGATTTTCTGAGGATTTCTAGGGGGTTCCAAAGATTTTCTAGGGATTTCTAAAGGTGTTCTAATGATGTTCAATCGATTTCTAGAGTTTGTCTAAGGATTTCTAGTGGTTTCTAATTTTTTTCTAAGGATTTCTAGGGATTTCTAGAGTTGTTCTAAGTTGTCCTAGGGATTTCTAGAGTTTTTCTAAGGATTTCTAGGAATTTCTAAGGATTTCTAGAGTTGTTCTAAGTTGTTCTAGGGATTTCTAGAGTTTTTCTAAGGATTTCTAGGGATTTCAATTTAGGGATTTCTAGGCTTTAGTCTCCATTCATTTTAAGTACTGGTAGAGAGACGGGCCCCCATGTCAAGTTTATGAATCCATCCAACTACACGGGATGGACGGTATACACAAAAGGAGGTCGAACCAAACCAATTTTGGTATGAAATTGTGGGTTTTACATGGTTTTACCACCTGGTTTGATTCAATGATTGTTGATGGCCCATTGTAGGGGAATACCTATTAGTTTGTAAACCCGTCCAACTGCAGATGTATCCGTCATAAGGCCCCTGACCTACTGATCAACCGACTTACCTGTGTGGTGGGCCCGTTCTTGTACAGGTTTGAGTGAAAATAGCGAACCCCAGAATTCAATGATTGATCATATGAATTCCGTTAAAATAAGGCTATGTAGGGGGTGGACCGCATTTTCAGGCACGCCCATATGCCGACAAGATCCACATTGTGAGTAGTCTAGTGATGGTTATGATATGTTATCATTGCAACCTTTGTTTTGACTATTGGGATGAATGGAAAAAATTACTTCGTGTGATCCCCACCATGACATTTATACATTTTGTTACTGGCAAATCTTCTGACATTCTATCTGGCATATCTTCTGGCATTCTATCTGACATATCTTCTGGCATTCTATTTGGCATTCTATCTGGCATATCTTCTGACATCCTATCTGGCATTCTATCTGGCAAATCTTCTGGCATTCTATCTGGCAAACATTCTGGCACTTTATCTGGCAT
>Ga0126342_10009658_pt1 | contig 17288 bp, 16 predicted proteins | sample Cyp1metagenome_FD_92528 | JGI IMG/M metagenome (GOLD analysis project Ga0126342, IMG submission 92528) | Coral microbial communities from Lord Howe Island, Old Settlement Bay, Australia - Cyphastrea 1 metagenome | ecosystem: Host-associated > Invertebrates > Cnidaria > Coral ... | reverse complement strand
TTATGTTATTGTTTTCTATAAGGTGTTGCTCCCCTGTCTTTGGTATTAACCCCATAGAATTTGCTTGTATAATAATGTGGGCGGTTAGATGAGAAAGACGGGGGAGCAACAGTCTAACTAATACATATTATACTATGTATATATAATCTCTGTACTCAGTAATACAGCTTGCCGACGTTGTGCGGCTCTATCGGCTGTGATGTTGCAATGGGAGAACGTCCAGTTTGGCCATTTGCGATATGACACCTGTTTGGACAGCCCCTCAGGCGCGGGGGTCAGCTCCTTCACTGAGCGACTTCTGAGTTGGGAAAGCATCCTAACTGGAAAATGCTTGGGCTGAGCAGGAAGGACTAAAACTGACAGGATAATACTGGCCCTGAATTCGTATGGAATGATCAAGCAACAAATTGAATCAAAGTGCAAAAAATGCAGCTCAGACCTCACCGGAGCTCCAAGATTTTCGGGCTTGATTAGAGAGTGGCAAAGTGGCAACCCTCCAGATGCAGATCAAATTCAAACCTGGTCCAATGCGAAGCCATGGTAACTAGAGTCCGAGTTATTTGCGTCAGAAAAGGTGAGCGCCAATGAGGATTTTCCTGATGCTTCCGTGCTTTCCAAGAGCTTGGAGTGCTTGACTGCTTGATAGGTCTTGACGGTCTTGACGGTCTTGATAAAAATTACTTGTTGACTTGTCCAACTTTGCTGCAAGGCAATGTTGGTTGGATCCTCAGCGGCCAAGCTTTCCACAAAGTGAACCGCAGAAGAGTGGAGACCTTTGGAGACCTTTGGCCTGCAATACGCAGCAAATTCTATTTGCTGTGGAAATTTCAGAGCTCCAGTTCTGATATCCGATTTCCATCGATTTCCACTATAACTCACTATAACTCACTATAACCACTATAGCCAGAGTTGATCTTGTTTCGTCCTTCCATACTTTATACGTGGCTTCCCGAGGATCGTCAACTGGGCCACTGTGTACTTCAAAGTCTTGTGATATCTACAACTCTCTTCCTGATTTTGGCCCGAGGAAGCGGGGGAGGGGCTGATTCTCATTGGTTTCCCAGTCTGCACTACCAATCATTCAACCGACTCGCCAATTGATTTACATCCGACGGAATGATGTAGCCATGTGATTCTAGATTCCTTTTGAGTTGCAAAGTGTCCTACACAACCTATTGACTCCTTGCTGGCTGCGTTGCATCTTTGCCATTGGCTCACACATGGATTCTGTACGCTGAGCTGCTAATAGCATCTGACCACCTGGCAAAATGAAGGGCGTTTCTGAATATTGGGACGATCTCCCCGCGTTCAGAGGTCTTCTCCAAAGACGTAGTTTGAAACCGACCAAACTAACCAAGACATGACATAGGAAAGCAGCGTATACGTTATTCACATTTGTAAAGAAAAACAAATAACTGGGAGTTTCCCGTGTCAGCTCTCAAGTGGCAGGATTGAGCCAGATCAAGTACTGGCATGGCTGGCATGGTGTCAGGATCTCTCAGGCCAGGATTGAAGCAAATGGATTCTTGCGATATCTTGCGATATTCGGCATGGACATTCGGATGCGATACTTGGAATGTACAACCCGTACCGTGCAGGAAGCGCCCCGTTTCAATCTTGCTGTCTTGATTACTGTTTCCCTCGCGGAAAATGAAAGTGGTAGCACATTAGCATCTAGTCAAGGTTGGATCCGCTGATACTGCCCTTGTTTCTTATTCAAGATTCCCTTCAAAAGAATTGGTGTTCAACTCATGCCAAGCTGCTACTCAACACATTCTGTTCCTTCAGCATAGGTTGCTAATGCAGTCCTCGCATTTTTAGAAAGGCTGTTGCCCATGATGCTTATACTACTCACTGCTAGCACGGGACGAAGGAAATGAAAGGAAACGATGCAGACAATAGTCGCAATGATAGCAAGATGTTGCAAGATGTTGCAAGATGACAGTGGCAACTCATTTTCCCTCCGACTCTGCAGCCTTGTCACACTAGGTTGCCGTGGCAAATCTGAGAGATGCTGTACGAAATGAAGAAACAAGATGAAAAAAGGGCAGTTGCATGCTTCTATTGCATAAACATACACTTTATAAACATTGCCCTGGAATCGTCTTGTCTCAACTGGCAGTGCTATGTTGCGTTGATTCAGTCCGATGGCTCAATTCCTCGAGATTTCTTTCTTGCACATGTAGAATTGCACGCAAGCAGTCACATGGCAGACTGATGACAGATGTCAAAGACCCAATCTACTGAGCAAGATTTGAACCGACCATTTTCTAGGACTGACTGATTCGTTCACTTCATTGCAGTTCTTTGATCCATTTCTTTAGCCGAGATGGCTTCACAGCTAATCTTCGGAGAGGAGTCGAGGGAACTCACAGAGGTCACCGCTTTGTCTAAGGCAGAAGGCGGCACCTTCCAGGCGCAAAATTCCAACGCTCGAGCTTTTTATTGAGCCTTGGGAGCCTTGGGAGCCTTGGGAGCCTTTGTGGCTTTGGCAGTGCTGGCTGTCATTGGAGCGTCTCTGAGAGCTCCTTTCACCGTGAACAACGTGAGCAAAGTGCATCCAATCTCCATGTTCAATTCTGTGCAGTCAGAGCTGCAGCCTACCTGCACGGATTTCCCACGTCTCCACATCCTCGAGGTGACTCACAGCAATCTAGCTGGAGTGGGGCCCGATTCCGGTCCGGAAGGACTATACTACCATGTGAGATCTTCGAAAGGCAGGGATTTTGAGATGAGGGTTCATGGTGCAAAAGGCTTAGCGTGCCCTTTCCCCAAATTGAATGGAATGCATGGCATGTATGCCACGGTGAACGTAGCCTCGAAGTCTTCCGCCAACCTTCGTTTCACCTTTCATGATTGGCACACAAAGCAGCCTGTGGTCATGGATGATTTTACCATCACATTCTTTGACCTGGACCACGGATATGGAAATGCGGGCGTGGAAGAGGTGGTTATCCAAGGTGATTGGACACAAGCAGTGGTTGCAGAGGACACGACAATCCTTGTACATCAAGCAGAAAGCAGTGAACACAAAATTGCTTTCAAAGCCACCGAAGAAGCCCTTAGACCAGATGAGCCGAAGAATCCCCTCCACTTGACGCTGAGGCAATTCAACAAAGCTGTGTCATTGAAGTTCGTAAGGGCAAAATCCTTCACAGCAGACTTGAAGGTCACAACCACATCACAGTACCCTCGCTTTTTCGAATTCTTGGGAGAAGCTTCTATCCTCTGCGCCAGCAATCCTAATGGTGGTAAGCTGCCTTCTGGCGAGGTCTATGTCAATCGAGCCCAGCTCGAGAAGACTGAGATGGAAATCCAGCACTTCCACGGGGAAAAGAGCCCCGGGGAGCATGGGTTATTAAACATAGTACCTATCCTGTTGGGGCTGGGCGTGGCTGTTCTGTTGACACTTATAGGCCTCTACTTTTGGTTTGCAGAGCCTCCGAACCTGCGCGGCTACGTTGAAATGTCCTTCCAGGAAGACAAGCAAGGCCCCGGAATCTTCTGGGTAACCATCCCTACTGGCCAGCTGAAGCTTGGTTTACTTCTTGATGCTCCTGAGGGTATCAACCAACCACCCATGATCAAAGAGGTTTTGACAGGTGGTGCGGCGAAGAACTTCAATGAAAGCAATCCATACTATGCCATCGAGGCGTACGACGCTATCATCGGCTATGGAAACTTGTCTGATCCACACGAAGTCTTGGAGGCTCTTTATTCAAAAGCACCAGATGAGGTGAGCTTGCAGCTTGACCGCCCCGAGAAATTTTCGATTGAATTGAAGGGCTCATTGGGTGCTCAGCTTGATGCTTTCGAAGACTCTTTTGGGGCGGTGATTATGCACATTGAACCAGGCGGAACTCTGGCGAAATGGAATGAACAAAATCCCGGAAGAACAGTGAACAGAGGAGACCGGATCATTGAGCTGAGAGGTATGGATTTCAATGCGCGCAAGGGTTGGAAGATGCGCACAGCAGCACAGCCAGAGGGAGAAAACCCTTTTGGTTCCAGATCCAACTCGAGATTTTTGGAAGAGATGGAGGAGTGCAGGGATATCGAGCGGGAGGTCACGGTCTTGAAGTATCTCTCTTCTGAGTCGAGGGCCTAATTCGTAGGCAACCTTGATTGTAGATATTGTAGATATTGTAGCCTGCAGTGATGCCTCACCATTTGGGCCATCCAGAAGTATCCAAAAGTATCCAGAATTCATCGGAAGATCTGCAACGTTGGATCACTTGCTATAGCGGTTTCTGTGGCTAGCGCTTCCTGAAGGGAGTCGGTGCGAAGGCAGCTGGATCCAATCGATGAACATAGCGTGACCCCGACATGTGTACACACACACACAATGGGCGTTGTGATAATTTCCATCATTCTCTCTCGAAAATATACTCTCGACTCTCTTTCTCTGTCCACATAGTGTATGTTTGCTGTATAAATTGGATTGAAAAGAAGGTCAAGGTTGTGAAGTGAGAAGCATTCGGGGTTGACGTGTAAAACAGGCTTTGGCAAAGTACCGGGGCCTGAAATTGGCGAGTGAATGCAGCCGGTGATGACGGCTCTTGATGTGGAGTATTGAACCATTAGAAATCATTTCCACAAAAGCATACAGTTGTCAGACAGTTGTCTCAAGTGGTTAGCCTTTGTACCAAATCATCACGGCAAGAGCCTCTGTCAAACATTGCATGAACTCTGTGCCCCTGTTAGAAATGCTCTGGAAGTTGTCGTGCCCATACACTCTGGGCTCATGACGATAAGTCAGCAGAAAGTTCATCTCAGGCCGTCAGACATGGTTGATGAACGGGTTCGACGGCACGTCAGCATTACTTGGTAGCAGCAGTTTCAATGCGCGCAGAGAGCATGGGAAAAATGTAAGGGAAATAGGCGAAGCATCTCGCAAGGGTTTGATTGAATGGTTGAGTACAAAACCAAGCGGTTCCTATTCAGGTCACGATGTTTTGACCTGATGCTGCAGAGAGAGAGAGAGAGAGACACACATGTTAATTGCAATGAAGTGTGAGATTGGTTCAGCTAACAAGCCAACACTTCAATTGGCCTTTTCAAGCACGAAGTTTCGGCTTCAGGTGCACTTTAGCCTGCGTATTCATGATCTGCAAGACAGAGGATAGACATTCTGGGTTTGCCGCTGAATATTTATCTGATTTTATCTGCATTCTGCAAGCAATTCCTTGACTCAAGGATTGTATCATGTTCATTCATGTTCGATGCTATACACAGCATGCACTATATTTGCCAAATCTTGATCGGAGCTTGATCGCTGGCCAGAGCAGAATCGCTGAACATGGCAACGAGATTTCCGCCGTCAAAATCTGCTGGAGGGTCGGGCCAGTCTAGCAGTTGTCGCATGCAAAGCACTAGTGGGTGCTGATCCTCTTCTTTATCACACTGTCTCCCCAAATCCGCTATGACACATGCACACACACACATACACACACATATATATATATATAAATAAATAATATCCACACACAATGAAGTGTGCAAAAAGGCAGATTCTGTGAAGGCAAGGGTGTCAACTGTGTCAACCATTCTATCGGTTGTTATTTAGGACCAAGATGTGGGAACTCAATTTTGGATGCCGTGAAAATCCGTGAAATTTCAGGCCTGCTCGCCAGCTGAAACTTGGCAATGAACATGATACAGATTGTCCGCTTGTTGGATGTTGTGTGGGTGCCAGATTCGCAGAGCAATCTTCACTGAGAACAGGGCTGAGCTTGTCTGCTTTCTCCCTATGTTTAATGAACCGAGGGAGCAAGTAGACTCTGAGCAGGCAGGGCGAGAGAGTCTGTTAGCAGAGGTTGACATGGCAAGACGCTACAGCAGCGGATGCCCCATTCAAGTGGTGGTAGCATCTTGTGGCATGTTGCAGCATTTTGTAGATTTTATAGCTAATTGCTATTGAATTCGGCTAACTTTCCATGCAGAAGCCGCTGCTAGGCTCGCACGACATCTAGGTCATCTAGGGAGGCATCTGTTGGCTATGCCTGGGCCAGAGTGCAGATCCTCCCGCATTGCGATGGATGTTCAATCGTGTTCAATGTTTCCCTTGAATCAAAATGCTCATTATGATACTTTCTCACAAGCTTTCTCCATGTTTGTTTCAATTCTCGCAGCAACCCGTGTTCCGAACGTTGAAATTGTTTGCATACGTTTGCATCTTTGGGCTTTGAAGTGACGGAGAAGCTTGCTCTGAGGCCATGGGCACTGGCATTGGAGGCTTACAGTGAGATTGATTCATTTCGCTGATTACTGTAAGAAATGAAACAAAAAGCCAAAAGGCATGAGCAATACAAGTAGCTCTCGCATGCAACAATGTCCATGTAGCCTGCCATGTTTGTGTGGTTTCGGTGCATATGTTGACACAACCCACTTTGGACCTTAAGTTTCCAACGTTGTGCAACAAGAGAAATATAAGACATTGCTTTCCGCAGACAACCTTGCAGCTAGTTCACACTGTTGAGAGAGAGTGACTGACAACAGGGCTGGATGATTCATTCGTTTCCTTCTTGCTGCTTTGCGAGGTGGCTACATTGCAGTGCCTGCGGGGCAAGAGAGGAGAGCTTCAGATTCTTGGATTCGGGAGGGGAAGAGTTGTTGGCATTGCATGAGATTGGCACAGCCTGGCACAGCTAAAATCCATGTAATTCATGAAATATTTTGGTAATTTTGGTCGCACCAAGGAAGGCAGCATGGCGGATAAGAACGGCAGTGCCTCGGACAGTGGACTCAGTGGACCATGTTTCCAGACCTCCAGACCTCCAGACCCGACCAATCTCAGCCGGCACCGGCTGGGCCGAGGTCGGAGAGACACCCTAAGACTGGCACCTGCAGAGGAGCTGGGGGTCTCGTTGGAAGAGAAGCTCGTCTGCATCCACGGCGAATCCAACACGACAATTTCGCCAACTGAGTTTGCGGACGCTTTGCCTCGTCCGCAAAGGTACAGGCAACTTCTGGCAAACGCAAAGCTCGTTGGTGCCATGAAGTTCATGCAGCTGGGGAAAGTTGGCATTGCGACTTGTATTGAAGAGCTGAGGATAGACACAAACAACAACTTATTGTGGACCTGACTTCATGGCACTTGAAGCCTGTGCTTTCAAGGTGTGCTCTGTTTTGGCACATCATTCAGCTTAGAGACAGATTTTCGTAAGAAGTGAAGCTTGCAAGATTCATGAAGTACAGGTTTAGGATTTGAGGGAAATCAAACATGCGTTGGGAGCAACATGCGATTCAAGCAACAGTGTGAACTGTGAAGAGTTGATGTAAGAGTTGTATAAAGCTGAGGAGCCCAATTCAGTGTACGGAGCTGCCATCTTGATGCCACAAGTGGCAAGAACAGCACATTGGCATCGGTTCTTTCTACCCCATGTGTCTTGCCTAAACAGATTTGAGGACTTTTGAGGAACGATTGAGACAAGGACAGAAATTGGCAAACTACGAGTCGCTGTCACACCTGCTCTGCCGGTGGTCTTTTCCAAACATGTAACAGGTGGCAGTGACTGTGGCTGCGCTATTTAGGTCGTGAGCAGCTACTTCTACCTGCTGGTTTGCATGTTTGTGCACGCAACGATGCCTGAATTCTCAGAGGGGTGCCACGTTTGTCGGCCACTTGTGATCAGAGTCTCATTTGATGCCAGTTGCACTTGATGTTTGCATGTTGCCATTCTTCAGGCTGGTCTACGTAGGAAAAGAGCTTCACGTCATGAACCTTTTCGCAGGAGATTCCTAAATATCCAAAATCCTTTGACCTCTTTGGCCAAATTCCCAAGAAGGGTTGTCACTATGCCTCGAAAAGTCCCAGGGTCGGCTTCAGGGTTTGTCTTTGTTGTGCATGGCTCACCGGCCTGTTGGCATTGACGACAGACTTTGTTGCGAAGCAAGCAGGACAGATGTATTTGTGTGATTTCGGAGCTGATTTGCCAGCATGCACTCTGGATGATGACTCTGAAAGAGCTTCGGATCAAGCATATATTGTTCGAATGTTGGAATTGCTGTTTTTCTGTGGTTCATTGCCGAGCAAAAGCTTCAATTTCATTCAATTTCCATCGCATTGTGATGCAACCGAGGATGCGTTGGCCCATTTGGCACTCCAGTGACAGCACCACGACTCTACTCCTGGAGCCACTTCCTCAATGTGTTGTGCTTGATCGGTGCAGTCCCCGCAGTCCCTGCAGTCCCTGCAGTCCCTGCAGTTTGGCATTCCACACGCGGCACATGCGCATGACACTGACTATGCTCAAGCCACATGGACTAAGTGGACTAAGTGGACAGGGAAGGGGAAGGGCGACTGATGCAACTGCAGGCCAATGGGCATCTCGTAGCTTCGTCCGGGATTCTTTAGCAGCGGTCCTTCCGGACCAAGCAGAAAAGATCAGGACAGGCGCTGCTTTCAGCGATTCCAATGCTTTTCGCAGAAACATCAGTCATTTGGCAGTGAGGGAATGTGCATCTATCATTATTTATCCATGTTCTGCCTTCCAGTCCTGTACAACTGGCAATGGGAAACCGCATGTTTTCGAAGGACAATTGCAGACCCTGGAGAATATGGGGTAGAAAGCTATTACTGCCGCCTTCTTTGTTGCTTCGTTTATGCCCGAGCCACAGAGTGGATCTGTAGTTGGAGTCCACAGATGAATTCCGGGCTGCGGGAACAGCGTCATCACGCATGATCGCACATTTCAGCATCACCAGCATCCAATTCCTTCACATCGCTTCTTTGGCCAGCAAACCATAGGTGGGGCAGTTCGGTGTCCTTCAAGTTGACTGTTGGATGCTATTGGTCTCTTAATGTCTCTTAAAAAGGGAGGATATCATAGAATATCCCGGATTTGTCGCCCAAGGTCATCAGTATCACACAGGACAGCAGTGGGTTATCTCGCAGAGACAGGAAGAATTTGCTCGGATCACCTTGGAACTCTGACAGTCGAGATTTTCTTGTGCAGGAGCTAGACAACATTATCAACATGATCAGATTGCTGCTCCTTGACCAACAGCAAAACCATACTTCAAGTTTTCCTCCAAAATCCTCCTAACACCTGAACAACGTTACGTAATCTATGTATGCGGTGTATTGCTGTGTGCTATGCTGTTTCGATTTCCATATTGAGGTATAACATTCCAAGCGAAGAACAGCCTTGGTTCAAGCTGGGCGCAGAGGCCTGGGATACATATATGGAAACCCAGGTGGACAAGTGTGTGCTCAGTGACACATGCAGCCTGCCGGTGCAGTGCCGGTGCAGTGCCTGTGTGGCTGCCATAAAATGATGCCAGGAGGATGATGAGACTGCTGAGACGATGGAAAAGTGGCTGAGCCAGGCTCGATGGTTTTCTCAGCTTTAACTTTTTTCAACAGAAATCGGTACGTCATAGATCATCATAGATCATCATAGTACATCACAAATTGCCCTTGAATCTGGTTGAATCTAGCTGAATCTTGTGTCAGACTGCTCAGACCGTGTCGGATGCTCCTGATTTTTTCCTGATTTGATCAGGTAGAGGTGAAGGTGGCCGGAATGCCGAGGACATTCGTTTCCTGCACGGAGACTGCACATGGTTCCTTTGAAACATGAACAAATGAAAAAACACTGGCGGGATATATTTGCACTTTGTAAGTTATATAGTATATAGGTTTTTGATGGATTTTGTATATTCATGCAACGGACCAAAGGACCTAAGGAATGCTCCAGAATAACCGAAGTGCAGGACGTGGAAGCTGGTGAATGTGACTTGGACATGTTTTATAATGTATTTACTGTTTACTATTGTTTACTGGTTTTTAAAGGTCGTTAGTTCCAGTCGGTTGGATCCAGGCCTTTTCAGACGATGGATGTCCGATTCGAGTTGTTGCTGACAAATTAACCCAAAGACGACTCCATTTCTCTTCCTTGCACCAACTTGATCGTAAGCCCAAGCGTGATTTGCATTTGATTGGTTTTTGTTGCGCAATATCCACCTGTGAATGAAAAATGATGAAACAACGAAACAATGATGTGACGACGAAACATGTCAAAATGCTGCTTGGCTCACAGGTCTTTGTTGTGCTGCTTCCCAAGATCATGCTCTGGGAGATGACTGCCAGCTTGACGCTCAGTCGAGCCCGGTGTGCTTTGATACCAGTGGGATCTCTTCATTGTGATGTCTCTGAATTCAGAAAGTATTGAAGATATTTGAAACGCTGAAGGATGAAGAGCGCTTACTATCGACTTTTGGTTCGATAGTTTGATCTGCTTTTCGTCCTCCTTTTGCATGTTTTCGTTTTCCCTTCCTCGTCATTTCGATTGGTGTTGACTTCACTGGTTTCCACCTACAGCGTTGTTTGGTTCTCCTTCTCTGCTTTGGCCAAGCCGAAACCTGCAAATTCTTTATGATATTTTCATGACAATTGTGTACGGAGCCCTTGCATTGCCAAAGCATGGGCGATTCACTGTCCCAGCATTTCCATGATTTCCAATACAGTACGCATGTTGTTTCAAAGATTCTGCCTGAGGTACAGGGATCAATTTTCTGATGGAGACCGGAGGCCATTGAACCAATCCATCAACCTGTGAAGAGTTCACCAGGAGTTTCTAGTAACTTTCCACAAACTGCAGAAGACACAGGCTCGTGCTAAAATACGTGGGCAGTATTCGATTGTACGCAGACAGTTCTAAACTTCTAAACATTTCTAAACGTTGGCTTGACGAGTTTGAACATGTTTGAACCAGCTTGACCAACGTTTATTAGGCAAGAGATGAAGGACCTGATTTTCGTGTGGTTTTCTCATGCCACTCCTCTGGGTCGTGTCAGGTATCGATGATATCATTGTGAACTCCGTAGCTTTAGGCTTTCTGCTGACACTGGATGAAATTATCACCGATGCGATGTTGTCTGCAGAGGCCAGACTTGGACTTCGACGCATTGTGCAGAGAGATTTTAGGGAATGACAATGGCATGACTGGAATGACAATGTTATTTGACAATGTTATTGTGTCATTTCCCTTTGGGAAATTCCCTGGATGCATCATTTGCTTTCATTGAATTATTGAATTCTGTCCAGGTAAATCACCTCCTGGATGAGTGTCAGGTCCATGGCTCAGAGGAAGGGTTTGACTCCAACATGCTCGCGCTGCACGCGCTTTTGTGGATGTGACTCTTAGGAATATCCTCTCTACCAGGAAGGAGATCTACACACTCATAGTGACCAAGAAACTCTGTTGCAGCCTCAACAGAAGCACAGCTCTTTTTCTCTCACTACATCGATGGTGTATCTCGAATATCGCGAGGTCCAAATCAGAGGAATTAGCCCCTGGACATCTCCAACTTGCGTGGGAAATGATTCCAAAGGTCATGGTGTGGGCACCCAGATGCTCAGGAGCTGCTGCATGCTGCTGCACTGATCTCTATCGACTGCAATTCTTGGCTGTGGATTGCAGGTATTTTGTTTGGGACTTCTTTTCTGGTTGGTGACACGCTGCTTGGCAGAACTCAGACCATGAAGTCAATTTGACAATTGTAGATAGTTGAATCTTGTAGTCCTGATGTCTCTGAGAGCCAAGGGCAGGTTTTTGACCACAATAGGTGGCATGTGTGCACGCTAATCAGTTAATATCAATTTAAAATCATTTAAAATCTACATGTACTGAAGCACGTTGACATGTCAACCTCCTCGAAGTCAGCGTCTTGAAAATGAGCCGTATGCAAACGGAATTTGGACGATGCATCATACTTCACACCTGTTGAGCTGACCAGATCATGGCAAGGCTACTATACTTTGCACTGTGATTTTGTCGACGGACGATGGGTATCAAAGGACAGTGCCGGTGTTCAGTGAGAGTCTGGGGATGCAGATGAGATCACCCGAGATCAGAGAAGCTGCTGGAGTCTGCTCGATCTTTGAAGTGCGGCTTGTGTGGTGTCCAGGACATGCACTTGCCAAACTCTTTGAGCTTCTCCTTGGCGTGCTGCTGAGACATAATCTGTAATAATTTGTACAGATATGCAAAGATGCATTGACACAGACAGCAGATGTCCAGATTGTTCTTGCAGAATTGCACACAACCTTGGCTTTTCCTGTCGGGAGGCCAATGCGCTGTTTGGTCGTTTCTTCCCAGTAGACGCTGCACAGACACCGTACTGGTCAATGAATGCATAGCCAAATGCTCAGCTGAAGCTTCCAGCTACATTGCCAATAAACACAGAGCGAAGCCCAAACGTCGTTGCGCATCTTCGCTCTTGTTGGCCTGGTGGCGCGCTCTCTCTCTCTTCCCCTCTCCCTCTCCCTCTCCCTCTCCCCCTCCCTCTCCCTCTCCCTCTCCCTTCCCGCTCCTACCTCAATGTCTCTGTCTCTCAACATACTTGCGTGATAGCTTGCGTGTTTATCTTGTTCAATGTTTCACATTGTTACTTTGATTACTCTTCTGGTCTTGTGGTCGGTTCATGCACCTGCGCATGTTCCCACGGAGCGTCTTGGCAACGCACAAAATGATGCAAAAGTCTTATCCATTCCTACCTCTCAAGTCCAGAGTGGTCATGAAGATCACGAGGTCTCTTTTTTTAATCTACTGCAACATATGATAGCATACTGATGCATATGATCCATACTGTACCGTCTTGTTTCCATGCATTTCGGTACAAACATTCAGCATCTCAAGCCAATATATCCAATATCATTCAATATATGTATTTATTTGCAACAGGTGGTGACCACCTACAACCTGACATTTTTGCTTTTGGTTTTCCATGGTTTTCCTCTCATACTCAGACACGCCGTTGTATCATGTTGTATCAACCAGCATAATGTTTCACATTGTGCTTGAGGAGTCTTGCAGGTACATGTGCGTGCATAGTCTCTTTGCGTTTAGTTGTCTGTTGCCGTTGCCTGAGGTATCGATTGATGCTCACAACATTTGGTTTCCGCGCCAAATGATTTGCAAAACTGCAATACCCAAAGCACAAAGTTGCTCTTGCAAGAATTTGAGAGTGAATGGGCGGCAGGAAGCACCTACCTTGTGCTTTTGTGCTACACTGTGGCCTTTCCAAAGGAGGGAGGCCCTGAGATTCACCAGAGGCGGTGAGACAAAAAGTGAGAGTGAGAGTGAGCAGTTGGCGAACTTGTTGGCGCATCTTTTCGCCTGGCGCTGCACTTCTTGAATGCTGGAAGCGACCTGTACTGCAAATGGATCAAACCAAAGTTTAAACTTTTTGGAAGGGCTTGGGGCGGGACTGCTTCCAAAAACGATGCAAGACATGGAGATAACAACTTTTCTACAATGCCGCAAAATCTCTGGGAAGTGCTCAGCGCTGCCAAGTGGACAACAACCTGCTTCATCCCCCCGCTCCACCCCGAAAACAACAGCTGCCAACAGAACTGCTCGCTATCACGTGCAACTGTAGTACACTACCCCTGGCGTGAACATTCCGCTTAGTATTCCAAGGATTCGGAACTTCTTTCAAATCAACTCCAAGCGGAAGATGGAATACGGGAGGATCATGGAATGTCTTTGTTCAAGGCTGGCACACTTCAGCGCAATTGTAACGTTGCGATTCAGAAGTGCGGGGTGGACAACACGAACCGCGGAGAGGCAGTGATGGCCCGAGGTACTTCAGTGAGCCAGCACAGTAGGCAAAAACACCCAAACACATGCAAGAGGAAAGACATTTACCGTCCCCAGACGGCATTGTGGATTTCAGAAGAGGTTTGGCAAGCAATTTCACTTTCCATTCCTTGAGGCCATGCGATGCCGTTTTAAAGGGATCGGCACTTGAAAATCTGCTGACTCATCTCGCCAAGCTGGCCACGTGTCATCCACTTAAAGGAAGGGAAAACGCGTACACGCAGACACATTGCACACATTTACGCACTACAAGTAAGCACTACGGTGTCCTTTGGTTCTCTTGTGGTGCGCTCTAGTTGGAAAGTTGCATGTATGTCCGTCCCCCTTTGTGTTTTAGTTGCCCATGGGTTGTCTATCCAGCATGTGGCGGAAAACTGTCCTACTGCTTGGCTAAGATGTCTTTGTTCTTGCAATGAACATCATAGTCATAAACTGCAAGATGCTGACACATGATATATCGTATTTAAGAAAAGTGTTTCCAAGATCATGTTGCAGCCCTAGTATAGATTTCTGCTCCTGGAAAAATGCCGGCAGGCAAAAAACGAAATGTGACCACGGACCCATTGCCTCGAAAAAAACAATCCTCCGCCACTTCCCCCGGCTAGACGCGACATTTGATGCGGAACCATTTAGCCGAAGGAGTCCTATAACATAGTACCGAGAAGCAAGATAGTTGTAGCCGTTGTAGCACCCACCGCGATTTGGTTGCGAATACATTGCGGTTCAAGCTTTCCCCCTCGAATGCAGGTGCTAATTTTTCTTTCCAGTTTTCAGGTAAGACACGAAACTTGTTCCATGAGCGAAGCCATAATATTTCCGCCATATTCCTTTTCTTCTATGTTTTTGACGGCTTGTTTCGGAGGGGGCTGAGATCTTATCCCTCTATGGTTTGGTTCTGGTTCGAGCACCATGCCTCTTCGCCCTATGGTCAATTGCTCGATATGATTCGATATGTACGTTTATTGATTGTTGTTTTCAAGTTTTTTTCTCCTTTCGTTTTTGGGGTTTATGTACGACGGTGCTTGCAAATCTTATGGCAGCCATTGGTTGGCCACCACGAGGAGAAGGTGGGCAACTCCATACACGCAGCGAATCAGCCTGCTGTATTCTCATTTATTTTTCGTTTCTCCAATGCCAACTGGCACAATATTTTCCTCTGAGATGACATGTCCAACATAGACTCGACATACTGCTCTTGAGGTATGTTGGACAAGGGCAAGCATGGAAAGCATGGCAAACATGGCAAGCATGGCAAGCATTGCAGCATGGCAAGCATGGCTAACATGGCAGCATGGCAAACATGGAAAGCATGGAAAGCACGCCAAACGTTTCACGTCGTTGCATGATGTTGCATGGTCATTCCAGTCCTGGGGAGAAAAGGCGTTCGACCAATGGTTTGGGGCTCTGTTCATGTAAGTGATGGCTGTCCTTGTTCAGTTATGTCAATGTGTTTGCGTTGGTCTCAAAAACATTGTTGTCACCGTCTCTGCAGCCCCTGACTCACCCTAGACCAAAGCGCTACCAGTAGGCGCGCTACCACCAGCCATGCTCAACGAATCCGACACCCTAATCGCCCGGCTTCAGCACAAGAACCACAGGGCCAAACTCCGTAAAGCAGGAGCAACAGCTCCACCAGCAACAGCAGCGGCTTCACCACCCCCAAGTTTCTGTAGAACCTTTGCGCCACTTTGTGTGACCACCGCGGCACAAAACCCCGCTGGATGACAGATGGATGGGGCAAACCATGCAGCATGTGGGCAGTTTCAATTTAGATTCCAGATTCGCGCTCCTTGATTGTTTGTGCCGAACCATTGTCAAACAAAAAAAACATGTGTGCGGACTGGGTATCCCGTTCCGTTGAATTTTCTTGGTTGAGATGTTTTGACAAAGGAAAGGCAAACTCCAACAAACAGTCGTTCCTTTACGCCTCCCGCCCTGCAATGGTGCCGGGCGCGAAGCACCAGAATCCTTTTCAAAACACATATAGCCAGCAACCGTCCGCTCCTCCCAGCAGGCACGCGGCTGGCAACCAGAGGTGCCCGCGAGCATACCAAGACCGACGCCAAGACACACTCCACCACATCCGTTTTCGGCAAACGATGCAAGTGGTTCGGTATTCAAGCCGGGGTTTCAGAGAACACAGCGTGAAGTTTCCACAAAATCAGGGGGGCAACCACAGTGATAGATATGTTCCGCCTCAGAGACCATTGCGGGCAAAAGATGCGATGGTTCAGCAATAATTCGCTCTTACCAGGCAAAACAACAAATTGTATCAAATTGTAGGTTTCATGGAGATGGCAGGCCCTGTGGGCATCGAGTTGCTAGAGATAGGAAGGGCGGATTCGGTAGAGCATTTTCTGAGAGATGGGGGATGTGCGACAAAGCAGGTGTAAAAACGATATAAAACAATTTCGTTGTATGAGATTAAGGCTTACGTCCCGAACTACGCAATATTTGCGGGGATGTCAAACTCTTGTGACCGAATTTGTAAGTTTGAACGCCGCATCATTGTTGCCACACGCTCGTTCCGATCATAAAACAAATTATGCCAAGGTTTGCTTAAGTCACTGCCAGGCTGCAGTCCCACGACACGCCGGACCAGCCGACGTGTTTCCATTTCATAATTGTTGAATCATTTGATAAAGTTTGTAGTGCCTTGTGCCGAAACAAGGAAGAACTTGTCAAACTAGCCAAACACGTCAGGCGAAAATCCATCGAACCATGTTTGTCACACAATGCTTGGTACAATGAAGATAAAAACTGGAGATGTAGCCCGCCAACGGGAATCAAAATCCAAATGCTGCCCGCCAACTCCTTCCACAGAAAACATGCAGTCCACATCTAACTATGCCTAACTATTACCAACCAATATCCCACGGCAAGACTTGAATGCACGTCAAACTGTGAGGTGGGAAAGGGTTTGATTTGTTGCCTTGCCTCGAAATTGGACCACGGGGATGTTTCGCCTCGAATCCAGCAATGTTGAGACTGGCGCACTGGAGTCGTTGCCTGTGGACGGTGCTGATGGTGGTGACACCGATGCAAATGGGCATCTTCAAAGCATTGCCATGCCAACGGGCGTCCCCCATGCGGAGCGAACCACATCCGGGCAACCAGCTTGGGAATGGCGAAGGCATCAGTTTCTGAACCTTTGAATCTGGTCCGTCGCGCTGTGGCGTTGTTTCGGTGCTGGTTGGGTGCTATGCTATGTTTCTCTTTCTTTATTTCGCTCGTCCGAGTTAGTGACCACGGCGTGCAACTTGTAACGAAAATTGTTTCGACACAATTGTGTAAATTGTGTTTCCGAAGGAAACTATTTCACATGTTCAGGAGCACGATGAAACCAAAACAACTTACTAACTCACCATAATTGTGTTCACAAAATTTGCGCAACATATCATCCCGTTTTTGTTGTGGACGCCCGCTGGCGCGAGAAGGCATTGAAGTAAAATTCCTGGACAAGTTTTCATATAGATCGTGAAATGATGTAAAAGGGAACAAATCTGGGCCGATTGTTATTGTTCGAACCAGCGATGCACACCGCGAACCGAAATTAAGTACCCGTTGAAATTTTTGTTACTAAATCTGAGGCCTCAGGGCCGTTACAGAATGGTTTTTGGCTACCATTTTGTGCAAAATTTTGACCCTGGGTTCTGCCATCTTGTAAGTGGACCCCCCCCG
>Ga0126342_10009657_pt1 | contig 17289 bp, 11 predicted proteins | sample Cyp1metagenome_FD_92528 | JGI IMG/M metagenome (GOLD analysis project Ga0126342, IMG submission 92528) | Coral microbial communities from Lord Howe Island, Old Settlement Bay, Australia - Cyphastrea 1 metagenome | ecosystem: Host-associated > Invertebrates > Cnidaria > Coral ... | reverse complement strand
ACATACATTACATACATTACATACATTACATACATTACATACATTACATACATTACATACATTACATACATTACATACATTACATACATTACATACATTACATACATACATACATACATCCATCCATGCATACATCCATCCACCCATCCATCCATCCATCCATCCATCCATCCATCCATACATCCATACATACATACATACATACATACATACATACATACACACAGACACACAGACACACAGACACACAGACACACAGACACACAGACACACAGACACACAGACACACAGACATCCATGCATCCATGCATCCATGCATACATGCATACATGCATACATGCATACATACCTACATATATATACACACACACATATATATATATACACACACGCACAGACTTGTACAGCATAAATTAGATACACACTTACTCTTCAGGTGTTGAACGGAAAATTACCAATTACATCTTTTGCAACGGGAGTCCTCTCTCTATCTATATGCATCCTGGATTTGTAGTCGCGTGCTTATCCAAACATTCAAAGTGATACCCCAAATCCTCTCATTGACATTGAACTGTTGGCAGAACACCGTTGTCCTCATATGCAAACTGAAAAACGCATCTAGCTGCTTCACCAGATGGATTCTCCCCAAATTATCGTGATATATTCAACCTGGAACTCCACCAAACACTGTAAATATCACTCACATAATATCACGATGTTTCAAGGCCCTTTTTTTTGTTCTTCCCCCACCACGGCTTGGCGCCCCTTAGGAGCCAAGCAGCCCCTCAGACAGTTTCCAACCCTTGGCTTCAGAATCGGAAGCGGAGGAGGTGGGCCCCCAGGCACCAACTGCTGGGGTTTTAAGGTGGTAAAACCCAATGATAAGCCAGAATAAACCATCAAGAGTTGTGTTAATACCCCTTTTCCCAATTTCTGGTGATATTGGGGATGGTTTGTTGGCAACGGGTTCGCCACATTACCATCAAAAGTATCAAAACCTCGCAATTGTGCCACGCAAATTAAGTTTGAGGAGAAGTTTTGGAGGGCCATCAGTGAACTGGTTGGTGTCTTGACCTTGTTTTTTTCCCCATACTATGTGTCAAAATGGGGATCAACATCTATTCTACCCGATCTTGGGGGGATGAACATCCATAAATACCAGCTATTCTTGTTTACAAGTGTTGATCCACCTTCCAGGCCTTGGAACCACTGGCAGGGTTGCAGAGTAAGGGTGGTTTGAGCCTGGTGCCGCTCTCAGCTGCGACCGTAGACGCTGTAGACCTGGGTTCCGGGGGCAGGTTCTTGGGCTTAGATGATTTTGACATATTTTGAACATGTTTGAACCATTCCAAAATGACCAGAGGGAACCTCCAGACTGGTATAATAGCAGCCTTTTTGGGGCCAACTGGAGGGGTTTGCATGACTTTCTCCTCAGGCTTTGTCCACGATGGAGCTACCCTTTACTGTGGCGAGGCGCCAGCGATGGTGGCAGTGTCTAGGATACTTCCGCATTTATTTTTCACAGTCCCGGCAAGTTCAGCAATCCTTGAAGAAAAAGGAATCCAACAGCCAACATATCCAACAATTATCATTGAAAGTCATGCCCGGATCCCCCAAAAACATCCAGCCTCACCGATCCGCCAAAACCTCTCCTCGCCTCTCGTCGTATCTCTTCGTCATTTTCCAAGCCGCCAGGCACCTGTGTATCCCCTCGGCGGCCTGGAATCAACCGCGCCGAGTGCTGGCCGCGATGTGTCCCACCTTTGGGAGTCTCTTTATGTTTCTGTCCTTCGGCGGCTGGGAGGCCGGCAGAGTCTGACCAGCAACGTGGTGCCCTCTGGGTCCCCTAGCCCTGTGGTGCCCTATCGTGCCCTATGGTGCCCTATGGTGCCCTATGGTGCCCTATATGGTGCTCAGGCCCAAAACCCAAGATCAAATCATTCCGCTAGGCCTTCGACGTGCCGCCGGCCAAAGTCCCGGGCTGGGCCATCTGCGGCCTCTTGGATGTCAGAGACTTGCCGTTTCTTTTGTCGCCGACATAAGGGGGGATGAATCAAATTTTGGAGGTTGCTGAGGTTGCGAGGCCGCTTCAGCCACAGTTCCTGGTTTTTTTTCCACTCACTCTGAGATGTAAAGTTTTGATCCAACGTTCTTGTGTTTGAAAATGAACCTTGTCAGTTAGGTGTCCAATTTCTCCTCCATGGCTCTTGTGGCTGATGACATGCGTTCCTTACGAGGCTTCCTGGGGATGGTACTGGGTGTGGCAGTGCTGCGGTTCTCCACTCCTGCCAGACAGCCGCGCTGGCACTTGGCGCTACTGCTCTGGGAGCTTTGGCGATGATAAAATTGGAGAATGTCGCCGATTTCCATCGGATGATATGGGACAAACTTATGAAAAAAAACATGTCAAGATGCTTCAAAAAGGGTGGACCTTTAACAGTTGATGAACAGTTTGAACATTATTGATTGATGGTAAGAATGATGAATAAGTATTTGGATGTAATGCACCGCAAAATAAAACCAGTATCAACCCAGTGAAGCTTAACATGAGGTTCATCCCTTTGCGCTCGCTTTCCTGGTTTTCAACGGTGCCTTTTCACGCCAAGAGGCGATGTGTTCGGCAGTGAGTTGGTTCAATTTCTTGGCCAATGAGTGCGTGGCAGTGCTGGAAGCCTTTGGATTGAACCTGGGCATCTCATCCTCGGCTCCTTGTCCGAGCCCTGCCCGAGCCGGCGGAGATGACCCAAGAGGGTTCAGAAGGACTTAGGTGACTTAGGGTTTTCATGGCTTTGGAATCGAAAATAGTAAACATCCAAGGAGAGCACTAGAATCACTAGAAATGATTGAACTTGATATTCAACGGAGCATAATTCAGAACAGCAATAGAAACGATGACAACATTTGTTCAGTTCAGGGCTACCGGGGTGTCTCCAGAAAGTACTCCGAATTCCCATGGTTCATCATGTTTTCCATACAAATCGCCATTTGGAGGTTATATCGTTATACCACATGTTTTCGTCATATCCCAATTGATATACTACGGACGGTACATTCCCCCCAAATTCTCATACTTGATTGAGATAGATTGAGTACATTCCCTTTGATATCTGAAATTTCTATTCTCAAAATTCCAATTTCCCATTGGTATCCCCATTCTATTCTCCAAATTCCCATATCCCATTATATAATCAAATAGAATTTATCAAGTGGATGGGTCATACCCTCTGGTAATGGTCATTCCCATATTCTGGTACTGTAATTAATAAACCCATTACCAGAGTGTATGAGAATAGAATGGGTCATAGCCATTAATAATCCCCTCTGGTAATGGATATTCCCATTCTAATGGATTTCCATATTCAAATCCCATTGATTCCCAATTGGTATCACCATTTTCATCAAAATTCCCGTTAGAATCATTAGATTCCCATTAATAATCCCTAAAAACCCAGAGGGTTTGACCCCAACACCTCTCGACTTAGGTGTTGGGCATCACCGTCTTGGCCTGGGGCAATTCGGTGGGCGATCTGGTGGCGGACACCGCCTTGGCGCGGCAAAACAGGCGATGGAAAGGGAAAATGTCGGTGGATCAGTAATTGATGTTGGCATGCCCTCTGGTAAACTAACATAGCAATGGAACATCACCATTTTCAATGGGAAAATCCACTATTTTCATGGGCCATTTTCAATAGCTATGTTAAATTACCAGAGGGTATTTGTATTCAATATTGGTGTATTATGGGAACTGGGACGAACTGGGATTTTCAAATTTGAGGATGGAACTGGGAATATTCCCATTTGGGAACATGAACTGGGACTATTCCTGAGAATGCTTGGAAACTGGGAATATTCTCATTTGGGTGAGGATGTTTGGAAAGTTCATGACACTTCAAGTTCGATCGGCTCCAAGATGACTATCACTATGTATACTCTCCGGTAATTTAACGTATCTATGGAAGCCACAGCCCATTGAGTTCGATCATTTACCCATAAAAAACAGTGATGTTCTACAGCTATGTCAAATTACCAGATGGTATCAACCATAATGGGGACACTTATGGAGACATAAGAACCAACTTGATATATGATATTTTTTCGTGTGTCTGAAAATGGTGGATGCCTTCAAAAAGCTGGTTTTTCATAGCCAAAATGATGAATTTGGCTCGTTTTTCTGGGTGATTTCACCCAAAGATCCGGGTTTTGTTTGGGATATGAACCAGAAAAACCTACACAAAGTATGAATGTATCCTTATAGATCCTTATAGCTATATAAATTGAGTGACGTCTAAGTAGAATGATCCAGTATATATCCCGTTCTTTACATTACATGTATCCTCATGTTTGGTGCTTTCTTTTGCTGCTTCTATTTCCATCTTTGTTGATGTCTGGCTAATGTTCCCCCAGTTGATTGATTCAGAAACCTTTCCAGTGGGTTTCACCAGATTATATCCCATGAGATTCTGGTAACATCCAAGTGCAACAGGTTATACAGTATAAGGGGAATCTCAAGATGATATATGGGTTATGATGGTTATGGGCCGTTAATCACCTTAGGTAGTTTAAGTATAATACTCACTAGAAATCCCAGCAATCTTGAACATCCACCAGTTACAGCTGATTTTCCACTTCAAATCCCCTTTTTTGCTCCATGGAAGTAGCCGGAAGTAGCCATGGAGCAGAGTTGGTATCCCATGAGATCCCGGTGACAGCGGGCTGATGCAGGTCCAAAATGGCCGTGGCCGGGATCTTCGGCTCTCCGCTGCTCAGTGACCTGCTGGGTCTGGGCATCGCGCTGACGTCGCACTGCTGGCAGCAGGGACAAATGCGGTCGCAGCTCAGCAAGCAGCGCCTTGGCGAGATGCCCCACGGGACATCTAGGTGAAAAGCCACATGAAAGCAACAAACATGGGGAGATTCATGGAATATAATGGGATGATATGTAAATAAATAAATAAATGAATAAATAAATGAATGAATATATATATATATATATATATGTATATAAAGATTATAGCGGATAACGATACTTACTTAAAATGATATTCCCATATATGCTAGGTTGTACTTATATAGATGTTGCCAGAGTTCGATGGGATATGATCTGGTTTCAAACCAAGTGGATGGGCAGATTCCAACCCACAAGGATGGGGAAATATGAATCAATCATCAACAAAGATGGTTTATAATATGATATAATCGGCAACAATGGAAATGTGGAGATGTTCATGGGATATATTTGGGATTTAGCCAGCAAATATGGGGATATGCCAAGCGGACTATAGTGAAAGATATTTAGTGGATTATACTTATATAATGTTGTCAGAATTAGCCTTGTATAATATGTATATATATATAGATTAGGGTATATCCCTGGACATCCAGTTTTTTAGGGATGAAATCACCCACTTGCTAATCCACGAAAAACAACAACACACACACATGAAATCCATATGAAACCGCCTGAAACTCACATGAAAGTTACAGTGGCAAGTTGGTTTGATATTTTGGAAGATGTTTTGTGGCCACTTTTGGATATGATCATTCGCACCATATTGAACGGCCCATCCCACAGGAATCGCATCGCTGCGGTCTCCCTGCTCCTGGCCATTGTTGGCACCATGGCGATGTGGCTCGTTTTCCAACCAGTTGTGGTGCCGGTTGGGCATGGTGCAGCTTGGTTCGTTGTAGGGAAACCATGACAAAAATGGGGCCATGAGGCATCAGCAGTCCATGTATGAACGCCATTTGCATGCACAATTACTCAATTACTCATTTGCAGAGATGCCCCCTTAGATTTGCAGCTAGGATAGGACCTGAGCACCTCCGTGTGGCCTTGAGGTTCATTTCTTGCGGCTTCAGTTGCCCTCGAAGGTTCGCCTTTGCCCCACGGCAGATGATGGACTGGACATCATGGCAAGGAATCCTCAAGTTCAGAGTGACATGCAATCACCCGCACATACACACACGCACACAGATGCACACGCACAAACACACACACACATATATATACACATTCTAATATGATACACACACACATTCGGACGACACACAAATTCATATTTTAGAGTCATTTGATAATACACATGCATACATTGGATATATATATATGGATATATCATATTTGACCATGATATATTTATTTGTAGATAGTTCGATCCCATATTTTGCACACTATATATGTATAATACATGTAGGACTGTATTGCGGAGGTATTTGCTGATTTATTTTTATCGATTAACCTGTTTGAACTGAACAAGGATCACACACTCCCTGGTCATTTAACATAGCTATGGAAGCCACACGCCATTTGGTTCGATGAATTCCCCGTGAAAACATGGTAATTGTCCATCAAATCTAATCACCAGAAGGTATGTTTATACCGATCCCCACCTAAACACACTGAGAGCCGCTGAGGTTCTTCTCTGTCACTATGCTCTTTTCATGGTTTCCCAGTTGCATGGGGATAAGTCTGTGGTGGGGATGATAGTACGGAGGTATGAAAAGGTTGGTAAATGATGACCTGAATTCTAGGATATCCTAGTTCCTAGTGACCTAGACCTAGTGGTGTAGATGTCAAATAATCAAGAACTGTCTCATTTCGGTCCATGTTTGGGTTTGGGTTTTTGGAATTTATCCAGCATTTGCATGGATGGTTGGAGATGCTGCAATCTGAAGACCCTGCAGGCGGTCAGGATGCAACACCATTCCCATCTTTGTAGGTTCTTATCTGCATTTTTCGTGGCAACTATGGCAACTACATCCACTACTAGGGCCTCTCGCCACTTAACTCATATGCGAATGTCTCGGGCCAGTTTTAGCGACTCATATTCTCATATTGCACATTTCCATTCTTCAGCATTTTCATTTATCTAGTTGCTCCAGCTTCCATCTTGACTTCTAGAGTTCCTCCCAGCTACGAGCTAGGCTCTCTCTGTCGCCTGCGAGTTGGGATTTGTCCCGGATGTGCCCTGAAGGGGCCGGCAAAGGGTCAGGCGTGGTTGGTTCCCAGTGGGAAATCATTTAGCACATTCACCAGACATGGGGATTTTGCTCACAAACACGATTACCATCTGGTTATTTAACATAGCCATGGAAAATAACCCATTTAATTTATAGATGGTTTACCTATTAAAAATTGTGATTTTCCATGGCTATGTTAAATAACCAAATGGTAAAATTTTAAAACACAGTGGGATTCAATCCATTTGGAGTTTTTTTCACCCGCAGACGGGGTGACCCCAATGATTCCCAAAACACGTGGACGGCCAGGAGCTCCCAGAGTTCGGATCGGCAGCTGTTCGTCTCCATGACTCTCAGTGATTTACCCCAAAGAGTGGCTTTTCCTGTCGCTGAGTCGTGGAAGGAAAAAGGTAGCGCAAAGGTCCAAACTTGACTTCCTCTTGCTGTACTTTTGGATGCTTTTGGTAAGTTGCATTTGCGTTGCAGTTTTAACATGCTTTAGCACATCTCGTGAAGTTTGCCAACTTTCTCAAATGTCTTCTCATCGACATCGGCCTTGTACCTGTCAAACTCAATGGCACCATTTTTGTTCTTCACCAAGAGTTGTTGAACCCAAACTTGTTTTGACATTCTGTTTTTGCCTGGATTCTTTTTAGTAAGCATTTATGCATCTGTTTGGCGGGGTTGGGTGAATTTTTCATGATGATTCAACTTAGACGCTGCCTTGGGAGCTGCTTCTCCATCATAGCCTGTCATATTTTCTTCGCACCTGTGCGAGTTGAGGCCACCCTGTGCACGCAAGCTGAGTTGTGGGACAAGATGGATAGGGAGACGCTGCAGGGTTGGCGGTGAAGAGGGTAGGGTGCAACTTTTGTGGATTTTCGTGGTGTATCAGGACCTCGTTCACTGATGCCAGGTGAGATCAGAAGCATTTCTGTTCCAAATGGTCTTGGTATGTTTTGGTCATAATATCACCATTGGTGTCAATGTAACTTCCTGGCGGCTACCCCGAACTATGATATCGCGAATCAGCCTCGTATCGTGACTTCTGCAATGAACGTTTATTGATTGAATGCCAGCCCGGATTCAAAGAAAACCAGCGCTTTTTTTTTTCCCCTCATTGTGGGCGCACCATTGTAGCATTGTTCTTTGGGCAACCCGCATTAACCATCATCCACTCGCGACTTCATCAGGCACCAACTTCCAGACTCCCCGTCACACTTTTGGCATCAGCTGTTTGGCTCTGGCCGAGCGGCAGTTATGGAGGCGGTTCCAGGTCTCCCCGAAGGGTGAGATGAAGCTGCCCTACGTCTTGTCACGCCGCGTGGGCCAAGAATTTGCCACTGGACTTGGGCCGGTTGCAGCTGGGTGGGGGTTAGGATGGGTAGGGCCAAGCCGAGAATGTGAGAAATGTGCCGAAACCCAATGACAACTATCTGAGACATCATCATCAGCATGCAGGGAAAAACCTCAAGCCAGTTTTTTGGTCTGGTTTCCATTGGTTTCTATCTGCAAATGTTGCGCATGACCCAAGGTGACGAAGCCAGAGACTTGGGAGGAGGCTTCGGACTCTTGGACCGTCGGCCTAAACATGGGCAGTGGACGCCCTGACACTTGAGAATGTTGCGGAATTTCATCCCAAATTTGGATACCCTGACCTGAAACCTGAGAAGATTGTCAAGTTAGTGTATACCGAAATCGTCCCAAATCTGGATGAGCAGCGGTTTGAATGGATGTTTTGGGGTTTCGGCACAGCCCTCCGGCAACAGGAATCAGTCTAGAGGTCAGGAGTGTCAGTTGTCCAAAGCCCCCCGGGATCAACTACTTCCATGTGCTTACCTGAAATCCATTCTGACCCACTTCAGCATCAGAACTGAGGATGAGGAAGATGATTTTCCTTTCAAAGACTGGGTTGCAACTCTGGGTCATCGTACTCTGAGAGGCCCCTTCGTCAGTAAGAGACAGCAAAAAGTGTCGCAGTGGCTTTTGGCTCCTCGGCTCGAAATCACCGATGCGTACGCTTGTGCAGGTCAGGCTTTGAGTTGTGCCGGTCGGGTATTACCAAAAGCTCAATGTATCATCAAACATCATGTGTAATAAATAATAGTTAAATCACGTTGCGTGATATTGTGTGCACGCATGCGTATGTATTGCATATATATATATACACACACTCTGTATCTCTGTGTGACGTAGCCTTCACCGCTGTTCCAGATTTTGCCTCCCCATCCCTTGCTTCTTCAACCGGCTTACATTTGCATCAAGGAAAAGGAGCGGCAGCAAAAGCAGAAATGGCAGGACCCTGAATGTCGCGGGCTTGTGCTGATCCTGGCTGTTGGGGCAAAATCTCACAGTGATTGATAGTTACTCAGCCACTTAGGCCCTGAAGGAATGATCCACCAGCCTTCCTTTTCCAAGCTTGGACTGCCACTTTTGTGTGGCCTTGGTCCAAGTTGGAACCCTCCTTAGAACAATGAACCGCTGGCTGATCCCAGATGATCTCAGGAGAATCAGTGGAAACGGAAGCCCCGGCTGTTGCCTCCGTTGCCTCTGTTGCCTCCGGTCACCCATCTCCCGCCGGAGCTGTTGCCCTTGGAGCAGCCGAGTCCGCGGCTGCTGGGCTCAGGGCGGCCTGAGCCGCGCGCGGCAAAGCCGCGAAGGGACAAGGCACCGGTGATGGCTCCTATGCGGCATGGGCTGCAAGTAGACAAGCCGAAGCTTGGTGGATGGGAAGATGGTAGGATGAAGGATGTATAGGGAAGGGAAAATATGGAAAATTCATGAAAACTCATGATATGGCTATGGCCGTACATGTTGGATGTTGGTTGCTCATTGAGCGCGAGGCTGGCCAGTAATTCGGATGTTGAAAGGATGGAATGGTGCATGTTATGGAACAGTGCACGTTATAGCATTTGGATTCAACAGTGTCCACACATATAGTCCATATATCTATAAATAATTTTATATAAGTTAGTAAATAAATATAAATATATAAATTGATACAACTAAATAATTAAGCAAGTAAATATATAAATAAATCAATGAATAAATATGTATATAAACAAATTGTATACATACAGTCCACACACACATATACGTATACATTATATATATATATATATATATATGCACGTATATATATATACATAGATAACACATATACAGACACACACACATATATATATAATATCATGTCCATCAGTACACAACCCGAGCTGCCAAAGTTAAAGAGTTCCTAGGCTGGATTGGGAGCCCCAATCCATATGCATCCTGTGCCCAGTCTTGTTTGCAAATTTCTTAACTTATATGGAACGCGGCAGCACCAAGGAAGGCTCCGGTGATCGTCTCTGCACAAGAGTGTTCACAACAGCCGACGCCACCACCTGTCTCCACAGAGGGGATGGATGAGAGTTGTCCGATTGGCTGGGGAAGGCTGGGGCAGACCTGGGATCATTAGCAAATGGGCCAGCACCAGTGCCTAAATTCCACCAGATTTCCATATCTCAGCAGGGACACCTGTTTAAAAGTGCTCATCCCAGCAATTTCCTCCTCGCAGGCTGCATGACTATGTGAATGGGGTGCGCATTGGTCCAGGCAGTTTGTTCAGCCATCCCTGGGATGGACCTACGCCTTCGGGGATCCACCCCTTGAAGCCCAAGAGACGAAGCCATGATCTGAAATAGTTGGCCATCCCATGGTGAGGAGGGCTGGGCCAGAGGTAAACGTGGTCGGCCACCCTGCTTCTAAGGGCATCATTTGGATGGAGTTCGATGAATTTGTGCAGCCAACCAACTGTTCCAGGTACATAAACCATGTATGAAGAATCATGAAGCGGTACAAGGAAGGTGGGCGATTTTGATTTGTTAGGTTGCATCCAAGGCCAGGCCAGTCGAAGCAGTTGCTTGCAAGGTGATTTTGAATGGCACCACTAGCATCCACTAGCTGCTATGTCTTAGCAGCCTGCTGTGCCCTTCATGAAGTGATGGGACAGCAAGGTCTTCGAATGTTTAGCATGCGTTTTTTTGAACCTTCCCGGAGGAAGTTGGAAAAACGACAGCCCCAGGCTTCAAACAAGGTTTGCAACAAATCTGACGAACTCCAAAAACCAGTTTCACAAACCACCGGTTCGCCATCCCCCACAGATCCAACTCCAAAACTTCATTGCCAAATTTATCTCAATTATTCAGTTATTCAACTAGAGGTGCTATCAGGTGGTCCACAGTCCACATCTTTACAGTGATCCCGGGAAGGTTCAGCGACAGGGTGCCTTGAGAGGAGGTCGCCAGGTCCCTAAGCCTCCGAAGAAAGCAACAAAAACCTGGCTGATTGCAGGCAAGCGATGATGCCTCACTTCACCTTTAGTCAATCCCTGTCTATTGGCGAAAACTTCCCCAGTGTGTTGGACCATTTTTCTCAATGATTATTATCCTCTCAGAATTTAACATAGCTATGGAAACTCACCTTTTTTTACTGGGTAAATGATCTGTAAAAAGGCAATTTTCTAGAGTTATCTTACGTTACCGGAAGGTAATGCCCAGGATAACCTGGTCCCTTTCGGCCAGGAGTTATGCAGAGAGTACACCCGCGAATCCTACGATGTCTGGAACTTACTGGAAGCCAATCTGTCGCTCCGAAGGGTGGAGGCGAGGGTGGGGCGAGGCGCATGACCCTGGGAATCCAAGATGTCGAACATCTCCCCAGCTGTACTGGCTGCACCTACATTTTGGTCATTTTGTGGGTCCAAACATCTCCAAGACGATGAACCGCAATTATAGTCATTCCAAGAGAATCGCATATCACATATGATCTCATATCATTATTTCACAATATTTCGCACATGCTCAGCTATTAAATGCATGGTGATTCACCGAGGTATTCCCGTTACCACAGTGAATTGCTCCATTACTCGTGACCAAGGTTTTACAGCACAACTGCAACAACTTCTCGGATGAGGCGCCTGGAAGCGGCCATAGATGACCCACGTTCTGAACGGAGATCATTCTCCGAAGAAAGCCATGGGCTTCTCCACGGCTTCAGGGTGGAAAAGCAAAGAAAAAGAGCAACATCCTTCTAAAATCTAAAATAGTGGTGAATGATGGTGAATGTTTTTTTTCCATCTACGTTTTTCTTTGCAGTTAGGGATTTTAGGCTGCACGCAAGACATCAATATACTTGAGTGACATTATAGGTGTTGTGATGTAGCTGAAAGGTCTGAAAGATGATGTTGCTGGAAAAGAATGGAAAGAATGGCGCCAACGCAATGGCGATAAGAACAGATGGTGGAGATGAACGATCACCTTGAATCCAAGTCAGGATGAGGTGTCAGTGAACAGGCCTCCCTGATAGGTTGCAATGTTCTTGCTGAACAAGCACATCCCAGATGAGGCCAGGAAGTGGTGGAAGGGCTTCCTGTGGATGCTGGCAGCCTGAGGATTTTGTTCTGGCTTTGGGAGGTTTGGGAGATCGATCCTTGGTTGAATAGTTGGTTACTTATGGTTACTTTACATTCCCATTTTGGAGTTTAGTTTCCGTTTCCGTCGGCTTACATGGTCATTTTGCTTCGTGCCATAGTGTGACGTGCCATTCTTGTTGTTCATATTGATTTAAATCCAAGCTTGCGCGAAGTTGCATACTCAGTTTTGTGTTGCATATTTTTGTATCTCTTTGTTTGTTATAGTGCGCCTAGTTGTGCTGGCGATCAGACCTGCATTTTGCGAGGTTCGATTGCAGCCGCAGCAGTTCACACAAAGCCTTGCAGCCCAGGCTTTGAGGCAGAGGGGAGGTGGAATAGGATGGAGAAGGAAGAGATGCCCCTTCAAGAAACAGGTGCACGGAATTCTGCTATGCGGCTATGCACATTTTTTGTACATAGGGTATGCATGTACGTGCAAATAACAACGCACACATGCCAATTAAATCACGCAAGACATGGAACAAACAGATGCCAATTTAAATTGCAGCGCTTTTGATGAATTCGGACGTTTTTAACCAACACAACTTTAGCTCATCGCCCCAAAGAAACTGACGAACAGCTTGAGTTCCAAGCATCACCTGTTGGTGGTGAATGACAGGGTACTCCAAATGGTGGTTAACCTCTGAACATAGAGGAATGACTAATTATACAGGAAACAGAAGAATCACCGTGAACATTCTTTGTTTCTTCTCTTCAGCTGGGATCCACGAATCTAGCCGTGCGTAGCCATTGGCTTCAAGGTATATATTATATAGCAGTTGGTCAGGACATATGCCACACACACGCACAGTGTCGCCCAGCCCCAAGGAATCCATGAGTTCTTTGGCTTCCTACCTAGGACCTGGAGTCACTTCCTGAACTCTGAATGACAAGTGAACCTCCTAGTGTCGTTCAGCTTCATTCTTTAGCCGCAAGATATTTTGCAAGGCTCTAGCACCAGATATCATCTGATATATTCATCCCCTGCCGCCATGCCACAAAGTCCGCTAGCCCTGACACGTGTGGCGCCGGTGCTCGCGATCTTAGTGGCTCTGCGGCTGTCAGTGAGATGGCGCCAGCTGCTGCAAAGGCTGCAGGCCTGCAGATGGGAGAAACATTGCTGTTAGAGGGCTATGTCGTATTATGAATCACTGGACAAACCCAAATGAATGCGGGAAGAGCATGGATAACTATCAGCTATTTGATGTGAAACATATTGTATTCCGGGGGTTTGACCCATCCGGGAGATGCCACCATCCTACAAAACTTCAATGTATGAGCAGCCCCTCAAGGTCACAGATAAAACATGATGATAAAACCCTTTCACTTTGCACATAGAACCCGAGAAATAGCGTCCTCAAAAAAGATCATTTGACCACTAGAAATTTGAAATGGCCATAGTCGGGCTTCGCGTAGGGTTTGGACTCTGGACCTCCACAATTCTTTGATGGGTTGATGTTGTGACATCCAAGCAGCCAACGGCGCTACATATTCCGCCACAGCTGCCCAGCTCAAGTGGCAGATCGGGTCCGGTTCTCAGCACCCGGTGCAATGGATGAGACGCACAAGAAGTCTCTGAAAGAGATCTCAGCTGCTCGGCGAAAACATGTCAACCTGCAGTGCAAAATTGCAAAACTAGGGTGGAACCGCAACATGTCAACTTTCAATTGGAGGATGATTTTCGAGACCCTCTTTTCCAGGCTCCTGAAAGGAATGCGCAGTTTGATTGAACCACACACACACACATATATATATACACACACCTACATCCATGACACCATATGACACCTATATGATATGTATATTATACAAACAAGTAATCAGAACAGCCGAACCCAAGAGTAGAACGGCACATGGAGACTATGCGTTGGATTTGGCTGGGCTTTTCTGGAATTCTGGGGAGCTAAAGGCTCAAGCTGGCGGCAGAAACCAAGGACCACTTTGCGAAGCTCCAGGAATATATCGAAGAGGCTCCACACCGCATCAAGGTGGGTTGCTTTGCTGGTGGTGCAGCTATTGTGCTGAATGGTCTCTTGAGCGTAATTGATATCTTTGATGCAACCTGGCATGGCCTCAAAGAAGGCTTTTAGAGGTGCACTTCTTTTTTGGGATGTGTTCTTCTCTGGCGACTTTAAGAGATCAATTCATTTGCACACCACAGAGTAGTGTGGCTATGAGATGTTCGGGTAGGGCTCACTTGTGCAAATTTGCAGGTCACTTGAAACAGACAATGCCTTGGTGTACAGCTGCCTGGTGGTTGAACAATGTTGAACATATTTTCCATGAATGATGAAACATGATGAAACCAATGTACATCAATGGACTAATACATGTTACTGTAGTATTATTTGGATGGAAGCCTGTTGAAACCAGCAACCAGCCAGGGTATTCATCCCGAGGTATTGGATGAGCCGATCTACTATGTGGTGAATGCCTACATGGTCTTTTTCGGGGCCGTCACTATGGTCACAGAGAGTGATCCCTCCTTCATCACACAGCTGCACGACAGCCTCCTTCCTGTGCAAAAGTGGATGCACGAGTGGGCTAAGGGCCTGACTATGCTGTGGGGTAGGGGCTTGTTCTATGTCTTCCAAGGACTGCCATCCCACTTCAGCTGGTTAATCAATGTTAATCACCATTTGTGCTGGTGAAATCACTATTTTGGCTGGTACCCGATTGTCCCAAACTCAGGTGGCGTAAGAAGCAGTTACTGTCAGAACGTGACTCCGTAACGCGCGAGGAACACTCTGCACATTGTGTTCCAGCTTGCTCAGCTTCGTGGCACAATCCATGGACACAGCTTGAGATCTAAAGCTGTAAGCATGTACATATGGCATCATATGGCTGGTATATGTACAATATGGATCCTCAATATGCATATCTACCTGTGACAAAATCATACAAAATCTAATTGTGATGCATTTTTTATGACAATGACAATGGTAGCTATGCGTTTATCCCATTCGCAATTGCCACGCTGAGCGCTTGCGTCTTCAGGCTTCGGCCTCATCATCGGGGTGTACATGACAGTGATGGGTGTGCTCTGCTTGCTGAATCTTGGTGATGGATGTGGGATTTGGAAAATGGGGTAGCCCATTGTCATTGTATCCCTGGCCTCGCAAAAGTCTTGTTGAGATTGATGGGGTTGATTTCATGGGTTCTCGAACCACAAGCCAGTCGAGCCACCCCCCAGTGTAGTTTTTTTGATGTTTTTATTTTTCATTTAATTAGTTGCTATTAGTTGCTATTAGCTGCTATTAGTACCCGATCTTATTAAGCACTGGAAGTCACCACAAGATGTCATTTTAATTTCAGGTCGTTGATCCGTTGCCAGAGCGTCATTCCGGTTTCGTTACTGGAGAAGTCTCGGAAATCCTGTTGGAAGGGTGGGCAGCAGGAGATGCTGTAGGTCCTGAAACGTCCTGAACAAGTGAATCCAAGTGGTCATGACATGTTGTTTTCCATGTGCGAAGCTGAAAAATCGCGGTGGGAAATGTGGGCACCGGCCCAGGATCCACTACAAGCGATCGCGGGTGCAACCACCAGCTGAGTATATCAGAATCCACTAGTAGAACCAAGCTCCGGCAGTGTGGCTACTGGCCATGCCGAAAAAGGGCTGATCGTCCCAGTTTGGGCGAGACAAAGATAGCCCCCAGATGGACACAATCCAGCCATGTCTAGCATGAAGTCACAAAGGATGGCAAAGTGCGATATGTTGTTCATGAAGATGTTGCTTCACCGGTCCACTGGTTAAATTGAGAGTCCTCAAGCCAACATAAGTCAACCAGGTGCTCCATCTCGCACAGGTTCGAGGGTCACCAGATGTGTCCTGTGTAGACCTCTGCCCATGCCGTGCGTAGAGGAAAAGTGCGAGCTGCTGGGCTGCCATGGGCTAAGGCGGCAACAGCATAGGTGAGTGACTGCAAGTAACCAGGTAGAGGCGTATAGACGTGTAACTATGTACAGATTGAAGTTATTATACCAGTTTATACTGTTACTAATCCCATCCCCCTACATTAAACATCCCCAGAGTCACCATGGTCTACTAGGTGATCTACACATGGGACCATAGAATGGGGCTGTTTAATAACGGGGGATGGGCCTACCACCACCGCCTTGGGGTAGACACCACAGCTCCAGGCGTTGACTCCGCAGCTCCCGACTTGGCCTCCGCCTCCGGCGCTGCTGCTGCGGAAGGGCTTGGCTGCTTCGGTGATGGGAGCCCTCCTTCTGTTGCTGCGACCCAGCTGCGGATGGGGATTTTGGACCATCCATGGGAATTCTTACCACAGATGTGGGGACTTAAGCATAAACAATATTGGGATCCAATAGGATTTAATCAAGATTTAATCAAGATTTAAAGCATCCTTTGATGATCTTTGATGATGGGTGCCCGAACGCGGGAAACCTCGTGAGAATGGTTTGATTTGTTCGGAGGAGCAAAGCTGTTCTCATTTGGGCTCATCCCACACAGTTTTGGACTGATCCAGTTGGCAGCATGTAGCCAAGATATCATGGATTGCAGAGATCCCACATTCGGCTGCACCCCTAGGTGGATAGCGCGCTCTCCTGGCAAGAATTTGATGGAAGATCCCGAAATGCTGGCATGGGTCACCCAGGACAAATCAAAAAGTGGCATGAGGGCCACCAATCAGATCAGGTCCAACTTTGTGCGGCACATGAAACTTTGAGCATCAGGGGGTAGCATCAGGCCCAGAGGAAACACTGTGTTTTACTTACATGTATATTAATAATTCCCCACATCTTTGTGTGGGGTTCTTGTTTTTGATTCTGTATCCCGGGCTCCGCCTGCTCCTCCGCCTCCTCCTCCGCCCTCCTCCACACTTTGTCCACACACACTTTATCAACATACACTT
>Ga0126342_10009656_pt1 | contig 17289 bp, 22 predicted proteins | sample Cyp1metagenome_FD_92528 | JGI IMG/M metagenome (GOLD analysis project Ga0126342, IMG submission 92528) | Coral microbial communities from Lord Howe Island, Old Settlement Bay, Australia - Cyphastrea 1 metagenome | ecosystem: Host-associated > Invertebrates > Cnidaria > Coral ... | reverse complement strand
GACCTTGTCCAGAGGGCATGGCCAATAGTGGACCCAACATGGCAATAGTAGAAACTTTTTTCCCAACTCCAGTTTTTTCTCCAATACTAAAAGTCAATTAGCCTAATTTAATTTTAGTATTGCTGAAAAACTCATGTTCTGACCTTGTCCAGGGGGCATGGTATAGTATCCAGAGCTTATTCCAGAAATCTGATCCAATTACCAAACAGCTGATTTACTTATAAAACCCTTATTTAAAAAACAAGAAAACAGGTCCACAAAGGGTATCCCCTTTACAAGCCCCAGAATAGCAATAATAAACCTGCACCAGGCATGGCAATAATGAAGTCCAATTGTGCTTCCCCTGGTTTGTTTTCAGGTGTTTGAAGAAAGCAAAGTAAAGCAAAACCCTTTTCAAAGCAGCAAGCACTTTTCATTAACAAAAGCTTAGATTCCAGAAATCTGATCCAAATTTACTATTGGAATGCTGACCCCCCTAAAAAAAAGGAAAAATTTCAAAAATTTAGGGGGGTTATTAGGCAGCCAACGTTATCCTAACTTCGAGCATTGTCAAGGGCCTCCCATTTAGCATGATCTGCATTTCAAACCGCTCAAGAGCTACGAAGGGGGCCTCCTTGTCCAACTCCATGCTGCAGAAGACACACTGGAGCCTTAACAGAAGTCGATTTGTTCAATTCCAGAAAGCGACTGATTTCTATCATGATAAAACATGATGAAACATGATGAAACATGATGAGACAACGTAAACAAGATTTCTGACAGCAAATCTTCAATCAGCCCCTCAAAAGTTGTTTGTACAAAATGTCCACCTGCAGGTCATCCTCTGATAGCGCATCAGGATGAATGTGCTGGGGCCTCAAAGCCAGGGCAAACATGGACAAACAATCCATAGAGGTTTGCTCCATTGCAGACTGAAAATAGGAAGTGCCTGCATTCACCATAACAAGGTTGCAGAACTTGTACTCATGATAGGATCAATGACTAGATACCGAGACCTACCAAAGCAAGTGAAGACAAGACCCTGTTGCAAGCAACACCAACCAAAGCTGCAGAGTGTATTGAGCTGAGCGGCTTCAATGCTATGCCTCCAGGGTTGGTCCAGGGCGGAAAACTGATTGGTGCAGTCAGGCGGTGAAAGATTTTTTTTCTACAAATTCATCTAGTTCTCAGCCAGTGTATGACCAACCAGGGCCATTCGTCGAGTCAACAACTCCATATCCACAGAATTAAGTACACATATGTAACATATATATATATATATCTATACATATCTGGTATCTCCATATTATTCAACTCAATACAAAATGGCTTGCACCAATCTGATTCCACTGAGGCCAAGGGCTCCAGTTGAGCAGGCTCAGGAAAAGAAACGCCTCACCGGCGTTGACCGCGTTGACGGCGAATGGTTGATGGCTCCCCTTCCCATCCCAGAAATACAAACTGAAACTGTATCAGATTAGTCAAATAATGAAATAATAATGATAATAATGATAATATTATATTATTAGTATAATATTATTATTATCATACATTATCATTATTATTATTAGTCAAATGAGATGATAATAATAATGATAGTAATAATAACTGTGAAATAGTATTAATATTATTATAATAATCATTATCACAGGTAGGTGCGATTTATAATAACTGTGCTTTCAACGCCTACCAGTAGTTTTTATGCTAAATCCACATGGGTTTGACTTGCAACTGTGCAAAGCACAAATATGACCTGCAAACAACCAGCCGCAAGTTTGGCTTATGTAATTTATGTAAGTGTGGTTCTTCCATCATTATCTGGGATTTATCCTTCAATGAAGAAGATCTGTCGTCATGTGTATCATCTGAATACGCCTGTCCTTTGTAAATCACAAACAAGCAATCAGAAACCTGCAAAAGTCCAAAGTTGTTTCTTCTTGTTGCACAATCTTCAATTAGGTTCCTTCAATCGCCAAACAAAACACGCTCCTCCATCCCAACTGGACAGCCGTTGAAGGAGCAATAAAAAACATCCGGATTCCACACTCCCAAGACATCCAACCGGCACCGAATCACCTGCGCAGGATGGATCTTGGCCATGGTCCAATGGTACCTGCATCTCTTCTCCGCGTGGGACGGTGAGATTGTTCTTACAGCTGGTCAGCATCCCCTACTTGATCGACATGTCAAACTATTCCTGTTCAAATGGTGCAATAAGCTGTCAGAAACCGAGCGCACCTACAGTAAATCTATTCTGCAGGGGATGGTAAGGGCCCCCCGCGGCCACATCAGGGTTCGTCAAAAGTTCGTTTTTGAGAGAGAGACAGAGAGAGAGAGAGAGAAGGAAAGAAAGAAAGAACGAAAGAAAGAAAGAACGAAAGAAAGAAAAGAAAGAAAGAGAGACACCCAGCTGTACAAATAGGCCTGTCTGACACTGAGCCTATCTGGTAGCTGTGGGTCTTTCAAGGGACTAGCATGGACTACTGCACCCCATATCACCCCGTCGCCTGGCGAATCAGCTCCAGCAATAAGGAATGGGGTTCAGTTCCTGCCGGAGCAAGTTGGCAGCTCTTCCGGGCAGTCACAAACGCATGACCCAAGAGAACTTGCAGGATGGGCCAGCCAAGCAGTGGTGGATGGCCTACAAAAACAATGGCCTTGGATCAGTGGGTTGGGGGTTGGGGCGTTCATAACATTTGACATGAATTGACATAGGATGGTTGACACACCCCAAGACCCTCGCCTGGTGAATTTCTTTCACTGGCGATGTCAAGGAGGCAGGCGACATCCGGGGAGATTTCCTGGCGCCTACCGGGCCCGCATCAGCCTTGAGCCACATCGGCGTTCGGTCGGCTGAAACGTCAAGGGCACGGGCAAAAGAAACACCTGCTGGCTGGGTTGGAGTGGGAATTCCACTCTAGACCCCTTCCAATCAATGAAGCATATGATATCATATATTATATATCATAATTTTACAGTGATTTATCATATGTTATTGGAACATCACATCAAAAACAGATGCATTCGCCCTTTGAGCTTCCACACAGAAAAGGAGGACTGGGCCCCACCTTGGATCTGTTCAGGGCCAGAAGTGGGACCAAACTTCAAAATTGTGGAGTTGTTTGGTGAAATAAACATTGCAACACAAAACACAAAGCTCTAGGAAACAAATGGAAACAAAACAAAGATCGTATTTACAATTTGGGCTCCCTTCAAGCAGCAGATCTAGAAAAAAAAAGACCAGTCTCCACCTATGCCGTGTGGCCATTGAAAAAAAAACTGCTATTGCAAATCGTAGCCACAGGATGAGCAACGAAACGGTGGAGAGCAAATAGCCACTCCAGCTGAAGCCTGGGGTTACCAATGGTCCCAATCGTCGCAGGTTCGAGGGGGCTGGAGATGTTGAGTGGTTGCACATGGCCCCACTGATGAGACAGCCAGTGGGTCTAAGTACTAATAGTGGATCTTTCATGATATTCCAATCAAGAATGTGAATAGGTTTGGGGATACATGGAAGTCAGCTGGAAATAGGAGATGATTGGATTCTGATGAAACAACTGGAATGAATGAGAACGATTCTACATTGAGAGACTGCCCGAAACTGAATCATCCGAAGCTGATGCTTTTTCAATGTGCATCTCTGGTGCAACTGAAACACATCTGGGTTTGTATTCTGATACTCCAAAGTAGCAACTTGTATGAGGAAAGCAGCAATGAACCAATCGGATTTGTGGGTTCCAATGTTGAGACAACCCTGTTGGAACCGGAAGTGGCCAATCACGTCATCTTTTGCCGCACTGCTGGAATGGGGTCCCCACTGGCACAACCAAAGCCAATCATGGCGATAACGAGGCACCGCAACAAAACCTGCGACTGGAGAGTTCTCTGCGTGACCCAAGTCATTTAGAAGTGGCTGCGATTTGTGATTCCTCCGGGGTTTGTATGTGTTTGTCACGTACGAGTGTGTCACAAATATGATGTCGCTTGATGTCCTTGTCTGCACATGTCTGCACAACAATATTGTAGGTAGCAATATTGTGATTAGATTACACACACTTCATTCCCTGGTGCAAGGTCCTTTAGTGTTGGTACATAATAATTATGTCCAAGGATCAGCGCAAAGGAAGAAGCCCAGAAGACTCTGCGGATTCAAAAAGAGATCGTCCTCAGCCAAGGTCCGTCACAGGGCTGTCGAAGATGCGCAGCGTGCAGCGTTCTGCATCTGAGGGACTGCCAATGCACTGGCCGCATGGAAAATGCCTGGTCTGCCAACCTGAGCATATGCTTCACATGATAGCACTAAAATGATGTTGTCACTGACATCCCCAGGTTCCAAAGCTTTTAGGACCGGCATGTTTGGATGGAAACGGTCAAGCGTGCCAAACTGCCAATGAACATCCAACGCATCCGGGATCTATGGTGATCGTATATGTTGTGAGCGGTGGCGATAACCAGTGCGCCTGTAACAGGGTGACCACAGCTGCCAAGAGTAGGAAGCTCAACTGACACGGACTGGGGAAGAGGCGTGCACATCGATATGTCTGAGAATACGTGAAATGTCTAACTAGCAATTGGCAATTGGGTTAAATGTTAACACAAATTCAAATTATATCTAAATGGTATAAATATGTATAAATGATATCTAGATTCTAGATGGTATTCATGGTGGAACCTACAAGACGGTGTTTGTAGTTTCTTCTCCACCCCATCTTTGCTTCCCTGGAAGCCATCTGTGCAGTCTCGCCTCGGTATAGTTGAGCCGCGGCAAGTAGATGCCCACCTTGGATCACTGGCGATTGCATCAAGGCAAAGTCCGCCTGTAAGCGCTGCTAAGTGGAGAACTGGATGGAAAGAACCCAAAAAAAGCAACACTTTTGATGGGAGAAACATAGAGTAGGGATGACTGCTATCTATCATTCAAATTATTCGAAGAAGGCTGTGGCTGTGACTGTGAATAGGTGCTGATTTTCATTGAAACCACATTACCTTCATCTTCATGTGTCAATCAAGAGAACGGAAGTGTCAAATCCATAGCAGGTGTAGTAAGGGGCGCACAAGGGCCAAGGACAAAACCGCTAGGTCAAAGCCACCAACCTCAGGGAACATGGATTTCAGTTTGATCAGCTGGACATCTATGGATTATTATGTAATCGACATGGGTTGAATATGAATTGAAAGTTATGAGATGTGATGGTTGATGATACTTGGTTTCATCTTGGTTTCATTATTTCCTAGAGTGACTCTCCGGCCAGCAGTAGATGATGCATGTTCTCACACTCACGGCACAGTGGATCTTAATGACCTCTCAACAGTTTTGCACAAGTTGGACCGAGAATTCTGATATTTGCATCTATTCATTGCAGAACCCGCAAACGGATTTAATGCATTTTGCCAATTTGACTTCGAATCACCCACCGTCAAGACTAATCTTTTGTTTTTGTGGTCCAGTTTGTTGCAGACTGTTTTAGAGGAGCCGTGCAACCCAGAAAGGAAAACAGCGAGCTAGTCAGCTAGCCAGTACACATGCGAACTCGCTTCTCCTTGCCCGTAATGGAAAATAATGTGGGCTCCTGATTAATGTCGGGGGACGTTTTTGTGTAAAATTTTCCAAAATAATTCCGACCCTGTGGAAATGATTTGGGGTGTCGCTATCTTGTGTAAAGTTTTTTTGGTTGTATTTTTCATGTCTTTCGGTTTATTTATTTTTTGTTTCATGTTTTTTTCATTTTTCATGTTTTAATATGTTTTCAGTTTTTTATTTCATTTTTTCAGTTGTTTGTTTATTATTTTTCATTTTATGTTTTTTACATAATTTTCAAAAAAAATATTTATTATTTCATTTTCAGTTTTTTTTCATTAGCACTATTGATCCTAAATAATATATTTGTTGTGGGGGTCCTCTATTGTCTCCAGCTGTTGTCTGAAGAAACATGTTTTTAAATAGGTTAATTATGACCCATCAGCAATAATTAATTAATTATATAGGATGCCTTATTAAAACCTAATTAAAAAAACAGCACCCCAACAATTTTTCAAGGGGGTAGTCCATGAGCAACCCCAATCCTCAATAGTATGTTTGTTTGGGGGGTCCTTCCTGAGGTGATTATTTTTCCAAACATTCCCTTTACCTTTTCCTTTGCTAAAGACTTTTTCTTTTACTTTCTTAGTTTCATTTGAAAGTAAATTGAGATCAATTGAAATCGATTGAAAGTAAATTGAAATCAATTGAAAGTAAACTGAAATCAATTGAAAATCAAATGAAATCAATTGAAATCAATTGAAAATGAATTGAAACCAGTTGAAAATAAGTTGAAATCAATTGAAAATCAATTGAAAGTAAATTGAAAATCAATTGAAAATCAAATGAAAGTAAACTGAAATCAATTGAAAGTAAATTGATATCAGTTGAAAGTAAACTGAAATCAATTGAAAATCAAATGAAATCAATTGAAATCAATTGAAAATAAATTGAAACCAGTTGAAAATAAATTGAAGTCAATTGAAAATGAATTGAAATCTTTAATTTTTTTTTGATCACACATTATTCAATACCCGACTCTCAAAAATTTCCAAATTAAAGATATTAAAGAGGATCCAAAAATTGTTTTGGGGGGGCCCTACACTAATCAGGAGCCAACATTACTCTAACCGGAACAGACAAAAACCTGAAACGCTCAATGTATACTGCGGACGCAACAAGTTTTGTAACAATGTTGTAAGTTGGAATGTTGACCCAAACTGCACCAGGAAAGGATGCATTGATAGGCTGGGAACAATCGTCCAAACAAAACTACTACAGTATGGCCAGATATCACCCGCTCCGTATCTCCAAGAACCCTGGCCCGTGGGAGAACATTACGAGTCAGTTTTGCGCTGCAAAACCATGCCAAACCAATGCTTCCCCCATGCGGCCCCGGACGGCGCAGCTGATGCACGCCCTGCGGTCCTGCCGAGTTTGATGGTTGGATTTTGACTGTCCCGACAATTGGGCAGTCCAGGCAGTTGCCTAACATGATTTTCCCAGGGAAATCGTAAGGGAAACATCCTCGCCGTCGTGTCTGTTAATTCCTGGTCCTATACCGCTATATATTAATTCTAGATCAAGTCCTTTAAAAATACTATCCTCCGACCCCGGCTAGGGCAAGGGGGAGCGCGCCGGGGAATGATAGTTTTAAATGGCCTTGCAGCAGGAGCAAGAACAACAAGAAACAACAAGATAACAACGGCCCTGCAAGATCAAGAGCAACAAAATAACGACAAGCACAGCGTAACTTAGGGAGGCGAATGGGCAAACGAATTTGATTTTTCCTAATGTGTTCTGTAGTGGATCTTTGATGCATCTTGGAACCAAGGAGATGTAAGTCTTGTGGCTGTGGGTGCCTTTGCCCGCAAAACAGGGCCACTGAAACACATACAAGGCCTTCCAACGTGGAATCGTGGAAGGCGAATGAACAAACAGATCTTGTTTCTATTAGTAGTTGAAATCTGTATGCCTGCCGTCGAAAGCGCAATCGAAATGTTATTGCCATGGCGGCTGCCGCGGAATCTCTCGGGCCAACCTCTTCCCATGCAAACAACTAAATGACTAAAGCACTCAAGCAAGGTTTGACCTGTAAGGCATTCTGCACCGCAACCCGCTGAGGATGGCCTGCGCTACTTAAGCTCGGCGCGAAGGACCACCGCATCGGGGTGATGGAGGGCCCCTGCCGCCCTCAAAATCAAATCCTGCAAGCTATCTTAGCCGTGACACTGACGGAGTAGTGAGTAGTCTCTTATGCAAACATGCGACGACTGAGACAGACACGTCTAGTGAACTGTGTAGTTTAAGTTTAAAGACAATTTTGCACACCGCAAGCAAATCCATGACCACGTCATGACCTTGTCGCTGTCACACGCTCACAGTGTCAGACTTAGCTGCAGCATAACCGCTTATCAATTCATAAGTTTGGGCCTCACAAGTCCACATGGCAACTCGCTCCGCTGACCGGCGTCTGTGGAGTAGCCACTGGAACTGGAGAAAAAGGAGGAACTGGTGGAAATTCCTTTCCCTCAGGAGCTCCTGGCATAGTGACATCCTGCGAATGGGAGATACTACATCGTGCTTTGCGCTCGTTCGCATCCCCACCGTCATCAAAAACAGCAACAGCAGCAGCAGCAGCAACAACACCAAAACCAAGACCAAGACCAACAGCAACACCAACAACAACAGCAACAACAACAACAACAACAGGAGTGCAGGAATAGGAACAGGAACAGGAACAGCGAATCGGCGGGGATCAGGAACCTTTGTGGCATCGCCGGTGTGCGAAGCTCTACAATAGACCTGACTACCTAAGAAAATTCATATATTATATAATTACAATAATATAACAATATCAAATAGCAATATTTGCTTACAGGACAACACTAGTCAAAGCAGTCCTGTACTATAGCAACACAAGTGCACATGTAGGCATTTCAAAGCAATTGCAGCTCGGTGTGCTTTCTGTTTGGAATCAGCTGGTTGCACATCAGCCATGCCCATTTTCGGCACGGCGATGGCAGATTCTTTGTACAATTAGGTAGGTGCTTCAGAGGTGACATCCGGAAAGAAAAAGTGCCAGTTTTGAGGTGCAGATCTCTGACCATCAAAAGTCTGAAGCACCACCCACAACCATCAGCTCCGACTGCTGAGCCCATGCTTCCGGCGATACCAATCATCTTCTTGAGTCCTGGGCTGAGCCGATGTGCAAAAACCTTAACATCTTGAGGCCTAGGCCTAAACAACCATAGATTTAGACCAAAATGACTGCCGTTTTAAGATGCTTGAAGGACGCTCCTTGATTGGTGTAGGTTCAAAGGGTGTTGTTGGGTCTTCAAGCTTCCCCTCTCTCTCTCTCTCTCTCTCGCGCGCTCTCCGTCCCTCTCCCTCTCAACATGTTTGAAGCATGGTAAAGCAATCAATGCTTGCCAGCCGCTGCCAGCCTGGGGAATCCAAACAATCCACTGTTTAGCCCGGGATTCCCAGTAGGTCTTGTGGCCAGCCGAGATTCGCCTTTTTTCTATGTCTCTCAAAGAGATCTGACCGGCGCTCGTGCAAGCGCTGGGCGATCACTGCGAGGGACAAAGATTCCTGAAAAGCACAAAGTAAGGAATCTTAGGGTCATTGGGGGATGCTGGCACGTGTTTTGATGGTTTTTGTATGTTTTTGTGCGCCTTTGGGTATGTTACAGGACCTACTAGAACATTTGATTCCTCCGATCTGAGCAAAGATCGCAACCTACTGGACAACTTCACGCTCTTTGGCGATCCAGCTTCTGCAACCATCCACTAGGGATAAGACCCGCTGAAAGCTGTGGTGGATCGTACCCTTGCCCGGGACTTCCTATAAACAGTGGTGGATTCCACTATGGAAACATGTGAAACCACGTCCTCGCTGTCCAACTCTACCTGAATGCCCATCTCCTTCCTGAGCAAAGGCATAGGCCCATAGGCATCGAAAGAAGCAACAGGAGCCAGAGCCATCTGATAACCAGATAGTGACCAAATAGATGGCAAAAATTAGATGACAACATTGGTTGAAATTCACCATCACCGGACCTGGCTCTCCGAGTCACGGGATGTTGTGGGGATCATCTGCATCGCGCACATCTGTATCGCAAATCGTGCCGCGAACCACCACAGATATTCCTTGCAGCTGTACGCAGTCCAAACAAGAAATCTAACAAACTCTTCCATGAATTGCAAGATTCATCAGATTTCCATGAATCAAAGCACACAAGGCCAAAGAACATGTCCGAAATCAAAAGAATGCAACGCAAACATCTGATTATCTCAATCTGAAGAACTCAACAGTGCAACTGTATGCTGACTTCACCTTCACCAAGAGATACCAAGAGTCTTAAGGTGGCAATCATCTCCCGCGTGACCTGCCATGGGGCATCCAGTAAAACGTCATCCACATAGCGGCAGCCAAGCACCTAGGATCAGTGAACAGCCTGGCGCTTGGGTGTGTGGTACCATTCACTTCCAGCTGAGGTTGCAATGCCTGAAATGCCAGAGAAAACGTAGATCAGGGACTTTTTGGTTAAACAAATGGTTGGCATTGAAAAGCGATGCAGGCACAGGACTTGAAAGATTGCAATACCATGCAATACCTATTGCTGTCCCAAGATGTCCCAAGAAAGATTAGACCAGCTGCATCAGTGGATTCACCATTGAGTCAGCCAAGATTCGCTCAGCACACGCTCCTGCATGTTCATGATAGGATAGTTTGAGCCACGATGTTGATTCACCACCTGTCACCGGGAGATACTGGGAGATGCTCATGGAACGTCTCAAGCCCGCGATGACCATACACAAGCTGAGTGATTTGATCATGTGTGAATCTTGCCGAATCTGCCCAACAAGCTCATTGACTGGTACATCAATTTAAGATGCATTTAAGGTCATGTAATGTGCAGCAACAAGGACAAAATCGGTTGAGTTTCACACGTGCTAAGTCCATTACTATAGGGAGACAAAGTAGTTTAAGAATGTTTAAGACCCTTTCGTGGTCCCTTTGCGAAAAAATCAGCTTCCGCACCGCATCAGCATGGACGCCCACAATCAGAAGATCGCCCAAAGCTTTGGCGTTTCGAAGCAGGGCCACATGGCCACAGTGAAACATATCCCAAGCGCCATCCACATAGACCACCTGCAGGTGGCAAAGCGCACAGTGGTTGCACTTAGCCTTTAGCACCGAGCCCATTGAGTCATGATTTTTGCATATTGCATATTCACATCATATATTTACATCTATTTACATCATAAGTCTATAGTTTATATTAACATCAAAGAACATCGGGACCGTTTCTGTCACCCAGACTTGTTCGGCCTTGCCAGGCTTCTGTCCAGGCAAAGCACCTGAGAATGCCCTGAGTAGCTGCGAAGTGACCTGGAGAGTTGAGCTGCAAATTTCAACATTAGTTGGTGGTTTTAGAACGTTTTAGATACCCTCTGGTAAACTAACATAGCTATTGAAAATGGCCATTTATAGTGGATTTACCCATTAAAAATTGTGATTTTCCGTAGTTATGTTAGTTTACCAGAGGGTATGTTGTTTCTGGCCTATCTGGGATCGTGATGGTCATATTATCCCAATATTATCCTAGTAGGTTTCACATGGCTTCACCAGTCATGTCTCCATTTTAATACCCCATTTCTTCACCAGTGTACTGTAAATCGGTACTGCCAAGTCCAAGGTTGTTTACCACTCAGGGAAAAGAGGTCATCTCACTACTTCTATTATCTTCTATTGATGTGATCATATATGATTCATATATGATTCATATATGATCTGGAATCAGCCAAGATCAGCCAAGACACCAAGAAGTTTGATTGCTTCGACCTGGGCTATCCAAGGTCACTGGAGTACAACTGTCATTCGTGGAATGCCGAACAGAATGGAACAGAATGGCCATGCCTCAACAATTAAAATGTACATCATTCAGTACCAGCATCTACTATGAGGGAGGGAGACACTGCAACAGATGGAAATGAATTTTGATATTAGATGATATTAGCCAGTCAAAAGTTGCCCCGAAAAACAGCATGGTTCACGCCAAGCATAGCCAAACATCTGCGGTTTTGTGCGCACAAAATTTTCACCCGTGCCATTTTGCTGACATGCCATGCCCTTCAGGTCAAGCCACGCAAAGACCCCCTGCTTGGAAACTGGACTTGGCTGATCTACAAGATGCCCCATGTGGTGATCCTGGCCATGCAACGAGCCAAAGATTGTGTGGAGATAAGGCGTGTTATTTATGGGATATTAATGGATATTATATGATATTATATGGATAATTATGATATTATGATATTCCTAGATGATATTATGGATATTCGATATTCAAGGCCCAACTGATCACAGATTGTGGTCATACCATCCAATTTCAACTTGGGGGTACCCTCGTGGAACCGGACGACCCCACCTGTGTGAGTAGCAACAAGCGCCCAACAATGTCCGTGGTGGAGATCCCTTCCTCAGCACAAACAGCCGCCTTGCCCACCATATGTTCCACCTGGAAAGAAATCAAATCTTCTGAACCAAATACCATGTCTCTGAATAATGTCAGAAAGAGTTGGAAATCCATATGGGCCGACGGGGCCTGACATTCTGACATCTTGACTTTCAGGGAGGAGTATTCTAAGTGTAGAAGCTGGGTGTTGTGCCTTCAAGCTCCATCGTCAGCTTTCAGCCCAGTGTCTGTTCTTGGAATTGTGCAGAATCTGCCTGCTTTTCGGGCTGCTTCATACCTTGCAGCTGCCACGGTATCAAAGTTGCAGAGAGCAGTCCCACGCTCGACTCCAAATTGACATGTACGGGGTCCTACAGAATGCTCAAGCAACAGCAAGATCTGCTTCTGTGGTGCGAACATGTGCGAACAATCACACCATTCTCAAGAGATAAACGTGACAACCAAGGAGGATTGCAGCTACGCTACACATCACGGCCATCTACCACGCACGGGTCGTCACCGTGTACAAAGTAATCCTGGGCTGAGGGCTGAACAAACGGAGAGGAAATATGCGTCCAAAAAAAAAACACCGGGTTTGGGTCAAATTTTCAAAAAACAAATGTGACCATGGCGTCAACTCGGGGCCTCATCTCCAATGCCTCGCATGCACACTCTCACTCTGAGACAAGCCTCAATGCCTTTGGATTCCACCAGTTCCTCAATGTATTCTGCAGTCCTCAGAGACAACAAAATACGAACACGTTGGAATAACTCGGAACAGAGAATCGATCATAAATTGTTGGACCTGTTTTGAGGTGTGGCGGAATGTCTATTGTCCTTCAAGTCTTCAAACGGGATACAAACAAAATCATCTTTAACACGCGTGGTCCGGAGCAAGATTGTAGAAGCATCATGAGGCATCCACATCCCTGGTACACTGAACCATTAACTGTGAAGGCTGTGAAGGTCTTGGCCCAAAACCTGTTCAGATTGGATGATGCAGTGAGCTTGGATCCAAAGAGTGGCATTGCCAAAACTTGCCTTTAGCGACCCTAGCGTGTTTCATGATTTTCATGGTCAATGTTGTGAATGTATTGCCAAGGCACATGACATATGGAGACCTCGGTTTGTTCATTTCTGCGGACAAGAAAGCATCACTTCATCATAGTTCATGTGTGAATATACGAACACAAAATAAGAGGACAAGGAGAGCCAGAATTCAAAGGCACATCAGTGCCAGAAAATCAAGCTGAACACGCTAACACGACACAGTTTCATTGGACTTCGACGAGTTTTCACCTTGGGAACCTCCAATTGCTTCAAAGATCTTCAGAGGCTGATTTTGACAACCCTGTTTCAAGGGTTCAAATTCCACAGGCCATGAAACAGACTTGAAGAATAAAAAAGAATAAAAGAGCAATTCTTGCAAACTGCAATTTGCAGACAAGCCTCGCTGGAACTATCCTTAGACGGATTTTGCTCACATCAAAATATGCATTTTTTGCAACATTTTGCATCCTTTTTGGCATTGTCATTAGATGTCATTAGCACGGCCAAGTGATCCAAGTGGCTCATCCACAAAACGACAGCCCAGCACCGCAGCTTGTCGCTCTGAGTCCATCAGCACCGGCAGAAAGCCTTTGGCCTTGCAGGGCATGGTGGCATGTCATCGTAGCAGTCGTAGCAGTTTGCTGGGTATGCTCCAGTAATTGACTCAAAGCCATGTACATAATCCCAAAAAGAGGTAAAGTAGACAAAGTAGATTGAAACAAAGATCTTCTGGGAGTATCTCCATGTTCCCTTTCCTCGGATGTGGAAGCTTCCAATTTTGAGGCAAAGAGCCTGGAGCACGGACTCGTCGCTGTTCACACCCACCACCAGATGCCTATGCGAAAGCTGGATCGTGGGGGGGTGAGGAGTGGTTGATGTCAATGTGAACTTTCGAAACGAGTTGACACGCCTCTTACATGAAATTTGGTAATTAGATGTAATTAGATGTATATACAGGATACAGTAATTAGATGTAATTAGATGTAATTAGTAGTCTCTTTAAAAGTCTTTATAGTTCTCTTGACTTTGCCAACTTGGGAACTACAGCTATCCAAAAGGCATCAGAACAGCCATGGGAAGAGTTGATGGCAGGAACGGTGGATCCAAGTTGCTGTCCCAGCGCCCTTGCTTGACGAAAGGCATTCATATGACCTGCAAAGTCGAAGCATCCAATGATCAAATTGTAAGGATGATCAGCCAATCGACCCTGGTTCATACATGTTGGAAACACTAACAGTCACCTGAAAGGTTGGAGCAAAGGTAAGATGGTTGATTGTTGATTATCGTGGGTTTCATTCGGCCATTACATTGAAAAAAGATGAAAAAAGTATTTTGGAGCATTGTTCAGCTATATCTCAGTGAAACAAAGTCACTGCAAATGAAACTCACTCTGCTCTTGAAAAAGCTATTCGCTAAAAACTCAAAACGATGCCATGCCCATCCAATGCACAAGCGAGTCGCCGTAATGCGTCAAGTCAAACACGCCATCGACAAACATTCCTTCGTGGCACTTGCGATGTGTAGAAAAAAAACCACAGCTTGATATGATATATGATTTGATATGATATGATATGATGGCCAAAAGTAGCTGCAAATAGCATGGTGATAATGGTGAATGGACCTCCACCCAAATCAGTGGAATTGTGGAACTTGGCCAAAGTGAAAGAACACTCCCGAAGCAATCCATTGCGAATTGACTCTATAGAAGTACTTCCGCTTCCAATTTATATTTAACATGGTTTGGGACCCTTGCATGGACTCCCAGCCCTGAAAAAACATGTCAACCAACTTACTTTCGGTTGCATGTTTGAATCCAATTTTGGCTTGTGCTCTAAATCAAAAATGAAAGCGCGTGTGGATCCGAACCCGCTGGCGAACATCCAACCCATGCACAAACAGTATAATATATGAATCATATATGTATATACTAAGGGAAATTCAGCTATAGTGTTTGCTGAGGCGCGAATGGGCTTTGGCCCTCGAGGTATCGTGAGCTGCACTTGGCAGCGGGCTTCTGCTCCTGCCGGACTGCCAGAGCTCGAGTGTTGCGGAGCTAAATTTCATCCCTAATTGAAACCTGCGGATTGGATTTGAAGTCTTTGAAGTTGTGAGGAAATCCGGTCATTGGCACTCATTGGTTTCTAGATGTTTCTAGCCATCTCGCATCTCGAGATTCAGTCCCGCCTGTGAGCATTTGCCGAACTTCTGCAACCTGCCGCCTGGCAACACCCACTGAAATCACCAAATCACCAACAAAATGTGGGTCCTGAGTTCCTTGATGGTTGTATCAGTTGTATCTCTGTCTTGGCACCAGAAAGTATTGAATTTCAAGATGCTTACTGTAAATGACTTGGATCTTGGAAGCGGTATGTAGTTTAGAACCAGAGAACCACGGGTATTTCTTTCAAGCCGCTATGTAAAGAATCAGGCGGTGACGCACTTGGCGGGAGACTTAGATATGTCCTTATAGAACAATGTTCTTTTCAACTGCAAAGGATGTTTTTGATGACTTGCTACACACTACCTGCATCCACAGCAAGCGTTATCATTTGGACGAGGTGTGCAACTGGACAGAACGATCATACCACGTTAGTTACAAGTGTTCATACTGGATGATATTGGCGAACAATCTCTCACACTGAAAGCATCACAAACTCAACTCATACAGAGGCTTCTCACTGTGAAATACATGTCTACGTCGTTATCATGCTATACATGCATGTCCAGTTGTGGACCATCAACCTACAGTTACTGGCCATTTTCAGAATTGGTAGTCGCCGCTATTTTGGGATTCACAAGTTTGATCCAACCTTACGTGTAAAAAAAAACATCAAAGGGATGTTAAGAGTGTTAATGTACATTATCAAATTTAATCATTGAAAAATATTTAATACAACTCAACATACCCGATAATGATGGAGACATGTAACTTCAATAATAAAACATGTGAATACTATATGATCACCAAGCAACCCTGTATTGTACTGATATGGACTGGGTTTACAATGACATATATGATATATATATATATGATATAACATAACATAACATAATATAATATAATATATAATATAATGTAGTATAATATTATACAATATATAGTGACGGACTGAAACTTACAATGCCGGCCCCCTTCAGCTCGCCCAGTCCTAAAGAATGCCGCCGCGAGAGCAAAATCTTAAAAAAAAAACCTCGTAAAATGCAATTTTCAACTACCTGCTATTTGAGCTGGACTTTTTTTAATGAATCGTTCGGAGGTAAATTTTGTGAGAATTTACAGGGTAATATGAGATTGAGTACCACACATAGAATGCCTCCGGCCAAAAAGTCCAGCTCGCAGCATGTCAAACATTTGAACCCCATATTTTCCAAAGTCATCATTGTGTTGCAAAATCTCTGTTTTTTGCAGTAGAATGCCGCCAAAAACATATGCAAATGTCATCATTCTGTTGCAAAATCTCTGTTTTTTTTAATGAAAAAACATGGTTTGAAGGATTGTATAAATTTATTATTTCATATGAATAATTCTATATAAATCCAATCTCATGAGATGGCATCGTGCCCATTCTGCCTTTATGCACTTGTTTGGTTTCCTTTCACTCGCTGCCTGCTATGCCGCCATCAAAGCGGATTTCATATATATAAGCGGATTTCATTGGGTGTTGGCGGTGATAACATGGGGACAGAATGGGATATTGATATTGAATAACCCTCACTATATATATATATATATTATATATACATATGATTCATTTTTGGGATTTCTTTCAGCCACAAATGGGATTTAGAGGACAACAACTAGCATATTCACACCAAAACAGGGGATTATATAATCAAGTATATATACCATCAAGAGTTTAAGTCTATATCTCCAATAGCGACGGACTGAAACTTAAAATGCCTCGGACCAAAAAAATATCGAAAGAGTCTCCAAATATGGCGAGAATCATGCGCACTTAGAATGCCCCATAAAAGTCCAGCTCGCAGGTTTGAATGTTTTGGTGATGGAGGCATTCTAAGTGAGCCCAAAATGTAGGCATTCTAAGTGGCACCCGTAAAATATTGGACAAACACGGAGGCATTCTAAGTTTCAGTCCGTCGCTAATATAATATTATGTTATATTATATTATGTTATATTATATTATGGATTAGAATGGTATATCCGCCGACCCCGGCAGACGCAAGGGGGAGCGCGCCAGGGAATAATACATTTGGCTGCCTTTGCAGCATTAGCAGCACTAGGCAGCAGCATCAACAGCAGCCGAGCACCAGTACACCATG
>Ga0126342_10009655_pt1 | contig 17292 bp, 23 predicted proteins | sample Cyp1metagenome_FD_92528 | JGI IMG/M metagenome (GOLD analysis project Ga0126342, IMG submission 92528) | Coral microbial communities from Lord Howe Island, Old Settlement Bay, Australia - Cyphastrea 1 metagenome | ecosystem: Host-associated > Invertebrates > Cnidaria > Coral ... | reverse complement strand
GGCAGCATGAGGAGACTGCACGCGAAAGACCGCATGGCAGCGGTGGCGAGGAGAGCTGTCCAGCGGGAAGTCCAAGCCAGAGCAGCCGATTGACGTAGAGACGGTGGGGTTGATGACGCTTTGTGGTTTGCCAGAAGCCGGATGAAGGTCACCGTTTCTTCGCCCCAACGTCCCCCAATATCAATCCCGAGCACTACTAGCCGGGCGCGGCCTGCGCCTGTGAGTTCCTTAAAAAGATGCATGTTTTTCCGCTGGGGTATTGGCCGTCTCCTTTGAGACATACCATTCTTCAAAGGCACCTCTTGGTGCTTCCTGTGTTTTGCTTTCGCAATCATGTATCTTAAGACCTGTGACCTGGGCTGTGCTACGTATGTCACCGGGTGCGACAAACAGAATTTCACTGCATCTTGCATGGGTTCAGGGAGTTCGTTTGTTGCTGCGCCCGGATGTTTTGCAATGAGTGCTTCATTGACAAACTCGACATTCACTGCATCTTGCCTGGGTTCAAGGAGTTCGTCGGCTGCTGCGCTCTGAATCCCAATTGTTTTCAGCCCTGCACTCGCGATGTCCCCCAAGTGAGGAGTGCCTATGAGTTGTGCCATGAGGGGAAGAGGTTGATCACTGGGAATCTGTATCGCACGAACAAATCCACTGACCCATGGCAAACCTGTGAGGGAACACTGGACATGAGTTCTCTAGCGGATGCTATCCAGTTGGGCTGTCTGCTGGGCGGCTGCTGGCAGTGGGCATTGCGCCCCGGATTCCTGTAGATGAAGGGCGACCAAAGCTGCAAGTTTGCGGCTCGACGGCCAAGGATAGGCCGTTTCTTGTGCAGTGGCCGACCCGACTCATTACAACCCCACGGTTCCTGGGGGTCGGTAGGAATGATCACAAAGAAAATTCATATCGCAGACCCCTTTGATGTTATGGACCAAACCTGTATGTTTTCTGCGAGAAGAGCCGTGCATACACTGGTGGAAAAAGGTTTGCGAAAGAAAACTACGTGCTGGGTTTTCGATGGTGTACAAGACGCCCTGTTTTTGTCACATTCTCCAAGAGGCGTTGCGCGATATCATACAGCCGCTTGGCTGCAGCAACTTTGGCAGCATTGACGGATCTCAAATTGGGTGGCCCGTTGGGGTGCGAATCTGTGCGCAGCACTGGGAGGTTATACCTCCCTTTTCTGCGGATGAACCTGGCGCGGCTTGCAGTAGTGCCACAAGGTGGGGCGAAGTGAACATATACGCAGGTTTGCTCCTGGATAATTTGCTCGATGAATTCTAGAGTTTCTTGTTTAAGAAAATAAAGTTGTAAACCTGGAGCGGCCAAATGGTCGGAAATCTTGTGATCAATGCCCAAAGAATCGCGAAGTCCAAGATGCTTGATGGATGCCGTCAAGCGACCAGTGCCTTCGAAAATTCTACTACAAAAAGGTGAAGCGCTGACTTTCCAGCGCGCTTGGCTGACAACTTTTCGTGAAAAGATCCGAATGCACTGGAAGTTTCGGCTTGTGATGGGAGTCAAGAATGATTCTGAAGGCTGTGCGCTTTCTGGCACCCTGGTTCGGCGCACACGTGGACACCACGTTTGCATTGCCCACCATGGCTGGCATCATTGCATCCTGACGGAAGGTTGTAAGGCTAGCAAATGCGTGTTCCACCTGATTTTTCCAAAACTTTCCCCACCAAGTCACGGGGGACATTTGGCCCACGCCCGTTTTTCTTGGACTTGGATTTTCCTTTGCCCTTGCCCTTTCTTGTCGAGTGGCCCGGACCATCGCTTGCGGGCGGCTTCGCAACTTCTTCGGACTTGCGCTTGTTGGAAGGATTGGCTTTTGGCTGAGGCTTGCTTGGTTGCGATGCCAGGGGCAAAAGGTGGAAACTGTTCGGCGGCACAATCGTGGAAGGCACCCACTTGATGGCCTTGGGTGCATAGCCATCCCCGCCCGCCACGTTGCCAAGTCCGTCGCCCATGTTGGGGCCAGGTGGATCAGGTGGGAGGGGGCGGGAGATTCCGAAGAAGGGCATGGTCAAGTTGGACCTTGGTTTTGCATCATAGGCATACCCATTCTGGCTGTCAATGCTCTGTGTGAGGGTTGTGGTTGGGCGCCCATTCCATGTGCCGGTCTGGCAACTCGTGCCAAGCCCTTTCCTCATGTGGCCGGGTTGGGTCAATTAGGAGGACCCTATGGCAACACAGTGGCAGGATGTCATGGGGTGCGGCTGGAATGTGGTTGCTTGGCTCGCTGGTGTGTCTGGCTGGCAGCGGCGGATCTGGGACGACAATGCCGTGATTGTCGCAAAGCGCGGAAAGGACTGTGTCCATGTCTGTGGGCCAAGGGCTTCGACAAGAAGGGCATGGCATAGCGGGTTGGCTTGGTGGGCCCGCAGGTTTGCTGTGCAGCTTACATGGGTGATCTGATAGGGAAATTGTGCATATGACTGGGTCGGCGGTGGAGCCGCCTGGCTGGTTGCTGTGATGGCTGGAAGGCCCAGGCTGGTCCGTGAGATCGATGATGTCATCGGAGGTGCCCGTCATGACTGCCAAAATGCTGTGGAATCAAATGCCGCAATACAGATGCCAAGCGAAGAGGTAAAGTAAATGAGCATGAAATTGGCGAAGAGGGCGAAATTCAAATGCCTATGGCCTATGGCGGCCCTTAATCCAAAGGGCACGGGAATATTGCGCGTTTTTAGGGTGGGTCGCCTCCACCTCCGCCCAGTGTGCAGGGTGACGTTCGTGTGTATGGAAAGAGGAATCAGCGGTTCATCCCCGAAAATGGAAGCCATCACCCCAGTTTCCCAAGCCAGGCTCAACCGGTCGTCTAATGCCACATGTAATTCCCCCAACATCACAACGGGCGTCTCCCAAGAGCGTCTCTCCCGCCTGAAAATTGGTTTCATCACGCTAAGGTCTTCGCGCCCAAAAAGATTGGATTCAATGGGCTCATTCAGGGCGTCCCACCTTCCAAGTGAATTCGTTCCTCTGTCTCAGGTGAGGTGAGCCCCATTTCTGTCTATATCTAAAGGCAATGGCAACCGTGAGCCCTCCGAGGGGAGCTCTGTTTCTATGACACTGGAGAGATGAAATTCAAGCTTCATTAACATTTCATGGAGAATTCAAGCTGGCAGGATCTGATTGCATCACGAATGACTTGGACTGGCAACACCCCTTTTTTCGTGCCCAGACTCATCTGGCAGTCGGGAGTACATGGCCCATTTTCATGGACTCACAATTCATACCAAAGTGTGTGACTTTGCGGCTCTACACGATTGCGATTATGGTGTCGACTGCAAAACGAACCTCCATCAAGAAGCGGAAGAGCTGGAGCTCGTCGGGTTTGGTGCCTGAAATTACCAAATGATTTACAAAATTCGAAAAGGCATCAAGGTTCTCACGGAAATGAGGTGACGTTTCCGTTTTGAGTGCGCCTAACCCTGCGATCAAATTGATGCGTTCTACGTCTTGGCACATCCTCCCTAAAAGCATGGGGGTGTTTCGATTGGTCGCTTCTGTACCAAGCCTTTGTGATTTGGTTTTCGTGAGAGAAATCACCGAGAACGTCAATCATATTCGGAGTTCCAACCATTGAGAAAATTTGACGCAGACACGATTCTGACTTTGATAAAAGTCTGACTGCATCTCCAGCTTCGATCAAAACCATAGCAAACATGACTGCCAAAGTTCCTATGGCCTCACCTATTGGCAGGGTGCGCCGTTCGCTCATGGCCATAAGTCTGCCACTTGATGCTCCAAATTTCACGGTCCTGAGTCCGGGCGCGAAAAGAACGGGCAGACTTTAAAAGCCTTTATGTTCCATATGGGGGCACAAAAGGTGATCTTGAAGAGTGAATCTACGTTCCCTAAAAGGTTCCATTGTGCCCCTAGAAGATCTGCAGGCGGACCTCTGCCATTCATCCTTGCCAAATTCATCCGGTCATGTTTGCAAAATGCTGGAGAGTGGTGCCTTTCGGTAGGCTCCCGGCATGTGGCCAATAAGGAGGCACGATGTGCTGTGAAGCTTCCTACGGCTGAATACACATTTCAAAAGAGCATTTCCACGAAAAAGATAGGACTTAATAGACGCTAACCGGAGTGGAGATAGACCAACCCACGGCTCCACGCCTTTCTTCAAGACGAAAGCCGTCCCTTTCAGGTCGAGGAGGGATGGTATCTACGACCTTGGATAAAATTCGCTTTCATGACCTGCTGCACTTGCAGCGTGACTGACTAGTTGCACATGCAACAGAGAGTCAGTATTCATATGAATGTTCCTGGCACATGCCACAAACCTCTTGGTGATCTGTGTGCCTTACCCAAGGCACCATCCCTTAAGGCCCGTGCAACAACACCACTCCTCTGAGATCCAAAACTTATGCGTCAAGATGCACCTATCTGCAAGTCAAGGTCTCAAAGAAAGAGGGACGGAGGATGACTGAAAAACACAATTTCATCATTCAGCTAACTTGGAATATGAAAATTTAATCACCTCTCCCCTTTTCCTACCTCGAAGGATAAGCCCAGCACCGGTGCACACGTGGAGGTCCTGTTGGTCAAATACACCCACACTCAAGGTCAAAAATTCACGGTACAAACTTGGTTGGAACTGATGACAACTCTATAAAGAGAATGCGCTCGCGTCTCAGATGACACGACTGCGCACCTTGCCTCGGTCGAGATTCACCTGCCACAGTTGTCATATCACTTTGACAAGGCGATTCAGATGCACTTGCATCGATTGGGGTCAACACAATCAACATGCAACCTGTTTCCTTCCCTCACGGCCTGGGTCACTTGACCAGCGATGGGAAAGATCAGGACCCACGCGAAAAGAGCCACAACACAAAAATGCAGGGGCACATTGTGCTTACATGATGTGTCCAGTGGCAAGTGCACTTATCTCGAGTGCATTTCAACTTGTTCCAACCATTGCAAACAACTGCGTCATTCTGTTACAAGTTATATTGAAGTCAAGGAAAGATGTCAAAAACAACCCTTTCACTCAAACTTCCTGACGAATGCGGACACGCCCCCGAACAAATAAGTTATATATTTTTCTGCTGCTGGGAACGAATGCATCAAGGCGGAGAGCCGAATGCTTTTAGCTCCACCCCTTATTTAAATCTACAAACCCACAAAACGCACAGGCCACAGGACACGGCGTTAGCAAGTACCGATATGCCTTTTTTATTACATAGGGAAAATCGTGATTAACTAAAATTAGGGTAACATTTTCAAACGCCACCCTGATATTGGTCAACCTGTGGCGCCCCAAGAATTGGATAGTATTGACCCTCAAATATGATCGGACTTTGTGCTGTAGAAATTTGGAACATTGACCCATCCCCAGTGTTGATCAGTGACACCAGTTGATTACTCAATGATGCATCTATGCAACTCTGACTTGAGTGACGTAGTGTTTCTTCCCCTGCATTTATGTCCAAACCTGGCAGGACGAACTATTGCAGAAGATCAGGAAAGAACCTGTGAGTCTCAAGAGTCCCCATTGGAAGAAAATCACCAAGGATGCGGAATCCAGCGTTGCGGAATTGCTACGAAAGAAGCCAGAGAATCGCTGCTCCATTGCCGATGCTTTGCGACACTTATCGTTAAAGTCGAATGTCTCCTTGCCACCTGCGGATGTGATGAAGGGTATGATTGATACCATGATCCAGTTTCAAGACATGGATATGTTGCAAAAAGCGGCTTCGACGGCTCTGGCTTGGCACGCTTCGGACGAAGACACACAGCATTTGCGGCATTCTTTGAATGTTTCAGGACTCCAATGGCCATGTCACAAAGAGTGAACTTCGTGGAGCATTTGCTGTGGTTGGACTGGAACTGCCAGCAGGCCTGAGTTTGTGGAGTTGGAACCGATGGAAATGACACCATTGAGTACATTGAATTCTTGGCTGCAGCCTTGGACAAGAGCAAAATCCTGAAAGAGGAATGCGAGGGAAGAGAGTTCATACAACTTGATACGTTGAGATGTTTGTTGTTTTGTTTTGGTATTTTTGCTTTGGTATACCTTCGTGGCATTTGCTTGAGAACCTTGTCCTTCCAACAGATAGCAGTTTGCTATGATGGGAAAGTTGGCATTTACACGTGGGTAAATCTGGTCCGTAGGAGAATGTCGTGTTTTGGAAGCTTGTGGGGCTGGACTCACGGTTCACGGCGCTTAGGGGGTATCTGAGTTGTGGCATGGGATTGACAGGATATTGTTTGGCAAGCTTTCAGGATCTTCGACTCGGACGGAAACGGCACAGTCACAAGAACAGAGTTTTGCAAGCTGCTCACCTCTGGACGAACTGACAAAACCAAATGTGACAAAGAGGCTAGGACCATTGAAGTTTTTTTTTTGGACAGCTATGACACTTTAGGTGATTGTGTTGCAGACGTCAATGAGTTCTTGGATATGCTCCACGGAAACCAGGGCAAGGCCAGGAAGTCAATGGCAAACATCGAAGGCACACCCATACCTGCAGATAATTCGTACCTCGGGTTTTTATCAAGTATCAACAGTGCCACCTGTGAAAAAGAACAGGTGTCACCCCCTGTATTTAGACAATTTTCGAAGCGTCTATCTAAAGCGTCTCACGGAAAATGGCAGACATCATGCTTTGCTGAGTTCCTCGCAATTAGCTTTTCTCTTGTGTTTCATGTCCAGCGTAGTTCTGCAAACTGAAAGCTGCAAAATTCCTGCAGTAAAACCCGGTGTTCCATATATCATGACTACTCTGCGGTAGCGTTGGTTCAAAAGAGTTGGCCTGGTAAACTACAGGTTATCAGCCGTAGTCTCACCACTAAGCCATGGGGACCCCAGCCGACCTCACACTCGCCATCCCAGGGTCAGGTCCACCCGTTGCTGTGCCCGACACGGCCGGGAGTGATCCTGTGCCGATGGATGATGAAACGACATACCAGCCAGTGATAGCTTACTTCATGTTCATACAAAACAACATTGCACAAATCACCAGAGGCTACAGGTAATGAGGGAAGTTGAACAAAGGCACCTGCAGATCATGCATGGAGTTGTTGACGCCATCAAACATGATTGGTCAAACAAACTCACCCAAAAGGAACAGGAGTATGAACAGCAGTTGCAGGAAGTAGAGACAAAAGCCTTAGCTGCACTAGCTGAGGAACGAAAGCAAGGTGATGAATTCGAGGTCAGGCTGAATCAGGCTCAGGCTACACATGATGCCAAGGTTGAGGAGTTCAAAGCAGAGGCCAATGCCAAGCACGACCTCAAAATTGTAGAAAGGCGGCAACGTATCACCAAAGAATTTGAAGCCTCATATGCACAGACTGTTGAACATGCTGCAAAAAATCCATAGCTTCGGCACAGAAACAGTGTGATGAACAGACTGCTGTAGAGCGAACCCGTTTCATTCAGTTGAACGTAGAGTTTGAAAACTACAAACGGGAAACGTCAGACAGACTAAACGAAGCAGCGGCACAGAATTCAGCCCTCAGGACCAGATAGATGACTTGCAAGAGCAGCTGAATCATGTTGCCAAAGCGCAATTAGCTGTGGTAACGAAAGCATCCGTCCGATCCAGCCACCAGCACTGGTGTGCCGACATTCAACATCAGTACCCCGAGAGCACCCGAAGCATCCGCAAGCAATAGATAAAGAACCGATCATTGAGATCAAGTCACCTGGAGTGTTGAGTTGCTCAAAAGCAGCGCAGGAGCCGAGCCAGGTGTTGGTAGCGACAAGATAAGGGGAAAAAAAATGTCAAAGGAAGAAACGGCAAAGACCCCATGCATTTATCATGCCAAAGGCAAATGCAGGCGTGGTGACAAGTGCTTTTATAAGCAAGACGATAAAGCTGCAGCAACCACCAAGGACACCAAGAGGACGAACTCTCCGGCTCCAAAGAAGAAGGGGAAGGAGTCAAATGCCGCACGGTGTCTGATTGGCCCCAACCTGATTGGCCCCAACCCAAAGTTTGCATGCATTGCAAAGAAACAGCCGAGGGTGACCTCGAGCTCTGATGTGTCCAGTGTCAGCATGAAGCGTGTTGGGAGTGAACGCAGTTGGCCGTCAAGTCCCCGACATACATCGTCCAAGAGAGTTCTCAGCTGTGTACAGAACATCCGATGACGTTCCAGTCTCGTCCAAGGTTGAACTGCATGAAGCGCAGGTGAGAGCACGTCAGCTCCAGGAGACGGTGAAGCTTCATGACTCCGATGTTGCACCAAGTTGCGGGTTTTGCTGTTGGAATGATGACACATGTGACATCACGTGCAAAGAATGCAGATGCGGCCCCAAAGCACTCAGAGAAGTTGGCCGGTTTCCATCGATCGCCACAGCTGCGCGAAAGGCCGATCGACTCAGGTAGTGAATCCGATCTTGTCTCCAAGGGTAGTCTGAGGGACATTAATGCTCAGAACTGCAGGGCTGCCGAGCATCCGATTTCGTTGATCACAGCACATGGATCAACTGAAGCCAATGAAGTTGCAGACGTCAAGTTGTCCGCACTCCCGGATCCTGTGCAGCCATACGTGTCGGATCAGACCCCAGCTGTGTTGTCCGTTGGAACCAGGTGTCTAGATCGAGGCCTATAGCTTCGTGTGGCCGGCAAATGGCAAACCCATTCTTGTTCTTCCTGATGACAAAGGTGTCCAACTCAAGGTTGAAGGTCACATCCCAGTTTCAGATGACACTTGCAAGGCCTTCACAAAAGAACAGTTTCAGAAGGATAAGCACCGAAGGATAAGCACCTCAAGAAGTTGTTCGCAATGCCGACCTCGCAGTCGAGCTGTAAAGCTGCGCGTGAGGAAGCGGTGGATGAAGACCAGTTCGACGAGCTCGTCTCAGACGATGCCCAGCACGAGTATCTCCGGAGCAGAGAGGCGGAGGATCTCTTGAGCGAAGCTGCCAGTGCTCAGCACCAGTTCACGCACTTCTTAAAGAATCCTTTGTGCAGAACTTGCCAGCGTGCAAGGGTGATGGCACCACACGCTCATCGCAAAGGTGGTTAGAAACGCATCGAAAGCGAAGTGTTCGGCGACCACATCATAGGCGATGATGTCATTATTAAGAAAAATGTGGAAGAGGGTTTCAAAGGGGAGCAGGTGGCTTTGGTGTTGAAAGATTTGCACACTCAGTGCAGGTATGTCTATCCAAGTCAATCGAAAAATGCACAAAGCAGTATGGATGGTTTGAATCACTTTATTGGGTCAAAAAATGATGTTCAAGTTGTGTACACTGACAACTCGCCAAAGTTGATTAGGGCCATTAAAGACTTGGGTTACAGACATCAGACCTCAATTGAATATGTTAATTCTTCGAGATGTTTTGCAGCGGGTGAGGTTCTCCAGATGTTGGAAGGTGCAAGGAGCAACCTGCTTCAAGCAGGCCTCCCACTCAAAAGGTGGCCCCTGGCCATGCAGCATCATGCAGCCGCGATCAACGCGAACCGTCAGTTGGACGGTAGTGACTCTCCATGGCAACTCAAGTGTGGTGAAGAGTTCCCTGCAATGCACATCCCGTTTGGTGCCAACGTGTTGTTTTGGAATAACCCCAAAAGGGCCGATAACACAGCAGGCAAGCTTTCCCCAACCGCGAATGAAGGATGGTTCCTTGGGTATCACATCCAACCAGGTCATGACTGGAAGGGCGAATATTTAGTTGCCAAGTTGGAAGCTGCTGATTATCATGTCAACTGGGGGGCATTCACAATCCAAAGAACGAAAAGGTTGGAATTGCCATCTGGAGGTTTCATCTTTCCTTTGAAAGCTCTGATTGACCCGAAGTCTCCCAAAGCAGACCGTCTTGAAGACCAGGCGATTCTGCCGACTCCCATTGTCGTGCCTCTTGAATCCAGCATGCAGCCGCCACATGAGGATTTGAAATACGAACGATGGACGCCTCTACCAGCCGACAGCGATGTCGAGCCAGAGCAGCCTAGTGAACCCGTGTTCCCAGACCTTGTGTTGACACCCAAAGGGAAATCATTCCAGATGGTTTTCACTGGGATGGCCACTGGATTGTTTGCAACAAAAAAAAGTTCCAAACGACCGGAAGGCATCGATTCAAAGTTGCGGCAAATGCTTGGATGAAATGAGCGCAAGAAGATCATTGAGGAAGAAGACGCAAAGGCACTTGCAGAGGGTCGGGGGGGCAAGTCAGCGCCATCAGGCATCAAGAGCAAGAAGAAGAAATCTTCTGTAGCTCAGCTCGAGGCAACTCAAAGCCCTCCAGCAACAGCAACAGCCAAACTTGTAGGTGACACATGGGAAATCATCCCGCCAGCCTGCAATGCCAAAAGTGGCGGCACCTGCCGTAGAAGAACACCGGCTGAAACTCCGAGAGCTTGTCAAACAGAAGATCAAAGAACTTGAGTTCAAAGTTGCACTCGAGCTCTTCGCATCCATTGCTAGGCTAGTATCAAAAGATGAAATTGCCAGCAAGCCCAAGGCACAAGCCGCCTTTGACAAAGAATGGGATAATCTCCGAAACAAGGGTGTTTGGGATGAGAAGCGTGTCCGTGAATGCCGCGACATTGTAGCTGAAGCTCGTCGTGAAGGCAAAAACAGTTCACTTAGGTCGGATCTTCGAAGCATGCTACGAGAAAGGATCAGAACTCCCAGAGTCAGATCCCCGCCGTAAGTTCAAAGGCAGGACAGTGTTTCAGGGAAATAGCGTCCATGATGAGAACTCGGATCATGCACTCTTCAACAAGTTAGGCTCCTCTCCAGCATCTATGGGAGCAGCAAAGCCGTCAGACGCACCTGGAAGCCAACCGGGATTCTCCAAGGCACAGGCAGACCATCCAAGCCTACATACAAGCCCTCTTCACAGGGTGCCGACATGGCTATCACTTCCCTGAAATCGGTGGCCCAAAGATTAGGAAAAGAAGTATTGGCAACCTATGGTACCTATGTTGCTGGCTTTGTATGGTCATCCTGATAGTGGGGGAATTTGGAAACAACATCTCAATGGCCATGTGGTTAAGCCAGGATGGAAACACATTTTACCTGACATTTGGCATTCAATTTTTCATCATCAAGAACTCAACTGCCTGTTGGTTGTGTATGCTGACGATTTTAGAATGGCTGGGCCAACTGAGAACATGGAAAAGGCATGGGCAAGCATTCGAGCTGCAGTCAACATTGGCGATCCTCCGGAGCCATATGACCAATACTTGGGATGCATGCATCGGGAATTCGAGAGTATCTGGTTGCCCAAAGCTCATCCGTTTGCGTTTGCCTTTGAAGCCAAGACGTCAGCAGCAGCACAACATAGAACTCAGGACTGGTGGGAGCATGATGAAGACAACAAGGCATGGATCAGACATCATGTGCAACCTCGCAAAAGATAGTACCAGCCGGGTGATGAGGGGGAGAGAGCAGCTGTCAAAATTCAAGTCGTATTACTTTCTTCGACAAAAAGCTCACACTAAAAGGTTGTCCTACCATCACCGACGCGAACAATCAGGGGGGTTACCAAGTTTACACTGATGATTAGAAAACTTCAAACAATCAACCAGATGAGTTTTGGACAGGAAAGACGGTTTTTGTTATGGACAAGACGGACCAGACAAGTTCAAGCAGTTCGCAATGACAAGCAAAGCCAGACCAGGACCCCATCGCGACAAACGCGAGGCAAAGAAGGAAGCCAAAGCCGCCAAGTTCAGGGGATTGCAACACGCCGTGAAACCAAAAGCTGGCGTCATGGCCCAGCCCGTGAATTTTGTCAGGTATGATATGAGCAACTTCTTGGAGTCCTGTGTTGAAAATTGTTGCAATCTTGCAAAGGTCAGTCCAACACCATTCACTGATGCAGGCATCGCAAGACCCACTCTTAGTGAGGATGAAATGCCTGGAAAGCTTCAACCAGTAGCGAGTAAAATCCTCATGAAGATTTTATTTGCTGCCAGAATGGCAAGGTTCGATTTGCTTAGGGCAACCCAAAGTCTCGCTTCAAGGGTGACGAAATGGTCTGTTGAATGTGATGTCGCACTGCATCAGCTTGTGGCGTACATCAATTGTACAAAGCATCACTTCTTAGAAGGGTTCATTGGGGATGCATTCGACCAGTGTCAGTTGTAGCTCTTTGCAGACGCCGATCATGACGGGGAACACGACAACAAGAGCACCTCTGGTAGTGCAATAATCTTAGTTGGACCCAATACCTATTACCACCTAAACGCATTCAGTAAGAAACGTACGTTTGTAGCGATTTCTTCAACCGAAGCCGAAGTGGTGGCCGCAAATCACAGCATGAGAGCAGAAGGCATTCCTATGCTGGCCCTCTTTGAGCAACTTACCTGTTTAAGAATCTGCAGGGTAAACCAGCTCGTGATGCCGCGAAGCCTGGCTCCGATGTTGTGTTCACCAGGATCGACCCCGAAATTGATGACATCCGGAATGGGCATGTTGACACGGGTGGTAGTGTTGCGGGCATCAATAGGCTAGTTTCCTTGAATTTTATCAAATCAAGTTCATGGAGGACAATCAAGCTACCATCACGGTAATGTCCACCGGTTCATCAGCATCCATGAGACATATGAACACAACCCGAAACATCAACCTCAAATGGTTGAAACAACAGTTTGAATGTAAACAGTTCGATCTTCTCAACCTTTGCCTTTACCCGACCAGCAAGTTGGCAACATGCCATTGCCCTCATCGGCATCGGCCCGACAAAGGTGGAAGAAGCAGCTCGCGACAACGCGAAGCCGCCTACTGCCAAGGTGCCGAAGTTAGCTTCTGCTGCCGGGAATCAGGGGGGCCCAGAAAAAGAACATGTGCCAAGAATGTTGATCGAATTCTGTTGTTCAGAAGACTCATAGCTCAGTAGCCAAAGAACGTCCAGTGAAGATTGCCACTGCATCAGGGTTACCGAAGGGATGATGGTACTTCTGATGGCTGTCGGCAACGACTATTAGCTTCCCAAGTCAAGGATTGGAGAAATGACTTTAACAACGGCACTTTGATTCTGTATTCATCACTGCCATATGTAGGGGGAAGCCCATGGGGAAACGTAAACGGCCTGGCGGTGGAGGGTCATGAGCGAATCCAAGAACAACAGAAGCTGTTTACGAAACTTTTCAAATCCTTTGTCAAACTTGTGGATGAAGTTTACGATGAACGAACTTTGATAGCTTCTGAACTTTCAAAGAGCTGCAATTACTGGAGATGGCCTATGGTTAGAAAGTTTCTCATTGAACGTTTCATGTCCGTGCACCATTTTGATGGATGCATGTTGGGAGTCTTGGGGAACAACAACCAACCAAGGAAGAAAAGTTGGACCATAGCTGGAAACTTTGAAGAACTTTCCAAATTGGATTCTTATCGCTGCGATGATTCCCATGAACATGATCAGAGTCGAGGGAAAGCATTAATTAACTTGCTGCAAACTATACCTTCAAGTTGACTGACATGCTTCATGAATGTTTTCGAGTAGCTGCGGTGGGCCAAGCATCCAAAAGGAACGCCAAACTTGCCTGTTGTGTCAAAATGGCCGACTCGCGACCCGCAGCCGACCCAGCTAGCCGTGAGGCTACGCTGGAGGCAACCCGAAAGAGGAACAAAGAGTGGTGGGCAGACACCCATAGCAAGTTGCTGTTTGCAATGGTGATCCGACACCAGGGCGAAGGCCAGAACACATGTGACTTTGTGGAGGGTTTGCTGAATGAATGGACGCCAGATCCGGTTCTTCTGCAAGGATGACCCTCTGGCTGAAGCTCTGAAGTTCTGCATCTTGCCTGAAGAAGCTGCACTTGAGGATGTCAACCCGCCGGCGGCGATGCCGTGCCCCGCCATCATTCGGATCCTCGTCAGTGGCTCATGTTGTGCTCTCATCACTGGACGCCGCAATACGCTGCGCAAGTATGATTTGGCAGAGCACTTCAAGGAGCGAAACACTGACTACGTCACTGAGTGGCTTAACGAGATGGATGTGGGGGAAGGGGCTTCGCCACTTGGTGAAAAGGGGAATTGAATTTGCCAAGGAAGCCAGAGCCAAATATGGCGATGAGGCAAGGATCCAACTTCATGTGGCTTGGTTCGGAAATGAGTTGGTGGGTGAGACAGGGATAGCTCCAAATCCGAATTGGTCAGTCGACGGCCCCAACGGTCATTTGCCCGCTTAATGTCGGATTCCTTGTGCCATTTAACTTGGCTGATCGACCAGAGCCGAGAGCTGGGTTTGCAGACAGCCGGTCTCACGACCGCGCCCTGGTCCGCCGATGATGGCATTCACCCCATCTTCGATGAGTTCCTCAGGAAGCTTGGCGGGGAATACAAGCAGTAGACCCGCATGCCAGATGGGACGCAGAACCCCCGGTTTGCTTGGCTCCCGGCGACAGGTTATGCCGATGATCTCGAGTTCAAAGACAGCTGGCACTTCGTGAGCAGCGATGAGAACCGAGCCAGGCTTGCCAGCTACTGGACGGCCACGTTGTTCAGCCTTGATGTGGCTTGGAGCGTGTGGCGGGTGTGAGCCTTGACCTGGCGCGGCTTGACCAGCAGACCTTCGACGATCTTCGGCGCAATCTCAACTTCATGTTTGAGGCCAGTCCAGAAAGCTATCGCCGACGGGTTGAGCGGGCTACCCAGATCGTGTTCGGGAAGCCCAGAAAACATATCATCCCGGTTGGACGTGCGTATTAAGTTTACTGCGGAAGAGGTCCGAATGCGGCAGCCTGACACCGAGGACTACCATGACGCGAAGAAACTTGAACACCGGATGTTTCCAAAAGCTCCGGCAGGACTTCCCAATCCAGCTACCGGTGACCGTGCGCTCGCAGCAACGTCCAAGTCCAAGGCGAAGGTGATTGTGACCACTGAGAATGTCCAGCTGGCATCCGCAGCCGCAAGTGCAAGCTCCAACCGGCCACAAGTGCCTGCATGCCCAACACCCGAGGTGCGGGTCTTGTGAAATCGTATTGGATGGAGGACAACATGCCTGAGTACGAGCACACCATGGTCACAAATGACACAGGTGAAGAAGTCCCTGGAATCCTCTTCAATAGGGTGTACTATGAGTTGGAGTTCATCACCGCAAGCCACATTCAATTCCGCGACTGTGCCACCAGGATCAACAAGATTTGTCGCGGGGCGGCAAATTGTGCAAATGTTCCGATGAATCGCAGTCTTTTCATCGACCTTGAGGACTTTGCCAAAGCCTTCCGCAAGGAAGTGCCGCCTGATGTCTGGTGCACTGCCAGCCATCTCTTTGCCACGACCCTCAAGCAGGACCGATATGGAAAGAGCAGGTTTGAGCTCATGTGCGCAAGAATCGACACATGGGCTACGAGAACCACCTCCAGAGCAACTTGGTGCCAGTAAAGATCAGGGCAATTCAGGGACATCTGAAGGCCGCTCTCGACAAGGCCGGAGGATTTTTCGCGAATGCAGTTCAAGTGTATTGCGCTCCGAACGTCAGGTGTGAAAGAAAAGCCGCCTTTGCGGGCGTGCCCATCTGCCTTATGTCCGAAGTCTACCGCACAATGTGGAGCCACTGGAAGGGTATTGTCAAGCATGGTTTGCTGCCAGGTGGAGGAGACACTGTCAACTCCGGACCTGCCGATGTTTACCTTTCTGACAAACGCCTCGGCGCAGATGCTTACAGGTTTGGTCGTCGAGGAAAATGCCCAGTTGAGGTGAAAGTAGCTCTTGCACAAGCTGTCGAGGCAGATGTCATTTTCAGTCGCTCGTCAATGGAAGGCATCATGACCGCGCCTTACATTATCTCCATCATGGAGGAGGACAAAATGCTTTGGAACCGAGCCGGTAGCAATATCGAGCCCAGCTCATGGGAAAAGGCAGTTTCAGGCAGTCCTAAGGCTGAGATCCGCTTGGTTGCCCGTGACGATAGTGACCTCGGAGATGAAGATGACACCAGCACAGGGCAACCTGATGCGCCTCAAGCCACTCCGAGAAGTGCAACAAACAAACATGCACCTGAGGACAATGAGCGAGATGACCAGCCACCCGCGAGGGTGCGCCGAGCTTTCATCGCTCCCAAGAACGCTGAGCCTTGCACCGGCGATTGCCCAATCTGCATGGTGGATTTTGTCAGCGGACAGGTGACCTGCACAACCATGGCTACGAACTGCTTCCCGTCGATGAGTCAGGTGTCACCAAGTTCCAGCCAAACAGACGCACCAAGGTGTTGGAGAAACGCATGAAGAAGCTGGCGGAATTTGGGATTCACGGCGCTGTGAACGCCTCATTGCTAGCCGCCTTCGACGTTGGACGTTCTGGCTCCAGAAATGGTCGTGCGCTGCTCTTAGTTGGTTCCGGTTCCAGGAACGGTCTGGCAATGGATGGGGCTTCCACTTGCGTGGAGCTGGATGCGGCGGTATCTTGGGCTCTTTGCGCATCTTCACCTGCTTTGCGCTTCTTGGCAGCCTGGCTCTGCTTTTTATTGCGCTCCAAGTTCTTGACCGCTAGTGGACGATTCTTCCCATAGAGCTCCTCAAGGAATTTTTCAATGCCTTCGACTGGAACACCAGTCCACGTCAGCAACTGCCGATGAGAGCGATCCTTTTTGAGTGAACACATGCTTCCGCCCCACACCTTCGTCCATGTTGACCTGTACTCCACAGGAAAGCCGTCGACTCCAGCGAGCTGAGACATGTAGATGAGCTTTGTCAGGAGATGTTCTTGCTTGGCATTGGCAGCCACGCCAGCTGAGATCTGGATCTTCGTACAAGGTGGGTCTGGCAGGTTCGCAAAGGCCATGAAGTCATCAAAGATGCAGTCCGCCAGTCCCCTGCCATCCTCACGATCCTCACGCACCCTGTCGCAAAATTTTTCGTCACTGTGGTAGCGGTCTTCTACATTTTCATAGCCCATGGCTTTTGCTCTTTTCTAACGATCCTTTGCATCTTTCAGGACTGAGGCTTCCAGACTCGTCAAGCCACCACCACCCATCTCTTTCCTCAATGCTTCAGCTTGCTCGCCTGTGATGGCATCCAGCTCAGGTCGCTCTGGTGCTTCTTGGAGCTGGAACAGGGGTCACTATGGTGCTCGCCGTATACAGGGATGAGGCCGGCGGTCGATGGATCCTGTGGGAACTGCTAGAGGTAGATGATGTAGTTTTTTGCGAGATGTGGCGTGGTATTGTGCCTTCCCTTGCACTGCGATGTGGGTTTTCAGGCTTGAGGTTTCAAAGGGGCTTGTATACACGGCAAATAAGTAGATTCAAAACCATACCAGTAGTACCGCACAAGGCGGTGGCGGAAGTTTCAAAAATAGGAAACCTATAGGAGAGGTTGGTTGTTGTGAATCAGGGATGGCAGAGCGAATCCACTGATGGACCGAAAGGTG
>Ga0126342_10009654_pt1 | contig 17295 bp, 18 predicted proteins | sample Cyp1metagenome_FD_92528 | JGI IMG/M metagenome (GOLD analysis project Ga0126342, IMG submission 92528) | Coral microbial communities from Lord Howe Island, Old Settlement Bay, Australia - Cyphastrea 1 metagenome | ecosystem: Host-associated > Invertebrates > Cnidaria > Coral ... | reverse complement strand
CCACCTTCAACGGCAGAAAGCTGAATGTGGTAAAGCCCCAGGGAAATATGTCAATACGACCACGTATTCGACCTCCAATTTACATTCAGATCATGCACAAGTGGCTGCAAATCCACAATATATATATATATACATAATCTTATATGTATACATTTGCATGCATATGTGAACATACCATATGTATCTATGTGCGTGATTGTGGCTGTGTACAGTCGGTATGACCTTAAATGACAGCTTAGTCACCAGCCGGCCAAGACATGGAAGATTCGCATGGGTCAAGAATTGGGTCCCGTAGTCTTGGCTATTGCCCTCTGGTAAACTAACACAACTATGGAAAATCACCATGTTTAATGGGAAAACTCATTATAAATGGCCATTTTCAATGGCTATGTTAGTTTACCAGAGGGTAAATCTAGCTTTAACGTTAAATTTCATGGTTTCTGTATCAAAACTCAACTTTGGACAATGTGGGTTACTGAAAAGTTATGAAAAGTGATCAGAAACTCGGGCGTTCTTAATCTTAAATTTTGACCCAGGTCCATACGCATATGGCCATATGGTATTGAGCTGAAGCAGCCCTGGAAGTTGCCCCGTATAACTTGGGTCCCTATCCTTCAAGGGTGTGCTAAGCTCATCTTAATCTTGATCTTTCTTTGCAATGACTCAACGTGGAAACAGTGACCTGCCCGAGAGATCGACCCGAAAAACAGATCGGCATCTGACCCAGAGCCATCGCGGCAAGTGGCAGAAAGCTGCGTAGCGCGAATAAACTAAAGCCACCAAGATGTTGCAGAGGCCCCGGGCTTTCAATTCATCCCTTTGCACGTGATCATTCACGGCCTAGTGACCGGATGTGACCAGGGCATGAAAGGAAGGCATCCAGGGCATTCCATGGTGCAGGGGGAATTGAGGGGTTCAAGCAATACAGAAACATTGAACATATTTAATAAAAACGTATATATATATATATATATGTATATATAATGTATCTCCTTCAAGCATATGGGACCTGACCCGGGCCAAGGGAAGTTTCAGCGATTCAAACTACCTCAGCATTCAGCATCACCAGTCTTGTTTCTTCAATCCCCATGTTTCTTGCTTAACATCCCAAGCTCTCTTGGTGAAAAAACAATTGAATCATGACCAAAAACCACCCGGACATTTTTGTTGGTTTACCATGGCTTCAATGGATGTTCAATCACTTTTTTCTGTTGGTTTTTCCTTTGTGTTTCCCCCATTCCCCAAGGCCCAAGCCGTCGACCATCCCCACGTCCAGCCTCGGCCAGCCCTGCATAGTCCACGGCTGAGATGTGCTGCGCGTTGCGCACCAACAAACTCACGCGCCAGAAGCATCCGGCGGCATGGATCGCATCGAAGCCTTCGGGATCGAAGCAACCAGCGCAGTGATTTTGTTCCCTCAAAATGTCCACTAATATGGAGGTTTCCATGGGACTACACTCAAATGGTGTGGAGGTTTCCATAAATGGGACTACACTCAAATGGATGGTTTATTTTATGGAAAATCCGAAAATCACATGGATGATAAACGGGGGTACTCCCCATTTTAGAAAACCTCCAGAAAAGGGGTGTTCTTAAGTCATAGGGCATCCATGGCCATGGCCAACCTTAAACACAAAGAGACTGGCCATAGCAGGAAACGGATCTCAAAATAGGCCTAAAATCCCATGGCTGAGAAAAGGCATTTCCCCACTCAGACTAATTACAGTTTTTGTCCATTTGTGGCTACCCCCATTTCGGAAGGACAGGCTAATCTTAAATTTGGCAGCATAAGTCCCTAGTTCTTAACCAATCAGGCATCATTTATCAGTTACTGTATAATATATATATATATATGTATTTCTTCTCTCTCACCTCCCTTCCAACTCAAATCCGCAGCTGTGGGCTCCCACCACACCCACCCTTGATCTAAAAAGTGGCAACGCAAGGAGATAGATTTCTGAAACTGCTTCAATGCAGAGATCAACTTCCATGGAGTAGTTCAAACAACATGCATGGGAGTGAAGTGTCTGAGAGCAAGCCTCTTGCAAGAGTTCACGTACCGAGAGTTCATGCAAGAGCTGCATGTGACCATCCAATTCCAAATCAAAATAAAAAATAAAGCAAATGCCAGTGTGGGAAGTGTCTGAGAGCAAGCCTCTTGCAAGAGTTCACGCACCGAGAGTTCATGCAAGAGCTGCATGTGACCATCCAATTCCAAATCAAAATAAAAAATACAGCAAATGCCAGTGTGGGAAGTGTCTGAGAGCAAGCCTCTTGGAAGAGTTCACGTACCAAGCTGCAGAGTTCATGCAAGCCAATTCCAACTCAAAAATAAACATAAAGCAAATGCCAGTGTGTGAAGTGTCTGAGAGCAAGCCTCTTGGAAGAGTTCACGTACCAAGCTGCAGAGTTCATGCCAGAGCTGTGTATAGGGCTATCCAGTTCAAAAACAAAAGAATTGCAAATGCCAGATTTGGAAGGGTTCGTTCACAAGTTCACAGGTGAACGAAAGAAAGGACCGTCACGTTGTGAAGGTGACCATATATATATATATGTATCCATAATTCTGATTCTTAAACCATGTTAACCTCCCATAAAAACCCTATAATTCATGATTAAATATCCATTCAACAACCAATTAAGCAGGCTATATAACAAGTTCGTGGCTGGTTCAAAATGTTCAGCCATTGACCTTCACCAAAAACACACCGCAGAGCATCCAGAGTGTCGGTCTGGCATGATGATCTACTGGTTGGTGGTTGAGCCACCCCTCTGAAAAATATGAGTTCGTCAATGGGAAGGATGACATCCCATATATGAAATGGAAAATAAAAACTGTTCCAAACCACCAACCAGTATATTTCCAAGACTTTCCGCAGCTTCATGAATCCAGCCCAGAGACTTGCATGATGCTTGCGCCAGAGTTGCAGAACATTGCGACAGCTCTTGGCATCTTGAATCCAGATGGAAAGCCTTGCCACGCTGCCCGAGTCTTAAGAGATTCACACTGCGCAGCCTCAAAATGGGAGTCTGAAAAACTAAGATAACTAAGATAGCTGTGGAAAATCCACAATTGATGTAGCTATTAAAACTGGTGATTTTCCATAGCTATGTGGCTATGTCAGTCTACCAAAGAGCAATTTGTCTGGAAATAGAGGATGACTACAAGGAAGTATGTACAAGTGGCCCACAATAGAAATTCTGGTGGCGTTTGTCTTGATATGCATATACCAATGGGTTGCAACCAAAACAATTCGGCGTATTTGGCGCTTTGCGTCCCCCGTGAAAAGATATAGTCTTTATATTTTTGTAGAACATGTTGCGCAACTATCCAAAAGTCAAAATCCAAAAATCTCAATGCGGGGTTACTTGGCCACCCAAACAATCCCAGCTGACACTGTTCCTGTTCCTCAAACCACACTATCCACATGTAGTATACCGATTAGTGGGATGGTACCCTAGTTTTTTTTTCAAAACAAATCAGATCAAACCAGTTTCCTGGAATTGGGGGGATGGTGCCCCACTGTGGAACGATTTTTCTCGAACCCATGTCTTTCAACAGGAACAATAAAGTAGGTAAAAACAACTCCTTAGATAAATTTCCTTATGATTTCCTTAAAAGATCAATTTCCTTATTAAATTGCAGATGTCCCAAATGATCAATTTCCTTATCAAATCCCAATTATATAATAAGAAAGCAGCACCCAAACAATTTTTCAACAGGGTAGCCCATGACTGACTCAGATCCTCAATACTAGAATTGTTTGGATGGCACTCTATTATGCCAAAAAAAAGGGATTTTAAAACAACTTTTAGCCAGATTTCTTGGGTAAAGCAATTGCAATTACTTTAGCAAGCTATATCCGTTATGAATCCTTAGAATGCAAGATTTCCCAAATGGCCAATTTCCTTATAATATAAATTCCAATTTAAAAACAGCACCCAAATCATTTCTCAAGGGGGTAGCCGATGACTGATTCAGATCTTCAATAATGGAATTGTTTGGAAGGTACTATCTATATTGTGCCAAACAAATCCCAAAACCTTTTAGCAAGCTTTCTTTCAAGTTTATAATGCAAAGATCCAACAAATTACCTAGGTGGACAAAAAGGAAAATACTTGAAAATAGATTGATATGACTTGAGCTCCTTACTTATCCTGAGATTTCATTTAGGTTATAAAGGCACATGAAGTGAAAGTAGGTTGATATAAATTGAAATACTTACTTCTCCTCAGATGTCTTTTAGGTAACAAAGGAAAATATATTGAAAGCATATTGATGTGAATTGAATCCCTTACTTGTCCTTAGATTTCTTTTGGGGTAAAAAAAGGAATTGAAGGTAGATTGATTTGAATTGAACTTCTTAGTTATCCTTAGATTTCTTTTAGAGTGAAAAGAACACATGTTTTTAAGTAGATGGATATAAATTGAACTGCTTCCTTATCCTTAGATTTCTTTTAGCTTATAAAGGAACATGAATTGAACGTAGATGGATATGAATTGAATTCCTTATATACTTGTCCTCAGATTTCATTTAGGTTATAAGTTATAAAGGCAAACAAATTGAAAGTGGATGGAACTGAGTTGAACTTCTTCGTAATTAATCCTCAGTTTTTTAACCTAGGAACATCAATTGAAAGTAGATTGGCACCAATTGAAATCTTTACTTGAGTTGATCATCCTGCGTCCCCCAGACATGGTCCCTCCAAATTGACTCCTTAAAGAGTATACCAGTATAATCACCAGTATACCATACATAAATGTTTGGAGGGCATCCAACATTAAACTCCAAGTGTGGCCTTTCAATAGATATGTTCTCCCCGAACCAGTTTTTTTTGGCTGAATAGTTAAACCATTTCTTGACAGTTTGACCCCAAATCTTGATGATGCATAAATAATATCAACATATGCTGCTGCTTTCTTACCCCCATCCCCCGTTACAAATCCCCAGGCACTGCTTTGTCAAGCTCCTCTTTGACGTCGCGCCGCGACAGCCCCCAGTTGACAGAGCCGGAGCATGGCGCAGCATCGCGGAACACGATAGCGAGACTCGCTAAATTTGGATGTTGATATGACATTTACCTTCCGGAAAAATCGTGGCTCAATGGGACATCCCCTATAAGTTTCCATTGCCAGGTTTTATTATCAGAGGGTATTGTTTTTTTGCATGCAAAACCTTCAAATATCATTTCAGTATTGTGGGCAAGTTTTGGATATGATGCAAGTGGCAAATGGGCTATATAAATTCAACAATAAAATTGGATTAACACATTTTGAGCTGGTCCCAATATATGGCAAGGGAATCTTTATTATGTTTGTTGACATTAAGAATTAATAATCATTTGAATCCTGGCCAACGTTGAATTTTGGCTTGCGGTACTGTCATCGACAAGTCGTTTTTCATGAGCAGTGTCAAAATATCAACACATTTTCGGATGTTTTTTTGGATGACCAAGTCATGTAACTCATGTACTAGGATGATCACCAATATTTCAAGGACCTTAAAGGTTTGTCTGAAGAGGGTACCCCAAACAACCGGTGGCTGTTGTTGCTTCGCTGGATTCAACGATAAAAACGTGTTTCACGGCAACATGAATCAGTGCAAATGTAAAAGTGAACATGTAACCAACAAACATTGGGGTATATCATGGGGTAAATGTATATATATCAAATAGAAATACAAATAAATAGATATATATATACATATATAGATATACATATATAGATATACATTAACTAATATATATATAGATATACACATATATATATACATACATACATACATATAAATATATATAAATAATATCATATATTATATATATAATCATTTTTATATATGACCAAATCAATTTTAAAGCGATATTGCGGGATAGCACAGCCTATGACTCGGCTAGACAAGAAAAAATCCAGCACAGGGTGTTTAAAAAATTGACCCCGAAACATACGTGCACATCATGTGTATACATCATATGTGTGTATAATAGATGTATGATATATATATATATATATAAATAATTATGTATATATATATATACTGTAGCGCCTTTAAATACACATACACAAACATACACAAACATAAACAAACATACTGCGTTCATGTTCAAGTCCAAACCTCGGAGTTTCTACTCACTGATAATTTTCAATTATTCCTATGGATTCCTGATTTCTGTTCCAGTTCCAGGGGTTCAATGTCTGTTTGGAGCCGTCAGCTGCCCCAAAGCCTTGAGCCAGTAAGCGAGCTGAGAATGGAATGGTACTGGTCAATCATCAGGCTGCACTATTAAACTCTTTCAGAAAATACACCGTTTCGTCATGTTTAGTCTATAAATGCCTATACATTAAACTACACTGTATAACATTGTATAACTGTTTATCATTCGCACTTCGATATAGTTCGATGATTCTCCCGGGATTTCCATTCCTAGCCTTTTGCAATTCCCAGCATTTACGTCAAGTGACGTCGAACTGCGGTTGCAACATTCAGCCAGAAAAATGGTGAGTGTATCTGAGACAATGAGTTGCATCCAAACACCAAAACGATCCAAAACGTGTCACTAGCTCTTTCCCTACTCAGAACAAACGTATCACTGAAACCGCGCAGCAAACGCATGTTTTTGCGACCTATTCATCATGAACAGTTCAAAGATCCCAATGGCAGGAAGCAAGGACCAAACTTAATTCCATAATTCCCTCAGACCAGGTGGCTCTTGGTTGATTCACATGACTCACTCTTTCACGCAACAAGCGTGAAAAGCCGTGTGGATTATCTGATCCCAGCTTCCCGAAGATTTATGGCCTGTGAAAGGCAAGCACGGAAAGTGAATTATGATCACGGAGACGATTGTGGTGCGGGGACTTGCTTCCCTTCTGCGACAGTTTCTTGTAGTCCAGTCGTCCAGGATTGCTGATCATTCTGTTCAAAGTCCAACTCCAAGCGGGATGTATCGGATATGGGGTTCATCAAACGGTTCATCCATTAAAAAACAGAAGACAAACATACTCAAGATCTATGGCTGATGGCTAAACACCAGTCTTCTGATTTGATGTTTCGGCGCCAGATTGGCCGTATGGTTTTGCCCAGAAATGCTGCAACCAGTTATCATTTTGATAGGGAAAATGTTGATAAACCTGGAATTTGGGTATACCCAAAGAATGAGATTGGAGGATGATTTTTTTGTCTACATGTTCCTGCTGAAACTCTGGAAACTCTTGGCATCATTGAACTTGACTCATTGACCCCAAAAGGCCCACAAGGCACATTTGGAGCTTTCCATTTTGTCATGGGGGTACCCCAAATCATCCAAGTCATTGGATCATTTTGATATTGAAACCCATCGTGACTTGGGGATACCCCACGATTTAAGAAACTCCTTCCTCAAATCATGATGGACTGTGAAGGAGAATGTCCTGAAGGGCAAACGATGTACAGCAAGGCTTATCTTTTAGACCCGTAAATTGAAAGTTAAACATTTTGGAAAGCTTACGATTCGCCGACCATTCAGCCAGCTTTACTCACGCAGAATTGTTCCCTTAGCAGTATCAATTTTCGATTTGTGCAACACATGATCACACATGATGATCACTAAGGCTGGCAAATGGATGGTGGTGATGGTACACGTATGATTCAAACCAAATGATCAATGATTTTCAATGGTTTGAGGTCTATATATGTCTGTATAGCGTATGCTGTATGCTGGTAAATTGATGGTATTTCATGTTGTCAATTTATAGTTTTTTTCCTTTGCCAACATGTCGCAGCAGGTTAGCAAATGCGCACTTGGGCGTGCAACTTTCCCCTATAGTGCCCTGAATCTTCAGATCCACCAGAATAAAAAACACATACAGATTCCCATGTTGCAAGAATATAATGGGATAATCATGGTTAATAATCATGTAACCTTTATATACCTTTAAATAATCATATGTAGATTATTCGCCCGTATTCCCATGAATGAATATGATACTCCCCCCAAACAAATTGGCTAGTATAACTCTCAAAAATCCTCAGCTGGTGTCAAACGCAGTCAGTGATCTGAACGCCTGGGTTAAGTCATGTTCGGATGACCTTCGAGCTTCATGTTTTAGACAAAGGGCAATATCGTGGATGCAAAATTTACATACATTCATAAACATGCGTATTGCGTATACCTATATAATATGGCTACATACATTTGCATACATATGCATATTGAGCAGGGACCAAAACTAAGGGTCACAAAGGCGGTCCCGAGCAAAGGTTATCGTTTTAGGTAGTTCGCTATATCGTTTTACATGGTTTGTAGCATGTCAAACAACGGCTATGGATTTGGAGATCCATGTCCGTTCATCTCCACATCAACAATAGGGGCACTTCATGGTCAGCAGTCTGCTGTCCACTGTTTGTCTTCAAAGTGCGGCAGGAGTTTCCCTCAGAACAGCTTGTTTTTTTGCACTGTTGCACGTCTTCTGCTTCTGCGGATTTTGTTCATCTCTTTGGATCGTTAGATCAAAGCTACCTTGTGATAGGTTTCAAGACCAGGCTGGACCACGCCAAGTAGATGTTTCAAGACTTGACGCAAACTTGAAGTGCGCCACTTCCAGGGATGGATTGGGTCTCTGGCTGCCAGCAATTTTTGGTTATCGCTACGTTTTCCATTTGGTTATCGATAATTTCATCTGGTAAAATCAGGAAAAATTGAAAGATTGTCTCTCAAGCACAGTCTCTGCTTTCCAGAGCCTGTGTCATGACAGGCTTTGGCAGCAAATTCAGTAGTCAGAAGTGCGTACTCTAGGCTTTGTGGGAGCACCTCTAGGCCTTTTCGGAGCCCCTGGATTCACATCGGACGAAGACCAAAACAATGCATACGAGGAGCCCCAAACGGCTGCGAAAAACACCATCAAATCACGTTATCGCTGTAAGTAGGTCACCATATCGCTTTCCATGGTTTGCGACAACTTTTTCAACCATAGGACCTCTCATGCAGAGGTTCCTGCATGAACCTTTAAGGTCTTTGCTCATAAATACTAATATGTATGTAATTCCGAACGTACGTATGTAGGTAGATAGGTATGTGTGTATGCATGCATGCACGTGGGTAGGTAGGTAGGTGTAGGTGTATATGTGTATATGTGTATATGTGTATATGTGTATATGTGTATATGTGTATATGTGTATATGTGTAAATGTGTAAATGTATATATGTGTATATGTGTATATGTGTATATGTGTATGTGTATGTGTATTGTGTATGTATATGTATTGTGTAATGTATGTGTGTTGTGTATTGTGCATTTTGTATCTTGTATGTATGTGTATTGTGTATGTGTGTGTATTGTGTATGTATGTAATTGTATGTATATGTGTGTATATGTGGGTAAATCAAAATGTGTATGTATATGTGATTGCGTATGTGAATGTATGTAAATGAATGTATGAGTATGTATATGTATATGTATGCATGAGAATTAACATGTAAATGCAAATTAATGTATGTATATGTATATGCCTTTATGTATGTATGTATGTACGTACGTACGTACGTATGTATGTATGTGTACATGTATGTATGCATGTATGTAAATATATGTAAAGGTAAACGTAAATGTATACGTATATGTATACGTATATGATCGTATATGTATGTATATGTATGTATATGTATGTAAATGTGAATGTATGTATATGTATATGTAAATGAACATGTATGTGTATATGTATGCATGTATGTATGTATGTATGCATGTATGTATGTATGTATGTATATGCATGTATATGATTGTATTTACATGTATGTATATGTAAATGTAAAATTGTATGTATATGTATGTATATGTTTGTAAATGTATATGTATATGTATATGTAAATATGTATGTGTATGTATGTATGTATGTATGTAGGTAGGTAGGTAGGTATGTATGTATGTGTATATGTATATGTATGTATATGTATGTATGTGTATTTGTTTGTATGTATGTATGTATGTATGTATGTGTGTCTGTATGTGTGTATGTGTATGTGTATGCGTATGCGTATGCGTATGTGTATGTGTGTTTTGTGTATGTATGTTAATGTTTATGCATATAGACATGCATGCATATGCATCTGCGCTTTTTGTTCAACATTTAAAAATCTTACCTATTATACTTGATGGTTCATCCCACATTGTAATTAAGTAGGTTAAGTAGGTTGTAGTCTTGGTGAAAAATTGGCTAAATGCACCAGGCTTACTGGTGCTAAGGGATGGGAATGGATGGGAATGGATGGGAATGGATGGGAATGGAGGAATGGGATTATTGAAAGTTATTGTGGATCATTCCCTCATTCCCTACTAAGCACAAAGTTGGAGAGACTCAGCAAGCAGATTGAAATCAACGATGCGACATGATGACCTGATGCGACAATTAAAAGACCTAAAGCGAATGGGCGGTCAAAATCTGATCTGCGAACGAGAGCTTTAACTTGATAAATCATCTGGGATTTCAACCCAACTAACAGGGAGTCTGACTAACTACCAAACATATTCAAAAATAGGTTGTTGATACAACATATGGTTCCAAATTGTTTCAGGCACTTTGCCAAACACACACTTACTGGAATGATAAACAAAAACACACATATTTGCTGTAGAGTTTCCTGAAATCAATCCAGCTTCCAAAATACACTCCGGTAATGAAACATGACTTGCTGGAAAATCCACCATTTATAGATGAATGTCCCAGCTAGGAACCTCCACTTACTGGGGGACTTTCACCACTCGTATATATATACATATATATATATATATACATATATATATATATGGGCAAATTACAATAATTCACTAACCTGAAATAAGGCCATTTTGGGGATAGCTAACCCTTATTAACCATGATTCTAGGGTTCGGTCGCAGTGAGGTCGTTAGAATTATGTATTTGTTCTTATCTTGAAGCTTCCCTGTCGGAATTGCCATTTCTGAGTTCGCCCGCCTGCACTTTTATGTCAGCAATGACCTTAAAACAATTTGCACAAGTTGCAACATCCATAGCAGCCTGTACAATGACAACTAACATCCTAGCATTAACTGTTCTTGGAGTCACTTTCGAGCAGAGCTGATCTTTGTCATTTAAGTTGAACTTCGCAGCAGTCTATTTTTCCGGAACTCTTGAATATCATGGCTGGATGTGCAGCGCGTGCACGGACACACTCAAACCCCATCCAACGGAACAGTGAACAGTCGACAAAGCAATCTCAACATCCTCCAGGACTTAGCTTTACCCGACCTGAACAGTCCAAACGTATAAGCGTCGGAGAACTTAACTTGTGGTAAACGAAATGTAGAAAACAACTAATCTACCTGGCTTCCAGGAAATTCCCCCCATGCATCTCCATTGATGTCTGGATCACATCGAGTTTTTTTTCACAGAGCCAATTTGGTTTGTCTGATAAACTAGTGTGTTCGGGGTTAGGGCGTGTTTTCCAATTTGTTGTAACTATATGTGACTATACATATATTTACCTGTATAATGCTAATTCGAGCCAGTATATATATACATGTATGCATAGGTTAAGTTATATATGTATGTATCTCACATAAATTGGAGTATCCCCAATTTTTTGAACAATTGTCCAGGCATAAACTTCACCAAACTGTATGTCTTATATGCATACATACATATAGAGATGGGCAAACAATCATAATCAACTCGGGTTTGTTTGAACTTAGGAGCCTGAGCCCTGGTTGATCACAGGATCCATCACTCACTGAAAACAGAAAGGATAAAAACCACAGGTCACCTGGTTGGTGGCTTCAAGCCATCTGAAAAGTATGCTGCTCATCTGGCATCATCCCAACATATCCCAACTAAGGTCAAGAACATTAGGACATGCTTGAAACCACCAAGTAGATTAAAAAAGGAAGGTCAAGACATGAATAAATAGCAAATGAGATTGTTGCCATTCATAAATAGCCTTGAATTCCATTCACATATTAAATAGTTGGATAATGTTGGATACCACATATTCCTGTATCTAAGTTGCTTTGGTCATGAAACATGACGCTGATTCATCCAACAGTTGCCGATGATCAAACCAAGCAATTTCATGGCTGCCTTGGTGTTTTGATCCCCTGGTCCTTGTTGAACTCTCAGTAGGTTATGTGGTAAATCCATCCAACCCCAGGAACGCAACAAAAAATCGAGTTGTGTGTGTGGCTTGTTTATCCATCTTATTAGACTTGGGACTTCATACTGAATTATTCACTTTCAAATCATTCTGGCTGAACTAGAATTCATTAACCTGAAAATAGCCGTTATCATAGGGCCACTTGGGGATGATTCCCCCGAATCAAATTCCCATCATTACGGTGACGTCACAGCGAGGTCATTAAACATCATATATATATATTATGTAATATATAAAGTATAGTTACAAATAATTCTGTATAGTGATGTCATTTATCATTGTCATTGTTATCTATCATTATCATAGAATTCATCACCTGGCCCGTGACTGTCACTGGGTCAACTTGAAAGCTGGGTGGGTCCTTTGGGTGTCGACTACTCATCCTACCAGCGCAGCAGGCGTCGCCATGATTCCAGTGAGGTCATATTGAGGTCACATTGAGGTCACTGTGTTTCACCTGTATATACATATATAGGTATGTAGGTACGTAGGTATGTAGGCATGTATGTAGGTATGTATGTAGGTATGTATGTAGGTATGTATGTAGGTATGTAGGTATATATGTATGCAGGTATATATGTGTGCGGGATTTATGTGGGTAATGTCAGGTAAGCTAAGTTAAGGTAACACCAGGTAAGGCAATGTTATGTTGTGTTACAGTATGTATGGTGATGTTATGATATGTTATGGTATGGTATGGTATGCATGGATGGATGCATGCATATATGAATATATATATATATATATATGAATATATATATATATATATATATATATATGAATATATATATATGAATATATATATATATGTATATATGTATATATGTATATATGGGTGTCTGGAAATGGGGTATGCCCATAGGATTGCCATTTATTTCATTGGGGTCTCGAGAACTGCCATAGAACTCGGCACCTTGCGGATCACCAGGTCTCGACTGCCAAAGCTGCGCCAGTGCTCAGGTGTTCAGCCTCTTTACGAGGGGGCCATCTACATCTGGTGGTTCCGTGGCCAGTTGAGCATGAAAACATATGAAAACTCTGTGCCAAAGTCTTCGGTTTCAAATTTAGCCCACTTTGAACATGCCCAGTAAAAGCAGAGGATGGTAGCGGCCATCTTGGTTCTTGAACTTCCTTCTTCCCAGCATCACCCACTGTCGGCCCGCTGGTGCTTTCGAATATTGCGTGTTCCAGTTTACCAGTTAGGTGTCAATTATCCTACCATTTTCAGCAATTTAATATAGTACACACATGTATTTTATTCCAGCATGGAACCCCAAGCTTGTCATTTGTAAGGCACACAATTCTGCTACCACCATTCTCCAAACCTTATAATATTTAATAGGGGGCTTCCAGACGTTGGCTCTCAGTCAATTTTGAGCCTCTACTCAAGACACAAAATCCTGGTCCACACCCGGAAGAGCTATCTGGGAAGTGCTCAAGAAGATTCAATATGAATCGATCATGGGGTCTTACTTGACACACCCGAAGTGCCAATGTTCAGCAGTTTAGCATGTCGTCTTTTTTGGTTCATTTTTTGGGGAACACAATATTAAACCATACCCATCTCACGTTCATGAACTTCAATGGATGACCCTCCTACTCATCCAATGTGTTTTCGAGCCTGCGACTGATAGGTATAGATATGGTACGTATAATTACAATGTATATTAGATACATATATAGTTATAATTTGCAAACTACTACTACTATCACAATAATGTATGAACTAAGCAAAATTTAAATCAAAAAAATACACAGCATATAATATATAATGTATAAATATAATGTAAAAATAACACATATAATATATAATGTATAATATATAATATATAATATATAATATGTAATATGTAATATAAAATATACAAGATATAATATACAATATGTAATATATAATATATAAAATATAAAAAAAACAATATATTTATATAATATATAATATTATATATATATGGTAGACAGCACATACTATATGTTATAATATATGATACATATAATATAGCATGACAAAACCAAATAGATACTATATAGATATAATGCTTAATACTATACACTATATATGATACTCTATAATATATATGTGACATTTATCATAAATCATGAAAAATAAAAACATAAACTATAAAACTATAAGACATAGAACCTATAACTTGTAAAATATAACATATCATGTTCCATATCAATTATCAAACTATGGCTGTTTTGTTTCACATGTTTTCCATTGCAGACTAACTTTGCTGGAAATGGTCACTGCTTTAAGCTCTTCACCCAACTGTGGTCACGGCATTGCAGGCCTTTCACTGTGTATTGCGCCATCATGCGTTGCATGGCGCGCCAAAACTGCAGGCTTTCAGGGCGCCCAGTGCCGCCACGTTTTCTTCTGAGAACGCGGGGCATTCCATTGGGACACCCACCCTGCGATGATTGCGAACGCACGCTATTGCGGTTGAGCGGCGTTTTCGAAAAGCGGAGCACGAGTCTCAACCGAAGCGGCACACCAGGCCCGTGCAACACTGGGAAGGAGCACAGGGCCAGAATTGACGCTTGGGAAGTCACCACTGCTCTTCTGTGAGAGGGTGAACTTGTCACTAAAAAGCAAGGATCAAAAGGTGAAACCACGACCACTTTGCACAAGGTCACCCTGGTTCCAAGACGGGGACCTCCGATGAAATAGATCCCAAAGTAGTGGATGTGTTGAACTGTGAACTATCAAGCTGCTGTGAGCTCCTCATGAAATTTCCAGCCGTTAACTGATTATTTAATCAATGCTGTTATAAAATGGAATCAAGATTAATAATGTCATCAGTTGGATTCATGTGCTTTTGGAATTTCCATCCACCATTTTCGTTGCTTGGTTTGCCTCCTAGGTTTTTCCATCCACCATTTTCGTTGCTTGCCTCCTTGGTTTTTATTAAAGCTTAACGCGGTGAAAACGTAAACATGGCCAGGGATGTTTTCCACTCTCAAGATGCAGGCAGGGATCTGATGTTTTCAACCCCAAAATCATCCCAAATATGGTTGACCAATGCTCAACATACTACGAACATACTAATTATTGGAAACCAGCAACCAGAATGAACAAGTTGAGGGATCGGGGATCAAAACGTCCCAGAGGGGCACCTGCGCAGAGAGGTGTGTCAGCGGTGCGTCGTTGCGGGTGGCTTGGCCACCCAACGGCGGAGCGCAAGTTGTTCTCCGCGTCGGAAGTGGGCGCATCCAGGAAAGTTTACGGAGAATCCTGAAAAAGATGTTCCGACAAATCATTGAGAGTTTCGCTTACTTCACTCACTTTTGGCAGAATGTGGATATCTGAAGCAATTTTCTTTGGGCCATTGATGTTACTGATTGATCACATGCCTTAAAGCAGATTTTTGTCAGCATCATCCTGGTTTGTTGTGTGCAAACCACCATGGAATTGTGAATGGCCAAAGCCTTGGAAACTCAAGCAAACAAGATGCAGCCCACGAACCCGAATGCTCTCACGTATGTTAATGGTACAGATGTCCAAAAACCTGGATATGCAGTCACGCAGAACACTTTTCTGCAATAGTTCTTGGAACAGTCTTGTACATATTTCCTCTGTTACCAGTCTGCAGTGTGGAGTGTAAAGTGTAGAGTGTGGAGTGTAAAGTGTAGAGTGTGGAGTGTGGAGTGAGGAGTGTAAAGTGTAAAGTGCGGAGTGTAAAATGTAAAGTGTGGCGTGGGGAGCGCAGAGTGCGCAAAGTGTAGAGCGCGGAGTGTGAAGTGGAAAGTGTAGAGTTTGGAGTGTGGAGTGCGGAGTGTAAAGTAAGGAGTGTGGAGTGTAAAGTGTGGAGTGTGGAGTGTGGAGTGTAAAGTGTGGAGTGTGGAGTGTAGTGTGTGGAGTGCGGGGTGAGGAGTGTGGAGTGCAAAGTTTAGAGTGTAAAGTGTAGAGTGTGGAGTGTAAAGTGTGGAGTGTAAAGTGTGGAGTGAGGAGTGTAAAGTGCAAAGTGTAAAGTGTGGAGTGTAGAGTGTGGCGTGTAAAGTGTGGAGTGTGGAGTGTAAAGTGTGGAGTGTGGAGTGAGGAGTGTACAGTGCAGAGTGTAAAGTGTGGAGTGTAAAGTGTAGAGTGTGGAGTGAGGAGTCTAAAGTGTAAATTGTGGAGTGTGGCGTGTGGAGTATAAAGTGTAGAGTGTGGAGTGTGGAGTGGAAAGTGTAGAGTGTGGAGTGTGGAGTATGGAGTGTAAAGTGAGGAGTGTAGAGTGTAAAGTGTGGAGTGTGGAGTGTGGAATGTAAAGTGAGGAGTGTGGAGTGTAAAGTGTGGAGTGAGGGAGGGAGGGAGTGTAAAGTGTAGAGTGTGGAGTGTGGAGTGGAAAGTGTAGAGTGTGGAATGTAAAGTGAGGAGTGTGGAGTGCATTGTTGCGACAGCCACACAAAAGAACTTTCGACGGGGTATAAAACAGGTTGGAATGTCACAAAGTGCCACCCCTGCCACGGAAAACGACATGACAACCTGCTTGGAAACCTTCGAAGGAGAGGTTTTGCAGCTTCCCCCATAGACACGGCGACGCCACAGGAAAACCAGAGACTCGAGACCAGACACGTGGGCGCAGAAAAGAGAGCATTTCGTGCGAGATGTCCTCTATTTTTGACATTTTCAACACGTTATCAAACAGGTTGGAATGTCACAAAGTGCCACGCCTGCCACGCAAAACGGCATGACAACCTGCTTGGAAACCTTCGAAAAGGAGAAGTTTTGCAACTTCCCCCAAAGACACGGCGACGCCACAGGAAAACCAGACACTCGAGACGAGACACGTGGGAGCAGCAAAACGAGCATTTCGTGCGAGACTTCCGCTAAGTTTGACATTTTCAACACATTATCAAACAGGTTGGAATGTGACAAAGTGCCATGCCTGGCACGCAAAACGACATGACAACCTGCTTGGAAACCTTCGAAACAAAGAAGTTTTGCAGCTTCCCCCATAGACACGGCGATGCCACAGGAAAACCAGAGACTCGAGACAAGACACGTGGGAGCAGCAAAACCATCATTTCGTGCGAGACTTCCTCCAATTTTCACAGTTTGAAACATGCCGAAAGGACATGTTTTGCAGCTTCCCCCATAGATACGGCGAAGCCACCAGAAAACCAGTGACCCGAGACGAGACAGGTGGGAGCACTAAAACGAGCAT
>Ga0126342_10009653_pt1 | contig 17296 bp, 15 predicted proteins | sample Cyp1metagenome_FD_92528 | JGI IMG/M metagenome (GOLD analysis project Ga0126342, IMG submission 92528) | Coral microbial communities from Lord Howe Island, Old Settlement Bay, Australia - Cyphastrea 1 metagenome | ecosystem: Host-associated > Invertebrates > Cnidaria > Coral ... | reverse complement strand
CAGAGCTTTGTGTTACCAATGTGCTTTGCTCTTTGCGCTTCCTTCCTCCGCTCCCTTTGTTTGGGGCTGGCGGTTTTTGGTTCTGTAAGGGAAACTTCCGCCACCGCGGGCTAATCCGTAAACTGCTAATCCGTAAACCGGGTAATCATTAAGGATTAACTTGGATCAGGCTAGACTATTGACCCTAATTAATCTAAATCATCTATGTGTTGGACACAAGGGGAAATCCTAAAAAATTGAATGAATCCCATGAAATATCCCACTGAATATCCACAGTAGATTATTAGACCATTAAACCCATATCTCCCCATTATAAACATTATAAACCCCAGTGAAAACCCAGATGTGTTGGAGATGTCCCATATATACCCGTTTTATAAACTCTATGTGTTGGGTTATCCAGTTGGTGAGTTATGTTATATACCCTCTGGCAAACTAACCTGTGGAAAATCTGTTTTTTTATAGCTATAGCTACTCGATCAATGGGGGATCTTCCATAGCGCGCTGTTAGAAACTAACAGATGGAAATCAGGTGAACAACCAATCAATCTGGAGATTTTCCATAGCTATGTTAGTTTCACAAATGGTATATCCCTATTACCATCTGGTTATGACTAACATAGCCATGGAAAGATCCATCATGCTATTAATAGGTAAACCATCTATAAATGGGCCATTTTCCATGGCTATGTTAAATAACCAGAGGGTAAATAAACCGACCGGTTTCCATGTGAACCCCGCAGAAATCTGGGGGCAGTCGCTTCGCTTCGCTTCGCTTCGCCGCGAAGCGGCCTCGCTGCACTCGCTCTGGTCCACATCGTTCAGCACGGACAAGTCAAAGCCCTGTGCCCGTCACAGCCTCTTTTTAGTGATACCCATGTGATACCCTTTTGTTTAGAAAAAATGGAAGATGAATTTGAATAATAGCAATAATAACAATTTAATAGTAATAATGAATAAGACCCCCTAAATGTTGGATGTGGATTCTACTTCTCTATCTTTTTGGGGACTGCTGTGTGTAAATACATGCACTAGAAAAATACAATAATTTTACTTTTGCCATGGGCCAAGAAACTTATTTCTTTGTGGATGAAACATATATCTGGGTAAATTATAATATTTCACTAACCTGAATTGTTCGGCCATTTGGGGATGATTTCCCATATAAAAACCATGATTCCAGGGTTCGGTCGCAGTGAGGTCGTTATAATTTCCCCAGATATATTAAACACTGGTGTCAAAAGACCTGCATTTCTTGTCCGAGGTGGATGTGTCAGCAAACAACATGCTCGCTGCCATGACTCAGCCAGCTTGACAGGACAGCTAAACGGCACTTCCAAAAAAGCCAAGCATTGCAACAATATTCAACAATGTCCAACAAGAAATTAGATGAAATTAGCCCATATTTTTCTTGATACTTAAGATCTAACAACATGTTTCACATCATTCACTTCACCCCGGGTTGCGAAAAATACCGAAGTTTCCCATTCATCGTCCGAGGCCCGGCCTTGCTCTTGGCGATGCTTCGAACCTTCTGTACCAAGGCCTGGGCCATGGAGCATGATCCTCCCAAGCTTCCTAGATGGAGTATATACATATATCACATACATATATCTACATTCTTATTAATATATATATATATATATACTATGTTAACATTTATCTACAGTAGATCAAAATGCATATGCCAGACATATATGTATACAATATATACCTATATCTATATGTGTGTGTTCAATCGTCTAGAACAAACGTAACCAAACGGGATCAAATGGGGACAGTAATATACAGCACTCAACCGTCTAGGAATTTGGAAAATCATGTCGCTACTAGATTCAATATATAGTTTTTTGATTACTATTTTCAGAAAATGTAATTACTATGATCACTATGTACCAGAATATGTAATTACTATTATCAGAAAATGTGCACAGATAATGAAACATATAATGATCCTAGAATGTGTAGTGTAACTATATGTGTTCATACGTCCATTTGTATCTACGGCCGCCTTATATCACCCAGGAATTCCCATGATGGGTTCACCATGATTGTATGATCCATTCCACCTGTTACTGGGATGAATATCCAGAAAACAAATGTTGGGCGAAAAGGTTAAAAGTGTCTATATCTATAATACTACGCAAATGTAAATGATACATGCATCTTTACATACAATTATCCATCCCATTGAGTAGATCTGGGTCTGTGTTCAACCTGAAACCTATGATGGCAAGTTAGTCTTAAAACACAGCCAACTGGTTTGTCCAAAAACAGGGTACCGCCAAATCCATCGGTTTTTACCATGAAATCACCATAAAATGAGGGGCCAATCACCGGCCCATCACCTCCACTTCTGGACAACCGAAAAATCTGACATCTGGGACCTTCCACATCATCCCACTATACAGAGTAAATATATAAAAATCTATGAGTCGAGTGAAACATGATGAAACATGAATAAATTCATAACATGATTCATACAATGTACTTATAAGTACCCTCTGGTAATTTAACATAGCTATTGAAAATGACCATTTATAGTGGATTTACCCATTGAAAATGGTGATTTTCCATAGCTATGTAAACGTTTACCAGAGGGTATCTATTCCCACAGAGTTTTTGGATAAAAACGATACACTCAGAACATCCCTGGCCTCATCCCTCTTCTGTTGCCGTGTGAAGATCCACAAGCCCGCGCCGTTGGTGCCGGTACCTGTGCGGCACCCCGCGTCGCCGGCGGATTCCTTGGGGGCGCCGCCTCACCGTGCGCCGGTGAGTGTGTGGGGGGATGGGTTGAAATTTGGGAACCCAAAACTTGTAACGGATGCCCTCTGGTTATGTAACATAGCCATGGAAAATTGCCCATTTATAGATGGTTTACCTATTAAAAATGGTGATTTTCCATGGCTGTGTTAAATAACCAGATGGTAATCATGATAATTATGGTATACTGGATAATGGATAACCCTGTTTTTCCATCTAATGGATGATACATAGTGATACTGATGGGTAATGGATAAGCATAATCATTGTATATGGTGAATTTAAGCCTTCTAAATCATAGGCGGTTGATACTTTCAGAGTCAGACTGGTGATGACTGGTTGAGTTTCCTTGGAGCAACGGGTAAGTTTCGGGGTCGCAGTTTGGACAGCCATGGGGAATGGCAAGGCGGAAAATATCAATCTGTTTCCTCTGCCCAAATACCCTCTGGTAAACGTTTACATAATTATGGAAAATCACCATTTTGAATGGGAAAACTCACTATTTCTATGGCCATTTTCAATAGCTATGTTATAAATTACCAGAGGGTATCTGAACATCTGTCAACATTATTCGTTTTCCGGGTTGACCATTTTGCAAGATCTGAAACGTCATTTTGGAGGGCCCAAAAAAATACCCATAAAGAAGTCATCCCTTCTTCGTATTACTAAAACTCCCCCAAATATATATTTTTTGTTGGGCACAATTGGATTGTAAATTGTGGTGTTTGAGAATCACTAGGAGAACAAGATGGTGAAACAATGGGTTCAACCCCGTCAATAAAAATAGATTGCCACCTGGAGTTGTTTATTAGGGTCCCATCTCACAAACTTAATTGTTAATTTTTATTATTAAGGTTTTCATTGGAATATGAGGGGAAAGCTTCGAACTCCAGTTTTTGGCAATATCGTAAATAGATTTTAAAAAGGGATTGAATCAAATTTGAAATTGTTTTTCATTTTTTTCATTAGGGTTTTCATTGGAATATTAGGGGCACCCTAAAACAAAATACACCCTAATAATAAAAATAGATCACCATGTTTACCATTTGGGGAGCGTTTTAGTAATAGGGAGAGCGGATTATATCTGGAATGCAATACAAAATGATACGATGTAATATTATGTGATAGCCAAAAAAACTAATATCGCACAATATAATACAATATAACAATACAACAAATATAACATAGACATAATATATATATTATATCAACGAGAAATAGTTTACACACATGCAATGATTGAAAAAGAAACTTGTATAATGCAATACCATGACATACAACTTACAACACAATCTGATGCCATGCCATACCATGCCATGCACCACACTACAACAGCTACATTACAGCAAAACAGAACACAGCAATACACAAATACGATATAATATATAATGTCATACCCAAAACTTAACATAAGTTTGGCTATTTTCCTAAGTTGTATAATCACAAAGACACCCTGTGGTAATTTAACATAGCTATTAAACATGGCCCATTTATAGTTGATTTACCTATTAAAGATGGTGATTTTCCATGGTTATGTTAGCATTTGACCAGAGGGCACTAATATCTGTCGAACCAACAAAAGCACATATCTGTCGAACATTGTCGAACCATCCAAGAAAACACAGAAAAATGGCTGAAAACACAAACCTCCAGGCGCCTGAGATCAAGGCATAGCCCTCCTCTTCGCTGTAATCCAAGACCCAGTAAGGTCCCGCCGCCACGGTGGGCAGAAAGCAGGGCGCCACCTCCAACTTCCCACGCGCCTTGTCCACCACCTGTCGGTGTTTAGTCGGGTGATTTTTACCATGATCTCAGGTGGCAAAGGGGGAAACTACCGTTAATCAATGGATTGGTTTAAGTGAAAATCTACAGGAAACCATGGTTTTACCATCAAATATAGGGGTTTCCTGTAAATTTTCCCATCATCCAATTCTATGAGTTAAACATGGTGGAGCTTGACTATGAAAAATATGGGCTTAACGGTTAAAGGTCTGAAATCGTGTTGTGATGGGATATATTGTGGTAAATTCACCTTTAAGTGGGGATATAATAGGGATCTGGCCAACAATATAGAATAACATCCAACTTGATATGATATTTGGGTAAGTCCAAACCTGGGGGGTACCGGCCCTGAAATTCTTACAAGCTCAGCAGAGAAGAGGAGACCTTATCATCTAACTCTGTTTTCGAACGAATCCAAATGGCACCATCCAAAAATTCAGCAGCTACTCACATCAAACCCCATCCAACTCCTTCCTTTAGTCCCAACAGGTTCCAACAGGTTCCATGTGCCTCGATTTCGGTATGTCACGCCGATCGGATGCAATCAAATTCACTACCCATCACTGGGTTTTGGAGATAAGAAGTGACTGTTAATAAGTAGTGTTTTTTTTGGAGGGAGGTGTAGCTTCAATACGCAATACATAAAGAAGCATATCTGCTACTCTCTCTTAAGGTAATGAGCAGAGGTCATATCACATCTCGCCATAGGCTTTCCTAAGTCATGGGGGTACCCCCCAGTTCTCCATGAAATAACCCATAATAAACCAGGATTTTCCATGAAACAAATTACAGAAACAGGATTTTTCATGAAATAAATCAACCATCCAGCGATATATTCCGGGGATTTCCCCACCCCATGACCATGGAAACCCCCTCAAAATCATCCCCATCCCAGCGTCCCCCGCCTTTGCACAGAGCGTCTTGCCGCTGTCGTGCACCTTGTGCGGCGCCGCCACTTCCTCCGCGTGGTTGTGAACGCTGACGTCGTAGCCCCAGAAGGACTTCTTCTCGCGCAGCTGGTACTCCGCATAGACCTAGGAGAAGAAGCAACGGGTAACAGCCCAGGCTGTTTTTTTGTGCTGCCCAGTTACTATTATCATGTGAGAATCATGTGTTTACTATAAATGAAGTTATCATCAATTTGGTTTTTAGATGTGTGTACTATCATGAAGTTCGAGGTCGAAAAAGATGTGGCCCATCTCAAATGGAGTTGTCTAAGTGTTTGAGAAAATCCCCAGAGTCGCATCGTTGAGAAAAGATGAGAAAAGATGAGAAAAGTATATATATTCCCCATAACACTTGCAATTTTGGAATATGCCCAATTCTTGGACAGACCCAATTTGTCGTTTGAAATGGAGGGGATGTGGGTTAAGCTATACAAATTGTGCGTGGGTGCTCGGGTGCCAACTGCAAAAATGGAAGCAGTCTGGCTGATATCAGGCTGCGCTAAAAATCGCGCCAATTTTGGGTGATGAATCATGTTGTATTTTTTATACTTCAAACCATCAGACGAGGGTGACAAAATCCCCAAGTTCCGTGGTCAAATGGAGCTTTCAGGATTCTGTCTGGCATATTTGGAATGTTTTCGGATGTCTTCGGAAGGAAGCATCCAGTTGGATTTTTTCCCATCGCTGCGTGCATGCTGTCCCATTTCAATCAAGATTCCTCTGACTTTTAACAAACATATATGTGTAATTATGTGTAGTCAACCCCCAAGACAGCGCAAAATGGTTTTTTTCCAAACCTCGGCGACCTCATTCCATCCACTCAAATATGTTCCCCATTGGAAATTTGGATACATTGGGAGGGATACCCGGGATACCCCATGTTCACCATTTTCAGACACGCCCAAATATCATATTACCCTCTGGTAAACTAACATAGCAATGGAAAATCACCATTTTTAATGGGAAAATCCACTATAAAATGGCCATTTTCAATAGCTATGTTAAATTACCAGAGGATATGCTGGCTAGTTATATCCATAATCTCCCATAATCTCCCCATCTGATCATCGTGACCGCAGAATGTCGCCGAGAAACGCAGCGGTTCTGGCTCGCGGGCAGGTAATTCACCGCCATCCTGGGACGCATGGAATGACTGGCCCACCCTGCGGGGCCCAACTGAAAATTCCCACAGGATATGTCTTGGCTGATTCATGAGATATTCAATACCAAAACTAATCTTAGATATTACATGATATTATTAGATGTTCCATGACTGAATAAGATCTTGCCAAGAATATGGCAATGAAATTATATATTATTGAATCATGTTGTGCGGATCTTGCTAAGAACAATGATAATCTGGCGCTAAGCCATTCAACTGGCCAAGTCTCCAACCCTTCTCTCGCTAGATGGCCATTGTTTAAAACCGCACGGCAGCAAAAGGAAATGGTTCACACTACTCATGGAATTCCATGGTTCACTAAATTTGAACTATCCATGGAACTCAGATTTGAACTAAATTGGGATCCATGGAATTCCTTCTTCGAACATCCGGATCAAGATGTTTGGCTGTAACCTGTCCCATCCCCAAAGAAAAAAGACGTGAAATGTGATCAGGATGTTTCGGGATTGCCACCAGCCCAATTATTGGTTGACATACCCATGCACAGCTCACATGTTTGGACTGTGTGGATGCCAGTTTTTCTTGCCTAAATCACCAACCAGTTGCGATTTACATCGATTTACATAGCCAACAGAAAAGGTGATTCGACGGTGATAGACCGTACCAAATAGGCGGGAATGGAAGACTACTTTCCTCTAAGAATTGCTCGAGGTCAAAATGTTCGTTCGGGGGATGGTAAAGGTAAATGGTGATTTAGCCACCAGAAAATCAGCGGTTTTGAGAGGAAGCACCGTGATTTATGTGGTGATTTCACAGTGGAGCTAGTTGGCAGCTAGTTACTTAGCTGACCAAGTTTGTGGTTTTAAGATGTTTGAAGTAGGAAATACATGGAAATACCAAGAACAAATTTGACCAAGACAAACAAGTGCAATTGACCAAGACAAACGGTGCTAAAAAGCCAAGAATCTTAGATGATTTCCAGTGATTTTTTCTGGCTACCGTCTAAAAATCCATCACCATCTTTTCTTGCTAAATGGATGTGGGTCAAAATTAAAGACCTGGATGACCACAGATTTAAGTCTCTGTTTAGTATTAACCCTCTAATCATTGGGGTACCCAGTTTTGACCCATAGCAAAATGACCAGCCAAAATGGTTGTGGCCACCAAGGTGCTGCTGTTGAATGTACCAGCGCTTCTCAATGAACTTCTCCAGGTCGAAGTCCTCGGGAAAATTTTCGGGTGATGTCTGGGGTTTGTCGGGGGTGAACCAAGGGGCCACCCGGGTCACCAAGGGGAAAAACATGGTCCAAAGGGGTTCCCTTAAGTTACTGTTACTGTTGATGGTAATATAATAAACTTGATAAACCCCATGCTATCGGCCTCATTTTATGGAAGGATGGCTAGAAAGCAATACATCGCTGGTCAGTTCACTTCGCAGTTTCCCTTCTTAGAAGGTGTTGCTGGCCTTGGGCCTTTTTGCCTATATATGATGGCTTATCTCCTTTGTGCAAGCCAACGGCTATCGGCAGTCCGCTGTCGTTTGTGGTCAGAGATTGCCTACCCTTTTTGTTTATGTGCCTCTGAAGGACAGCACGAACTACCCTTTTTGTGGCCACGGTACGCTTGGCACTACCTCGTTTCCCCCACCCCACCCTACTTCCTGCACCGTGTCAAAGCCCGCGGGTGGGCATTGTGTCGGTGCCAAGAAGTCTTGCGACACCTGACATCAGGGGATGGTTGGGTAAAAACCCTATATTAAGATGACTTGATATGGGGGTTCAACATGTTCAACCATCAAAACTTGATGTATTTTTTCCGTAGTAAATGGTTTTAAGATAAACATGGTTAAGCCAATAATCCTTGAAGCCGGTAGTATAATGAAGCCAACGATAAACGACTAAAGAAAACTACAGCTTTACACAAACCTAAAATGGTCAAAATATTGGCATGGTTCATTGTTGGATTGCCACACTTTCAAATGCGGTGTAATTAAGTGGGTTTGCCGCAACTTTCGTGGTGATTTCTGGGCCGTGCAACCAACTTACATCCACTTACATCCACTTACTACGTATTTCACCAGTGGCGAACGTCTTGGATTGTGCCGAACGTTGGTGCTTTTTTCGGCATGACCCCGACCTCGGCGACCTTCAAACAATCCGAAGGATTCTTTCCAGCACCAAGGGACCTCGCCAGGAAACGCCATGGCTTTCTCGCCATGCCCGGGGTGGGACGGGGTTTCAACGTTGGTGGCACCAACGGAGCCACCAAAGTCGTCATGTTTACATACCCTCTGGTAAATTAACATAGCCATTGAAAATGGCCATTTATAGTGGATTTACCCATTAAAACTTGTGATTTTCAATAGCTATGATAGTTTACCAGAGGGTAACATTACCCTTTGGTCATCTGACATAGCCTGACACAACCATGGACAATGGCAATGTTTCATAGGTAAATCATCCACAAATGGGTAATTGTCCATGGCTATGTCAAATTCCCAAATGATATTCCTCCTCTTGCATCGATTTTCACGATAAAACACATGCAAAATTGAACATCATGCAACCAAGACACGGCTTCACGTCAGTCTCTTTCGCGTTGAAGTCAAACTTCACCTCAAGTTGCACAAAGAAAATCAATGGACCCGATTTGGTGTAATGCCAATCCCTGATGAGACTAAACCCTGGTTGATTTAAAATGTGGGGCATGTCCCATTAAAATCTCCATGGGCAACCGGGATTTTATAAAAACCCGGTGTCTTTTTGAATGTCCCCAAATCATGTTATCGTTTTTTTTGTACTCGTATCATTTTCTCAGCTGGTGGGCTCTGTACTAGAAATGTGTTTTTCCAGCTTTCTGTGGGTGTGAAAGCATCCTTGGTCGAAAGTCAACAAATGTCATCTGTTCCTTTTCATGTTCCTTTAATTTAGCGTTCATGTTCCTTTCATGTTGATTTCATTTTGTATTCATTTCCCGTCATGTTCCTTTCATGTTGCATTATGTTCCTTTCATGTTCGAAATGTGATATGTTCAAACCGGTCAGGTGGGTATCCGCCCAAACCCTCGCGTGTTCATCATATTTCGTTGTCATTCTTGTTATCGTGTTGCTATCGTTTTGGAGGCCTGTGCAGGCTGCCATCTTCAGGGTTCATGAACATGTACATGTATAAGTTCGTTATCGTTTTTTTAACTCGTATCGTTTTCTGGGCCGTTAATGCATTGGTAGTGCTAAGGGACAAGCCAAGCTAAAATGAAAGGCCCGGGGTTATTATACTGTCCCGTCACCGGATTTCCCAGCTGGCCATATTCCACTAATAGTCCATTACTATCCCATTACTACCCCATGATTATCCCACCATCATCAAATCGTATGTATGTGTATATATAATACACGTATATATTATATATTATTATATTATATTATCTCATCATTATGCCCCTATTATCCTACTACTATCCCACTATTATCAAACTATCCACCAATGATTATGCCCTTGTTATCCTACTACTATCGGACTATCATCAAATGTTCATTCCACTCTTTTCCCATTTTACTACCATTCTTATCACACTAAACTACCATTTTTGCCCCTTAAATCCCCCAAATTTCCAGACGAACCTCTGCCGAGGCGCTGGATGGCAACCGTCCTGGCTACTGCAGTACAACCTCGACACGGCGTTGTCGGAGACAATTTCTTGAGTACCCCAACTCCAACTTCACAGAATGTCGTGGGATGATGAATGTGTGTACAACACATGCCAGTCAATGATGTCACTTTCACAAGAACATGCAGAGTCTTGCTATCTACCATCATTATCCATCATTTTTCTATATTTTTCTACTGATTCTCAAAAAGATAGGGGGTCCCATTTCATCTATCAACGGATGGATAGCAGGATGCGGGAAATGCCAGACGGGAATCCCTGGGCTGAGAAGCTGGGCCGAGAAGCCATGGACCGTATCATACGTAGAAACTCACCTCCCAAACGATGAGTTGATATAAAAGGCTGAGTAGAATTGTATTACCTTATATATATATATATATTATATGACTGAGAATGAGTATAAAATTGGTGAGAATGCTGAGAAAAAAACATCATCGCTAATAGTATATAATCTCAGTAAACCATGGAGTCAGCCACTGTGCTGTAAAAAATCACCATAAGTGGGTGATCATAATCCCCCATCAATGGGAACGTCCCGGCATGTCCCGGCAACTTTTCTGCCAGGGCGCATGCGGAGGTTGCAGTAGTTTGTGGAGAAGTCAGCAATGGAGAAGACTTGGCTGGCACTGCAGCCGGAGATCTCGCATTGGTTTCCGACGTCTTTGAAGTCAAAGCGCAGCTTGTCGGTGTACCTTTTAGGACATTTGAGGACTGCGGCACTCATGAACCTGGAAAATGTCCTCTGTCCCCTTCTAAAATGTCCAAATCCCAGTGTCGGATATTCACTGCTTGCAGGTTGAAATTGTCGAAAGTATTAAATTTGATATTAAATGGTACTCAAAGAATCTCAAAGATACTTAAAGATTTTAGACAATTGCTGGTTGATTGAAATAACGCAGTTCAATAGCAAATCAATAGCAAATTTTCGAGGTAAGTAAGCCCCCTTTTGGCACTCAGCCAGCGGTTGTTGGTCCAGAGTTGGCATAGTAGATCGTCATGGAACGCCCGTGGTGGCGGCTTTCTTTGACTATGCTGGAAAGCGGAAGATCACCAGTTTGGACAGCTGAGACAGGATCTCTTCGATATTTTGATGGCAAAAAGCGCACAGCTCCCTTCACCATCTATTCCTCCGCTTCCAACCACCAGTTTTTTTTTTAAGACGCGGACCTACCAAAATCAAAATCGAAAGAGGGCCACATTAGAGGAGGAAATTGGTAGCGATAACAAAACTAACAAATTCATTCAGGCTTGTCTAAAAATAGGGTCCCCCCCAAAAAAAAAACACGGCAGTTCAAAGTTTAAAAGTCTCAGCTTTGAGGTGATATGGGGGGTTCCTAAGTCATGGGGGTACCCCCTAATCATCCAAGTCATGGATGACCATGACTCAGGATTGAAAACCTATGGTGACTTGGGGATCCCCACGACTTAAGAAACCCACATCGTGCGACTAGAGATAGATGATAGATAAGAATGAAAGATACTGGTAAGATATTAGATATAACATATTATATATATATTATGATTATGTATATACAAGTACATATATATATAATGATATACTTATAATTTTATGATAATATATCTATATATATATATGTGCGTGTGTGTGTGTGTGTTTGTTTCTAGACATATAAACACACCCCACCCCATCCATCCACCCGTTGACATCGCCACGGAGGCACTTCTTATTCCCGGTGATTCGCTGAAAGTCCAAGGTGTCCTGTGCTCCATCAAGCATGGAGTAGGTGCCGTTGTTGTGAGGGTCGTGCCAAAGTCCTGGCTCAGTTGGTGTCCAGACATGGGATAGACCGGTTTTTACCCCAAATTCTATGGAATTTTCAGGGTGAATAGGTTTTGAACCGTGGGATTTGGGTGGACTTAGGCTGATTTTTGGGGAACTTTGGAGGGTGCTATCGGATAGGACTTGTGATAGAAAAGGCCAATAGAATTGTGGGATTCGAATCAACGTTAATATAAATGGATGGATACAACCCAAAAAAACGGCACAGATTCCTGGTGGTTTGGTGCTCAAAATTCTGACTCGCGGCTGTATTGAGTGGCTTGCTTCTAAACTCCAGCGTACCCAAAGTTTGTTCCCTGGCTCTTCCAAATTCTGCAGTGACCTCGCACCTTTTTTGTCTTTGCAGATCTGTTCTTTTCAGCCCAAAACTCCAAAAGAACATGACTCATGGGCTGCTCAATCCATCATCTCCCATCATTTGGACCCCTTGCCGCGTGAAAAACTGCGGTTCATGGGGGGGAGGGGTGCCCCTACTTGGTGGTTCACCCCACTTAGTAAAGTGAGTTATAAGCCCTGTTATATATAGAATATCTCCTATCATACATGGGAAATGTGGGTGATATATGGATGAGAAGCCACTTACCCATCCTTTTTCTGGGGGTCCTTTCCTACCAACGGTTCCCTCGGCGTCTTCCGATCCTGTTGACTGCCCATCCACACGCGCTTTCATCTCAGCCATGACTTGTGCGCAAGGCGCATTGGCTGTCACTGACACCTGCAGCAACTTTCGAGTTTGCGCGATCGAAAATGATGGATGTGACAAAAAACTGTATTATATATAATATTAATATATATATATATTTGCACATACATATATATATATATATATGTTTATACATACAAAATTCTTCATATCTATCTGTCTATGATGCATCTATCTTATTATCGAAATCACCGCGCAACGCCTTGCAGCTGGCATGCACCGCGCTCGGCGAGCTGGGACAGTCCGCGGCCACCAGGGGCAATCCGGAGATCGCGAGGCGCAGGAAGCCCTTCATCCTGATGGAATTCCCCATTTAGCTGGTAATTTATAGGTGATATATCTGATATATCGAACTAGTTAACTACAAGTGGTTTATATGGGTTAATAATGATTAGCCTCTGGTAATTTGTTACATAACGAACTGGAAAGATCCACCATGCTATTAATGGGGAAATCCACTATTTCTATGGCCATTATTGACAACATCCCCTATCTGGTGGTGCAATAACTATCTTGAAAAATATGAGTTCGTCAATGGGAAGGATGACATCCCATATATGAAATGGAAAAAAACATGTGTGAAACCACCAATCAGGATATATTATCAGAGATATAATATATATATAATGATAGGACAATCATGGTAAAAATTGAAACACAAACTATCAAAAATGATGTTGGAAAATACCAACTATGAAGCATAATTGCTATATTGGAACCAGTTATAAGTAGATTAGTTGTATTGGAACCAATTAACAGTATATGTAGATCAACAGTTAATGTTCCAATATAAGTAATCTATAGAAATGTATACCGTATATGATAGATTCCCTATGTCAGAACATTGACTGCTAGATCTATATTATGTAGTTATTGGAATACTAATGTTGAATTAGTTGGATTACTGTATATTGGAAAATACAAACTATCTCAACTATCGTTAGAATACTAAATATCACAACTATTGTATGGAAAAACTATTGGAATACTACATATTAGAGTGGTCATCTGAAAAATAGCAATGTGCATATGGGGAATATTAACTATTTGTCAATCATATTTTTAGATATACATTATGTATTAGTTATATTGTAACACGAACTATTAGATCTATCCTACCTATATATATATATAGTGGAATACTAACTATAATTGTATGTGTATATATATATACATACATACATGATGCAGTTAGTTGGGCTATCTATGCTGATCGATTGTATTTGCCGCCATTAAGTTGGAGATGTCCGCTGGCTATTGAACATAGCTATGGAAAATGGCGCATGTGCAGATGATTGGCATCATGATTTATCTATTGAAAATGGTGGATCTTTCCAGTTAGCTACGTTACATGACCAGAGGGTATCCATGATGTAATTAGTAAATACCTACAGTTCTATAATGGATTATAGTTATTAAATGACCCCCAGATGGTTGATGGGATGGTGGCAATGGCATTGGGCGAATCCCACATTACATATACCACATTACATATACTGTATATATATATACGTATATATATATACGTATATATATATATATATATATTATCTATTGGAGATGTCATGGAGATTTTATGGGGATATAGTTGGATTTGTTCCGGGATTCCGGAGAAGTGTAGATACATCGGGGTGCAGTTGTGGTGAACAAATCAAATGGAAACAATATGGGATAATACTGGGAAAATTAAAGGAAATACAATGGGAATATGGAATATATTGGAAATATCATGAAATATCTATATGTCTTTGAAGCGATTCAGGATTACTTTTTGAAGGTTTGCCATCAATCCATATCTATCCAGGACAGTTTTCTATCAACGACGATGTCAAGTCAAGCCGGGATGGGGTCCCCAGGATTCACATCATACTTGGAGGATCCCACTTAACTGGTTCGTTTCTACGTGCTGAATGCAAGTTCCCTAGCCTCAGAATTGAATGCATTGTCGTATATCTGTGTTTACATGTACGTAGAACAAGAATGAAATAGAAGTATGTGCATTCATATTCCTATTCAAGTATGTCTGTTCATTTGCATGTGTACACATGTAAAGTGTTTTTCGAAAAATAGAAGCGATCCATATCATGTGTGAATTTCTCTATATACACATAAAAATCATAAAATAAATGTAAGATAATGTAAGTATGTATATACATCGGAAGTATTTTGGGGGGGGTCTACCATTTTGCCGCGAATGATCCCGGCTTCGGACCAGACCGAGCTTCGGAACTGGACACAGGGCGCTGTATGATACGATGGATTTCCCGTGACATACCTTCAACATACCTTCAACATAACTATGTCAAACCCGTATCAAATGATCTTGTTTAAACATGATTAAACTGATTAAACCACCTGAAACCACATTAAACCGCCAACTTAATTTCCCAACATTCCCACCGATTTCAGGTGTTTCAACTCAGCAACTGGCTCCCGCGGCCTTCAAATGATCAAGCACCAACTGGCCAACAGCAAGTTGTTACGCGCGGCTTGCCGCAACCCATTGAACCAAAATGTTGAAAAGCACGGCAGACATGGGGTTTTTGCCAAGCAAAATGGAGATTGAGATGTCGGGATTCAACCAATCAAAGATGGCATGTTCAACCATCATCATCATCATCATCATCATCATCATCATCATATGGGTATGGGTCAAAATTAGGTACCCCAAAATTATGGATGGTTAATACTAAACTAGACATTCACATCTGTGGTCCCACATCGGTCTTCCATTTTGACCCACATCCATATACCATTTCACCCGATTCCAAAAAAAAATCTACGGGCCCGGTGGAGACCGTGGAGACCTCCAAGTCAGGTGAAGTTCCCACAGCAAATTTTCCAAACGGTTTCCCACGGAAAATCCTTTTGTAAAATGTGTAAATGATGTGTAAATGATGTTGAATGATGTTGAATGATGTTGAATGATGTTGAATGAACCTAAAGTTGAAGAAAATATCATCAAACATATTCTGTTGTTTACCAAACAAAGCATCAACATGCCATATACATGCACTTGTTTTTGTTCGGATAGAACTGTTTTGTGGGGCCGGCCGATCAAAAGATTCGGCCTTTGACAAAAATGCAGTTAACACTTAGCGCTGACAAATGGTGATAGCACGTGATAACCAGAACGCAAAAACGAAGGGACAAGCAACACCATGGAGATCAATCACCAAGAAAATATGCATAGTGTGTCAACAGACAGGGCTGATCTCAGAGACCCTGCAAAAAAAAAAATAATGCTCAGCTGGACGGTCTGTTTCCCCGTTTATGGCTAGAAGAACCTCACCTAATCCACCAAGTAGGGGTTTGCCAAAATAGTTCTCTAGCAACATTAGCCCCTTGGGGGGTTCCAAAAAAAATATGCCACCTCCCAACATCACAGGATCGTGCTTGACAAGGTACATTGATCACTATATACCCCTCCAAAATCATGGGCCCTGCCATTGATGTCAGGCTGAAATCCGAACCATGTTCAGATCTAGACCCAAAAATCTAGAAAAATCCTCCATTTTTACAACATTTTTTTAGTATTTGGAGGTTTCCTAAAATGGGGGGTACCCCCAAATCATCCAAGTCATCCAAGTCATTAGACTATTGAAACAACCATGGTTTGGGGGATCCATGCCTTAAATCCCCATTTGGTATGAATCATGTTAGTAACTTCAATTTACAAACACTAACATTAATCATACAATCCCATGAAAATACTGATTGATGGTTTTAATGGGTATTTAACATTATTTAAACACATTAATCATATAATTAAAATCATCATCAATTATATATATATATATATATATATAAAAAACATATTCCCATATATTCCCCAACGTTCATCATATAATCCCAAATTTTACCCTCCGGTAAATTAACATATAGACCCTGGCAATCATCGGGGTTGGAAGACTGGTTTCCACTCAAAATGGCTTATTTTTCAGGGTCCAACTGTTAATTTACCAGAGGGTAAATCCCATTAGATCCCATTAAATCCTATTAAATCCCATTAAGTTCCAGTAAACCACCATTTTCCTATGGTTTTCCTATGGATTGATGTGTTTTTCCCCTTTAAAATGCCTGGCTGCCTGGATCTCGCGCCTATGAGTCCACCCACGAGGTCGTGCGGGATGGCAATCTCACGTGGAACGCCCGGGTTCGCCACGCCCTGGGGATCTGGGAATCAGCAACGAAAATGGGGACTTCGCCAAGAAAAACATGGAGATATCATGGGATATTCATGGATATGATATATGATATATATATATATATATATGATATATATGATATATGTGATATATATGATATATATGATATATATGATATATATATGATATATATGATATATATATATATATGATATATATGATATATATGATATATATGATATATATATATATATATGATATATATGATATATATGATATATATGATATATATGATATATATGATATATATGATATATATATATGATATATATATGATATATATATATATATATATGATAT
>Ga0126342_10009652_pt1 | contig 17296 bp, 18 predicted proteins | sample Cyp1metagenome_FD_92528 | JGI IMG/M metagenome (GOLD analysis project Ga0126342, IMG submission 92528) | Coral microbial communities from Lord Howe Island, Old Settlement Bay, Australia - Cyphastrea 1 metagenome | ecosystem: Host-associated > Invertebrates > Cnidaria > Coral ... | reverse complement strand
CGCCTGTTCCAGGGGTCTCCTGGCAGGAATCTGGTGAAACATTCCTCTTAAGCAAGAGCTAATATGGCCCATCTAGCAACAAGCAGGTGGAAAGCGAAGAACATCAAGACGGTTTAAGCTGCTGCGCTGCCTTTGTATAGCTGCTCTGCCGGGCAAGTTCCACGGTTTGTTCGTATAGACAACTATCCATGAATGAACCCGGTGCCTTTGAACCTTTTGTGGATAACATTGACTCAATTTTAAAGCGTGAGTTTGCAACGCCGATCATGTACGAGCATTTGAAATACCATGAAATGTTGCCTACGCGAACCAGAAAATATTTGGAACCTTGAAAAATGCCTACGCCAATCCTACGCAATCCTTACGCCAGCCAGGTAAAACCAAACCAAAAGCAACATCCAGTTTAACCTCTATATAGACCCTTTTATATTAAAAAAAACGTAGCTCAGATGGGCAAAAACCATAGAAAATCAACCAACATCACCAACATCACCAACATCACCAACCTCATCCATCATCCATCATCACCATCATCATCCTCATCCTTCTCATCCAAGTCTCATTCTGCTTCGCCTTCCGTTTCACCTCGCCCTTCTGATGCTGCAGCTGCTGCACCACCGCCGCATCCCGTGCCAGTTGCCGTGCCGCCTGGCGCCGCTCGTGGTTCAGGCGCCGCTGCAGCTGCTTGGTCTCCGAGACGTCCATGCCGCGCTTCATGGGCCGGTCGCCCTCTTCGTGGAAGATGGGGTCCAGCATCCTGGGAAGTCGGGAGGGATGTGATCCAAAACAGAATGAGATCAACAAAAAGCTATGCACCAAATGGAATTTCCACATTTTTCGGATGGGCTTTGGAAAAAACTGCCCCGAAAAAGTCATGGAAACTGACAACTCTCTTGAAAAAGTCATACCTCCGGACAACTCCCCTCTTCCCTGACACAGTCATAGAACTGATGTTTCCGATATCAAACAATATGGTCCTAGATTTGCTTGACTTCAGGGGCCCTAAAGAAATATTACGTAAAAACACCCAAAAGGATTCCACAACAATGGTGGATTGAGCAAAGGAAAACAAAAAAACACTCATCGACTTGGCCAATCCAGGGATCTTGATCTGAACTGCACCTTCTTCCTCGGATTTGGATTGATGGAATTGGAGTGAAGAGATGGCTGTACAAAATTGGAATTATGGCATTGAGATGGATTTTGGTCCTGACAAAAATGGATTATGGAGGTGGAGGTATTGACTGATTGGCCCTGGCATTTGGGGAGAAGATTTTGGCTTTTGAGAAGTCTTGCCGAGGGGAATCAAGTTTGAATATCCTGAATGCAATTACTCTACTTATCATCAACATCTTGCCTCGGACCGGCTTCCCGCTTTGGACACAGTACCATGCCAACATGTTTACATGATGCACAAATCTCTTCCCATGCTGGCATAATCACTTGTTGCCTGCAAGTTTCAAAGAGAGTCAGTGGTTTCATGCTACCTGTGGCTGCTACAGCTTCGTTGATGGCTTGAACTGCCTTGTCGATGGACGCGTTGCGAGGCAAACGGCTGAGACAGGGCCGCAAAATGGCCTGATAGACCATCATAGCTGCGGCTGGCCTGGGATGGTTTAGGATGGCGAACAGAAATTCGGCCCTCCAGTCCAGAAATGCCACCCAGCGAACATCAATGATTTGAAGTTGTTGTTTCATCATTCTGAGGTTCCCCGATCAAGTTCAACTTGATGTTTTCTGCATGGGTTATCGCTGATCATCAGTTTCCCTGTTGAAATTGAGGTAAATTGGGGTATTACATGATCTCCCCCAAGTCATTTGGACACACCTCAACCAAACCATACCATCAGCTATGAAACAATTGCATCACACTTGCTTCATAATCCCTGTTCCGAATAGCAACCTCAACTCTGAAGATTCAATAAGTGAAGTGCCGGTTGATTCACCTAAACTTTGGGCGTGTCTGACCCTCCAAAAGGACGTTTTCACAGGGAAAATGAGGCTACATAACCACTGAACGGACTAGGCGTTTCCCATTATTTTTAGGTACCAAACTATGCTAAACCATAGGCCCAAATTATCCAACAATAAGTAACCCACGTATTTGCATGTATTCGCCCCATTGATTTCCCCCAAACTGACCACCAACTTCCAAGCAGCTCATGCTCCGCCACCGCCTTCAAAGCCTTCCCCAGCAGCTGCGCCAAATCCACCGCCGCGCGGCCGCACTGCTCCCGGCCCTGCTGTAGCGACGCGGCGCAAGAGTCGAGCAGAGCAGCACCCAGCTGAAAGAACGACGTGCAGAACTTGCGGCCTGGTGACAGCAACTCGTAAAGCACGGCCACCAACCTGAGAAAAATTGGGGATGAAGAGGGTAGTGAATGAGGTGATTGAATTATTTTTGTCATTATTATTGTTATTATTATTACTAGTGGCATTACTCTCATTAAAATAATATATTGTTTATTTGTTTATTTCTAATTTATTGTTCTCTTTATATAATCTTACCGTCCTGTTCTGGATGAATTAGATAACATTCACCAACCTGAACCAAGGTCATTTGGGGATAGTTGCCTCTACTAACCATTATTACAGTGACGTCACAGCGAGGTCATTCTGATTTATCTGTGATATCACCACTTCCTCAACAGAGATGAGGGTTATATTGGGATTATATTGGGCTCAAATCCCAAACTGTTGAGAGAAAACACACACACACACAGAGATAGATAGATAGATAGAGAGAGAGAGATATATATATACTGCATATATATATATATACATGTAGAGAGAGAGAGAGAGAGAAGAGAGATGGGTAATGGGCAAGTTTCTGGCCAATTGTTCAGTTTTTTTTCGACGGAGGCGGCAACACAATGACCACAGACCAAAAGCCATCTGATCCATCGTTCGAATATACATTCGAACATCTACCTCCATCTGATGCGCAAACTCATCCCACCCAAACTTGATGCAACATTTCAATTGCCATGTGGATGGTTGCGACATCCTGACATCCTGCACCAGTTTTTCTAGGTGATACCATTATGATCCATGATTTTTGGGCTTAACCGTTTCAACATGTTTCAACCATCCATGGCATCCATGGTGCAGGATTTCGTGCAGGAGCACCGATCCATCCACAGTGAGTCATCCAAGTAGCATCGATCCTTCCGACACCAGGTCCGTGATATTTTCCCCCAGATGTGCCAACTGCGAGGCCCAATGATCTGCCAGCAGCATTGCGGGGGTGACCACCGGATGCTGGAAATCCGTGACGGGGAAGATCAAGGGGACCTGGCACGCGATGTTTCATTGAAAATGGGGTTTTATGGTTTTGCTAATGGGATCTACTGGGATAATACTGGGATATGTCCTAAGCTCCCAATAAATCCCAAAGCCACCATTAACTCATATGTTTGATGGATAATATGGGAAATATACTGGAATATGTCATGGGACTACATGGAGGCTGTATATAGACATCAAGATCAAAATCCAAAGACGTTTGATTCATTTAATGATTTGGCGATGAGTCATTCAAAACCTGTGTGGTTGTCTGTCTCTAAACTAGTTGGTTTATGGATGTTTATTCACCCAAATATGGAAACAATAGGGGCTGAACCATGACCATTTATGATTCTTTTCTGTCTCACAGTTTTTGGACATACATACTGACTTACTTTGACACACCCAGCAGCTTTAGTAAAACATGCATCACTTTGTTTGGCACTTGGAGCTTGGATCAACCTCAAAACACCCGATTCATGACATTTCATGATTCTGATTCCCCACATTTGTGGTGGTGTGTTCTGTACCCATGTTTGAGCAATGTTCAAAATCATTCAAAAGCCCTGTGTCATTCCATTATGCTGCTTGGCTAATAGGGATTCTCAGAATGAAGTATGATAATGCCCAATTTATGGCTAGTCTAATTTCCTGTGATACCCTCTGGTAAATTTAGCTATGGAAAATGACTATCTTGATGGGTAAATCAACGAACTAAATAGGTCTTTTCCCAGCTAGCAAACTGTTAGTTTACCATTGGTATATCCAGTTATATCCCCAATAATATGCCATCATATCCCTAAACCACCATTAATATAGATTAATATAGTAGTATATCCCCTGTTAAATGACCATTAACATAACCATTGATACCTCATTAAACCACATATGGACATACCCATTAACATCAGTATCCACTAACATATACCACTAACATACCACAATATATATATATATATAGGTATACCATTAAACTACTAAAACATACCATTCACATACCATATTCCAACTTGGAATCCCAGGCGCCAGTTTCAGAGCACAGAGCTCTCGCGCCCGCGGAGCGGATTCGGGGCCTAAGTCCTGGTGTTTCAGCTGTGGCTTTGTGGCTTTTAAGCACCAAAGAACATCTGGAAATGGTGATTTCAGGCATTTGGTTATGACCAACATAGCCATGATATAGATGGCCCATAGAAATAGATGGTTTACCGGTTTACCTATTATTTTAATGGTGATTTCCCAGTTGGCTACGTTAAATACCCAGAGGGTAAGGCATTTAAACAAATAAATCCAAATAAACATAATGATTTATGATGATTCATGGTGATTTCAATTTCAACGGATTTTAATGGAAATTAACAATTTCACCAAACAAAAATGGTGATTTATGATGACTGATGATGATTTATGATAGTTGTTCATAGGGTTTCAATGGGTTTAACCATTGAAGCACGCTAGAGTTGTGATTTAATGGACTTTCATGGGTTGTGATGGGAGCTAACCAACATGGTGGACTATCGTGGTTTTAATTGCGGCTTTATCATTGGCTTTGTCGAATCATTGATAACACAGATCACATGAAAACGAAAATACGAGCAATCACAATCAACAAGATAATCATAATGACAATAATAGACAATATGTATGGTATGGAAAATGACAAAAATAGATAATGATAATAATGACAACAATCATTACAATCAACATTATATTGTCATTATCACAAAATGTATGGTACTCGAAGCATGATAATGACAATAATAGACCCCAGCAGGGTATGGTTTAGAACAAACGCTTGGCAGATTTGCATTTTTTTCTCTCATTGGTTGAATTTCTGAAACAAAAACGAGGCAGGGGGCCCCCTAGTTAGCTAAGTCGGTGTGTGTGTTAAGCAGGGCTTGTGGCCGATATATCGGCCTAATTAGATTGGCTAACATACACCAATAAACATCCAACTGGGGCCATAGCCAGTGCCCTCCAAATAGCACTCCTCCAGCAGTTCCAAGAAATATTTTGTGGCTTCAGTCGGAAATTCATTGGCCAGTTCCAGCAAAGGTCGACGCAAAGCATAGACCACTTGCATGCCGCGCGCGCTGATGTCGCCATCGCTACGGGCCATGATGTTGATGGAGAAATCCAGCAAGGCTAAGAAAAAGGATTCCAACTTCCTTGGAGGACCAGTCAGTGGAGAATTACCACCCAGTAAAAGATGGAAACCTTGGTATTTCGAATGGTTATTTGGAAGCCTTCAAGCCTTACTTGCCTATTCAAACCATTGGACAATTGGGCTTCGACGCCAAAGTTGGGCGCCGAAGTGAATGAGAGACTGTGATTCGACCCCTGATGATAGCATTGGCAATGTAAAACGGACCATGGGTGCCATGGGTGCCAATCCACCTACCTGTAGTAAACGAATGCTGGGCAAGTGTGACTGGTTTTGGGGTGTGTGCTGCCAATCTTTGGAATCCCCTCCACACCGAACAACTGGCACAAAATATCATGAATCATTACCAAAAGTTGATAAGTGTGGATAGTTCCCAAGTCCTCCACTACCCTCCAGTAATCAAACCTGGAAAATGCCCCATTTTATAGTGCAGTTTCCCATTTCCCAGTATTTCCAATGTTTGACCACCGAAGGGTGGTCTGTGGCCAGGGATCTTCCGATTCTCTAGGCCCAAAGCAGCTGCTGTGCGCGTCCGAACGCCTCAAGAGCAATCTTGTCATGGTAGTCTGGGTGCTGGTGGTTGCTGGATTTTGGTGGATTTAACTTTGAACTTTGGTTATATATTCTATGAGAATCTGGATTTATACATTTTGAATTTTGTTGGATTTACAGTTGGTGGATTCATTATGATTTATTTCTAAGCTGCATATCGTAGGGAGACAACCAATCACCTACATCAGTCGGCAAAGCAAAGGCAAACAGCACGTAGGCTGGGCTAAGCAACTGATCAAACATGAGGGAAGCGATCGTAGGAATAAAACGATACAGGGATTTTCCTGGATTTTCTCCTGCAAATATATGGAAAAACTAAGCTGCTCAGATTTCCACATCGTCTTTTTTCTTAAGGACATATCCCACTGGAATTGCACGTCTGCGTGCCAGGGGTAGGTACAGAGTCCCCATCATGTCAACACAAATTGCAATCGCCCTTTTAGACTGCCGAATCCATCATTCCAATACTGGTCGCTTGGGAACGGGATTCCCAGCTCATGGATTATGTCCCCTCCATTCTAGTGGGTAGTATAGCCTAACCATGCCTAACCAACAGGCACATCCGTCAGGCGCTTGCGAGGTAGCCACGCTGAACCAGCTTCAAACACGTCTGCGGCGCGCGATTGTCCAAGAGCCGCTCCACTGCCAAGCGATCAGTGGGGCACTCAGGGGCGAAAGGCAAGCCCTCCTGGACACACTTCCACTGAGGGCGAAACAATTTCGATGGCTGGGTCATAGACATTCTGTGAGGGATATCCGGGATATCCCCTATAAAAAGGCTGGGGAATAGCTTGGAGAAGGGCTTGAATATGCTGATGAAATGTTTGAAAATACTCAGACAACCCTTTTGCCACTTAGGATTGTCTGACGGGCCATTGAAAAAACATCACAGTGAGGTCGCCATACTAACAACCAGTCAGTGGTAAGAATTAACACCCAACACCAACATATCAACCAACAATGTCTGAAAGCAATGCTAATGAATCCAGGGGTGTCTTACCCTCTGGTAAACTAACATTGCTATTGAACATGACCATTTATAGTGGATTTTCCCATTAATCATGGTGATTTTCCATAGCTATGTTAAATTACTAGAGGGTAATGCTTAGTTAGTTCTTCTCTATTCAAGGTGATTTCTGGTGACCTTTTGACTCCGTCATCCAGCACCAAGTGGCACTAAGTTCCAATTGCCGAATGGGTTCAAGGGAAATTGTGCGGGAAACCCCTGCATTGGATGGTAAACACCAGGGTTTCAACCGGAGTCACATCAAACCAATCCACTATATCCATGGATCCTAGTGCTCCTAGTGCACCTAGTGCTCCTAGTGCTCCCATGTTGGTCTCCTCACCCTTTCCATTCTTCATGTAGTTCCGATAGGGGGCTTCAGCCTCTTCCGCAGTGAGGAGTTTGATGCAATCTTCACCCAGTCGGTCATCCTCATCCACATCCTGGGTGCTGGTGGTGAGTTGGGGGTCGTCATAGCATTTTAAATGAATGAATTTGAAACTCCAAAGAAACTCATCATGATACTCATATATTCAATCTCATCATGATATTCCTCCTCCTCCTCATCATCATCATCATCATCATCATCGTCATCGTCATCATTATCGTATATTCATCTTCAAACTTCAGGAAATCAAACAAACCAAGTTATTGAAAGAACCCACCAAGCATCATTTTCACCTTCCGCCTCCTTGGCTTCTTCCGCTTCTTCGGCGTCCTCTTCCAACTCCTCATGGATTGCTTTGTGGGGGATTCAACCCACAAAGACGGTGCGCCTGTGTATATAACATATATATATATATATTGTTATTTTTTAAAACATATGAAACATTTTCTGTTGAAATCGTGCGCGCGCAGGCGCGCGAGCATTTAACACATGCGCGCGCGAGGTGCGCAAGCACAGACAGGCGCGCGCGCGAGACGCGCAAGCAAAGACAGGCACGCGCGCGAGGTGCGCGTGCAAGGCGCGCGAGCACTGCGCGCGCGCTCACTTCGGACACGCGCGCGCGCAAATAAGCTCTCCAAAAGTGGATTTGGTGAGCTTATTTGCGATTTGGAGAGCTTATTTGCGCGCGCGGAGAGCTTATTTGCGCTCGCGCGTGTCGGACGGGCGCGCGCGTGTGTCGGACGGGCGCGCGCGTGAACACGCGCGCGCATCTTGGCCTTGCTTGCGCACCTCGCGCGCGCGCGCCTCTATTTGCTTGCACGTCTCGCGCGCGCGCCTGTCGTTGCTCGCGCACCTCGCGCGCGCACGTGTTAAATGCTCGCGCACTCGCGCTGCGCACCCCGCAGCTGGTGAGGCACCATATATGAATTCCTATATTTTTTGAATCAAGCCAATATATATATATACACAATATTATAGTATATATTATAAAAATATGAATTTCCATGGATGTATGGAGATTCAACCAACACATCTGAAATTAAGTGGGTCAGTGGGTTGGTTTTAGGGAAAATCTGTGGGTGAAACCATGGTTTTACCATCCGCATATGGAATAATATGAATCATATGGGAAGTTCCTGCTTTTCTCGCTTCAACCATTTCTGGGAGAAACGAAATCTTCGCCCACGCCTCACCACCTTGGGGCTTTACAACGAGAAGTAACAAAATGACCACCTGAAATTCTCCAACAATGCTTTCATACGGGCGGCCTTTTTTTGCAGACACGGTGTGTTGACTCTTTGGTTCATGGCAGTGCTGGCAGTACCAAAGTGCATTCGCTACACTCCCTTTCCCTACATTCTCTTTTTGTCGTTGCAACAACGCCTGTCCACACCATTCAATATACTAGATATCAAAGGATTCTAGAATCACTGCTGGCAATTTGTCTTCATCCTCATCACATGGAATATGGGTCAAACTTGAGTACCCCGAGAGTACAAGTCAATCCCAAAAAACCGACTCAAATTTCCACCGACACCCCATATTCTTCCCATTAAATCCCATAAAAATCATGAAATTTCCCGTCCAAAACCCCGCCAACCACTGCCACTGGCACCTCCTCCTCCTCCCCTTCCTCCGCGCCCGCCGAAGCCGGCCCAACACCCTCCGACTCCGCGTCCGCGTCGTCCAGGTCCTCTCCGAGGTCCTCTCCGAGGCCGTCGGCTCGCGCCAGGCGTTGGCCTTGGAGGAAATACACACTGAAACACCAAACTTTGTAAAGAACCGTTAGGTAAATTACCAAGAATACATCAGAATTGTTATTTGAAAATAACATTACCTGTTATATACATCTGTATATATATTTGATTGATTGATTGATTTGTGCACGTAAATTAGATCACAACTATACCCAACATATATCAACATATTACACTCATTGTTGATTTCTGGCATCTATAGATCCCTTGACATGGCTAATCTTGCGTGTCTGGTGTATTTGTATATTTATGGACGCCTCATTCCTCCATGTATTGCCGCAAGAAAACCATGATTGATCATGGTCACTCCGTTCACCAGCCATCAACTCAACTTTCTCCAGCATTCTTCTGCCATTCTCATGCATTTTCCCCATATTTTCCAATTCTTTCCCAGGTTTTTGGTTGCCCTTCATGGTTTTTCCAAAATTCCCAGTTTTTCGTGGTGAGATCAGCACCAAAAACCATCCCAAAACCCTAGGCTTTTGACAGGTCTCGTTCCAAGGCTTCCAACTTCTCAGCCTTTTCCCTGGCGATCTCTTCCGGCGTCTTGGTGCCTCCAAAAGGCTGGCAACTGTTGTTGCGTTGGTTAAAGGGATGCCAAAAAAGATGGGTTGGTTACCTTCTGGTAATTTAACATAGCTATTGAACATGGCCATTTATAGTGGATTTTCCCATTAAAAATGGGGATTTTCCATTGCTATGTTAGTTTACCAGAGGGTATCGGGATTTCACCAAGGGATCATAATACCATTTTTTTGGATATGATTGGATATGTATGGTCCCTATGATCAGATCTAGGGATCATAATCCGTGCATTTTGAAGATCTGAGAATTGGGACCATACTGGACGGGATTTTCGGGATGATAATCCATAATTATGATATTAATCTATATTAATCTATCGTCTATATCAATCATAAGACCCACATGAAAGTCAATCATATAACTAAAAATAATCATTCATCAACTAGATATGAACTGGTCACAGGGATCATCATCCTATTCAAGGGAAGCTAGAGAAAAACAGGTGAAGTCACATACCAAACCATTAGAGGTTCCCTCAAATCTTGGGAGGGATGTCTGAAAATCTGGGTGATCTCTTCTGGTTGGTAGTTTCAACCATCTTGAAAAGTATGAGTTCGTCAATGGGAAGGATGACATCCCATATATGAAATGGAAAATAAAAGCCATGTTCCAAACCACCAACCAGGGGTGATCTCTTCTGTTTTTGTTTGGGCATGAAATCCAAGGCACGTTCAGTTGCCACCGCTTTTCTGTCAAAGATCAACTCTTTCAGCAGCTTGTCGTAGCTATCTGGCTCCACACGTTCGATGGGCTGTAGAGCTTTGGGTGGGCGAAAATTTGACTTCAACTCATCCAAGATGTTGGAAAATTCTTTGTCCTCAGAACGCAAAGCTGGTTTCAATCTATCTCAAACCATGTCTGTGATTTCGGATCACAGGTAAGTCATGAGTAATCTTCCTGGAATAGGGGATCTTTCTAGATTCTAGTCTTCTAGATTGATGCAGAATCAAATAAAGATTGCTGTAATCATTCCACCCCAATCAAGCGAAATTGGTTGGCAGTTTCTCAAATCCCCCAAAAACCATTTTGCCCATGGGGGAATCATCTCATTTTCAGGTATGGCTAGGGAAAAAAACGACACCCACACACGAACCAGAAAAAAACTGAACAAAAAACAAATCCACCAGTTTTTGGTCCAAAAATACTCTATATAATATCCATCACTTTTTAAAACCCAAAAAAACCGACCAAAAACACCCAAAACCTGCAAACGACTCCAAAGTCTCCAACTCCCCGCGCTGTTGTTCCAGCTCCTCGCGTTCCCTGGCGGCGTCCTCCTTCCGCTGCCGCCCCTGCTGGATGAGGTCGTCCACCGTTGCCGTCGCCCAGTCGTCCTCGTCGTCGCCCACGGCGGAGCTGCGGAGCTCGGCGTCGTTCAAGGAGGAGAGGGGCCGGCCGCGGTGCTGCAGCTCTTCCTCCTGCTGAAACCAAGGGCAACCAGGTAACCATGGTAACCGGGTGGTGAAAATATGAGAAAGTATGTGTAATTTTATGGTTAATCCATGTTAATCCATGTTAATCCATGTTAATCCCACCCCCTTGTTATCTTGTTCAACACCCCCGTGGTTAATGGTCTCAGTGATGTTGTTTCATCCCAACAACAAAACATGGGTTCTGTGATGTTCTATGGGGTGTTTAATATCAATTGATGTAAACATCTGGTTAGTAATCCCCGCCACAATAAAGTACGCCAAATCCCGGGACAGATGGGTAACCCCCGCACAATCCCATTCCCGCTCCAGCTCGATGGTCCCTGTCGAACCCAAGGCACATGGTTTGTTTTTTCACATATGTCACATTTTCGCTTGGGTGATGTTCAAAACTCCACCTAGTCTTTTTTTTCGTCCGAAATTTTCACCGATTTTCCACATCCCCACATGTTTTCGGACCATTTTTTGTCCAGTCCTTCCCCAAGTTGAAGCTCTTTTTGGACTGTCGCTGTCGCAACTTCACCAACCTCTGCACACTGCCACCGACACCGCTGCCCACGCTCTCGACGTCGCCACCCAGGCGGGCGTCGCGGAAGGTGGAGCTGCGGTGTGAGGTCAACTTGTCCTGCGGAATGTCGACTGACTTGAAATCACTTGAAACAAGCCAGTTATATATATATATCCATATGTCACATCAATATTTTAACAATTTAAATATTATATATATATTGTATCTCAATTTACATTAAGTATAGTGTTACCACGTGTTATCACTGTTGGAAGCAAATGATTACGTTGCTAAATGAGATCTCGCTCGTTGCAACTGGCTTCAGCAGGGACCATATGCCAGTGCTATGACCGGTTAAGTTTGGCTCATGGGGATGCCACCCAAAAATGCAACGGAAACCCGTTGGGGATCCCAGGTGGAGAAGACGCATCAATGGGATCCCATTTATATGTTTGATGTTGAAATACCCATTCAATATCCAATCAAATATATGGATAAATATGGATAACCTCTCTTTGATACACTTTTGACCATCTGCAGAATTTCCTGGGCAACAACATGCACCATGGCCTTCGACTTTGACCTAATGAAGATTTTCTACGTTGTCATCCTGCTTTATTTTATTTCACTCACATCACTTCCAAGAGTCCCAGATTCCCAAATGTGTCGTTCTGATCTGTCTTTGAATTAGTGCCCATGGTACTTGGTGGCTCATACCAGTTGATGAGTGGGTCATACATACAAGTAGGGAAAGTAGGGTTACGGGTTCGTCCAGCTACAACTGGGGTGAACTACCCACCTAGTACTGTAACTGTGGTGCACCACGAAGTATCCTTTGATTTGAACCTGTCCTTCAACAGTTTTCCCTTCCGATCACTGCTGGACGCAGCCCTGGATCTTTCCACATTGCGGTGCTCCCCTCTCACGCGCTCGTTCAGCACGGCGTGCCTCCGACGCTTATTATGGAAGCCTGAGGGTCGCTTCCGCAGAGAATTGGCCACAAATGAGGCTGCAGCTAGCTGTGTGAAGGTATATGCTCAAAGCAGGATGTCCACTTGTGACCACGTATGTCATACAGCCTTCCAAGGACTGAGGTATATACAGTCTGGCACCATCCTTTGAGCTCATTTGAGATCATTTTCATGATGTATCCTCTGGTGTCATCAAACCTCCATGGCCAGTTTGGGGGATTTCCCACCGCTGATCTGCTTCACTGCAATCCCTATTTGGCAACGTTTCTGCGCCATTTAATATGTATAACCCCACAAACTAGAGGCTAGTGACATGCGGAGTGAGAAAACGCATCCCCCCACACCGAAAAACATGTCATCTAGACCATAGTATACTTATTATAGATTTTATTTTTAGATTATTTCAGTAAAATACCACCATATGCCACCAACATTATAGTGACAAATCTTACATTTCTATACATTTCTATCTTTTTTTGGGCTTCCTATACCAGGTAAAGAAATATTTAGCAGCCATGGACCATGCTCACCCCAACCCCAACTCAACGCAGACAGGCCACTATCATATGGATTCGGGCCGCTTGGAGCCTTTGGGCCACCGCTCTTCTGTGCCGCTTGGGGTTTCTTCTTGGCCATGGCAACTCACCCAACATGCACGTGGAGTCAGGTGGCAGAGCCACAAGTTGAGGTGTGTTTGGTAAACCATGCAGTGACAAAGGTAGGATCAGTAGTTCACAGCGAATCCAAGAATGTGCAAAAACTATCAAATATTGTGATTATGTTTTTGAGTGCTTGAGTTGGTTCAATCTCAGATCCTATCGATATATCTACAACAGGATGATGAAACATGCTAATCAAGATAGTGGGTAAACAAAACATCAACTAGAAATGCTAGAACCACTGTTCTTGAGATTGGATTGAACAGCAATGACCCCCAGTAATTTTGAGTCGACGTAATATGCAAAAAGTGCTTGGGCTTCTCTCAAATGAGCTGCAAACTGCGCTGGCCATCGAGCTTGGGTCATGTCATCCAGTCGATTTCTCGTCATGCTTGGGCAACGTCAAAGGATCTCAATTTATAGTCTAATGTGGGATTATGATGGATAATGTGGGTAAAACAATAATAAACCATCCCCCAAATCATCATTTTTATGTGGTATAAACCATTCCCAAATGAATGTTGTTTATCATAGTTTTACCCACATTAGTATGGCAACTAGGTCAAGTTCAAGCCCCAAGGTCTTTCCTTTTCCGGGCTTTGAGGCTTTTCCGGTGTCTGGCCCTTCGCTGACTGAAAAATCGCGTGAATTATTGTTCACTTGTCCCCGACTATGGCAAACCCAGCGGTAATACCACAATTTCCTAGGCCATCCTGGGCCTACAACAACTCAATGTGGAAAATTGGACACGCTTATTGAGATGTTGTTCTGTAATGCCAACCCCGGATTGATAAAGACCTTGGCTGTTTAATTGGTGAGGCACCCTTTTCATGACATTATCATCACTGTTTGGAGGTGCTTCCGCAAATTACTGAACGAGGGTTGATATATATATATATACATATATATATTCTTTATGCTTTTACCATCCAGCAATCAAAGGTGGCAATCGAAAATCGCCCATTTACAGTTGATTTTCGCATTCAAACCTACATTATTTGTGGATTTCCATGCATCCATTTTTGAGTACCGGAAGTGTGTTCTTTTTGTTTGGGATAGGGTGCCACATTCATAGAAGCCACCAGGATCCCCTTATGATCCTTCACCTTTCCTGGCCTTCAGCTTTGCGACGGAGATCATGACCCCTTGCCGCCTTGCCCTGGCCGTGGGTCTCAAGAAACTGGGCCACTGGGGCATGTTTGCCACAAAAAAAGGATCATTTATAGTAACATAGCTATTGAAAATGACAATTTATAGTTGATTTTCCCATTAAAAATGGTGATTTTCCATAGCTATGTTAAATTACCAGAGGGTATTATTATTTTTTAACATGTGACTTTCATTCATCGAACGGCTCCTTCATTGAAATGTCTGTCCGATCTGGCACACTCAGGTCCGAGCTACAGCACATCCGGATGATCGAGTTCTTGAATGGTTCAACTAGCTCTTCAAACTATTGACCCTAAAAGAACACCTCACCAACTAACCAGTAGCGGATAAAGGAGCAGTTTCTGAAACATACTTCCGGTGACCGGTTGGTGGTTTCCATCCAATCACTTCATTGTTGGGGATTCCCAATGACACCGGCGGCGTTTTAAACCGAATCGATGTCCGCAGTCGAGCACTTTGGCCCATGCCCACTTCTCAGTCGTCCATGCCGCAAAAGCCTCCCAACTCCTTGAACCTCAACTCGATGCCGAGTTAACTCATGGATGTTGGGATAGAAACATGGAGAAAAACCCTGAAACTTGTCTGGTTGGTGGTATACCTACCACTCTGAAAAATATGAGTTCGTCAGTTGGGATGATGAAATTCCCAATCTATGGAAAGTCATAAAAGCCATGTTCCAAAGCACCAACCAGTTGTGGAATAACCAACTGGTGCACTAACCAACGGCGAAACCGTGAGACTAGGCCAGCCATGGGGCACGATGTCTCGCATGAGCGCGGAATTTTTGATGGTCATGTGATCCGTCTCCACCTGCTCCGGTAGGTGAGCTACCCCCCAGAATCAGATGGGAAGATGGGGGGGGGAAGTTACTGCAACCTTGCCACGGCTCAAGTTTCTCAAGAGCTCGTCAGCACACACCACTATAGCCTCCCACCTGTTGAGTTAGTAACAGTTAGATGATTCACCTATCAAAAATGCTGATGTCCCAGAGCAAACTGTTGAATCACCCGACAGTAGACGTTTTCGACGTTTTCTGCAGAGCATCTCGCGATGCCTCGTGGTAGTGGAAGTCTTCCGTGGTCCACTCAGACCATTTCTTGAAGCCTTCTCGATCCCAGTTGCAGCCGGACTCAGCCACAGAACCGGTGATCTTTTTGCCTCGTGACAACGGCGGGTCACCGATTTTTCTCATGTACTGTCCCCAAGGAGTTACGCACATACCGTCACATACCATTCTAATGTGGTAAACCCAATCATAGACCTCATTGAACTGGCACTGTGCCACTAGAAAACCAGAGTTTCCTGCAACTGCAGCCAAGAGACGTCGCTCCCAGTACTGCAGATGTGCAGGATCTTTTTGCGCAATGTAGGAGTCAGCGTCCTAAAAAGATGGAGGGGCCGAGTCCAAACCCATGAATTTGAAGCATGAAAGGTGCGGGATGGATGGGATGGGATGGGATGGAAAACCCATGGAAAACCCATGGAAAATTGGGATATTCATGGGGATATTCTTGAGGAACAAAATTAAATAACCAAATCCCTTGTCTCTTGAATTCTTGAATCAATCCTGGGCGACTCTGGGATCCTGCAAATGCATGGGTTGACACCCGCATGGTACCTTCGTGAAGAATCCCAAAGAAATGGTGTTGGATGGTGCGCTCCAAATTTCTCTATGCCCCAATTCCTTGGGCTTGGCGGCTTGTCACTGCTCAGTCGCCATCCTTGAGATAAAAAATTGATGGTCGCTTGGCTGCCAAGACTCTGCAGTATGCTTGGCCACCAGCACGTGCAAATCACAATCAAACTTGTGATACCTTAGTTGCAGCCAAGCGCCAAACTAAGTTAGTTGACTCAACTGCCACATTGTGCCAACTGACTTACCAAACCAAATGCAAAAAACATGGTCGCATGATGCGGTGGAACACTGTGAAACCTTTGAATGTCGTTGGATGAATCTCTGTGTTTGGATCATCGCCAAAACAATCGAGGTGTCATTAAATATAGTATTACTTTGATCTACCCCCGGGGCAGTAACAGTGAGCACAAGCCAGGGGCACAACATGGGCACCAGCCAAATGCAGAAAATAAGGGTCTAATCTGGTGATATGATACAGATAAATTCTTATACCAAAACCAAAAAAAAGGATCAGGTAGACACCATGAATATGTAAATCATCAAATGGTTGAAAAAATGTTTCATGTGAATCGGAAGGAATCAAGCTGCACAGGTGTCTGTTTCTCTCTTCTTGGCTGTGGCTGCTACAGATTTGCTAGGAACTGGCCAACTTATCACCAACATTCCGTTGAAAACCTTAGCAATTCTTAGTAACTACAACAACCTTAGCAATGTGACAACTAGCAACAATAACAACAACCGCCCTCCACCAGCGACAGCACCACCACGACCACCACAACCAGCAGTACCAGCAGCGGCAGCAGCAGCAGCACCACCACCACCACAACAACCCCACCAAACGTAAGGGTGGGGGGTTGGGGCTGGGCCTGGGGCTGGGCTTGGCTGCTGGGGGCTGGGGTGGTTGGGTTGGGCCTGGGGGCGCTGGGGCTGCGGCTGGGCCTGGCGCTGGGGCTGGGGCTGGCGCAGTTGACTTTTTTTGGTTTTCCTGTTTTCGGTTTTTTGTGCTCGGCTGGCGCTCAAATTGTGCTCGGCTGGTGCTCAAATTGTGTTCGGCTGGTGCTCAAATTGTGTTCGGCTGGTGCTCAAATTGTGCTCGGCTGGTGCTCGAATTGTGCTCGGCTGGTGCTCAAATTGTGCTCGGCTGGTGCTCAAATTGTGCTCGGCTGGTGCTCAAATTGTGCTCGGCTG
>Ga0126342_10009651_pt1 | contig 17296 bp, 17 predicted proteins | sample Cyp1metagenome_FD_92528 | JGI IMG/M metagenome (GOLD analysis project Ga0126342, IMG submission 92528) | Coral microbial communities from Lord Howe Island, Old Settlement Bay, Australia - Cyphastrea 1 metagenome | ecosystem: Host-associated > Invertebrates > Cnidaria > Coral ... | reverse complement strand
GGACGAGGAGGAGGAGGAGAGGAGGACGAGGCAGGAGGAGGCGGAGGAGGAGGAGCAGGAGGAGGAGGAGGAGGCAACTGACATAAAATCTAACAACCCTCACCTGGCAGGTGGGGAACAACTATTCCCCAAATGACCGATTTCTAATTAAAAACTTTATAAAAATCATCAGTTTGGATAGCTCCCAAAGGGTACCCCCCATGAGCCCATGTCCCCCATTAATAATAACCAGGGTTTGCCCCTGATTATTCAACCACCTTTCTGAACCATGAGATTTTGACAAATCCAATAGAATTCTATTAAGATCTAATTGACTCAAGCCATATCCAAATTTTTATGGTTCAGAGTTGCTTATTATTACGGGGGGGTTTAAGAAACTGACCTACAAGGTAGAGTTCTGACCTTCTGGGGGGGGTTGATTAATCCGATGTTGGCATTACTGGGGATATGGGGAGATATTATGGTATTTTTTTGTGGTAAAAATGTTGATATTCAACTACCTGGATTTAACCAAGAAGAATGGTGCTTCAACCAACGAGATTGTTGGTATGGGGATATAAAACAAGATGATATAATGGGATACCCGTGGGAATATGTCTGGATAAGCTAGGGCTAGAGCAACACTGATCTCATTGCGACCTCATTCGAATGATGGTTGATGGGTAGCTTGAACTATCAGCTATGGGTGTGCAACCAAACAAATACTTTACTTCGAGTGATCCCCACCCCGACATATTATTCTGACATTATATCTGGCATATACTCTGACGTTCTATCTGGCATTCTATCTCACAGTCTTTTTGATATTCTATCTGGCATTATCTGGCATCTATTCTGACATTCTATGACATTCTATTTGGTATTCTATCTTGCATCTATTCTCACATTCTATCTGGGAGTCTTTCTGGCATTCTACCTGACAGTTCAGGTCCAGGCATGCCCCATATCCGGAGCTGGCGATATGGTAATTGGGTCCAGGCACAGCATTTGGAGCTGGCAGAAGCGAGAAGGAGGAGTTGTACCTTTGTTATCTAGAGACCCTCACCTGGCAGGCACTGGCAGGTGGAGAAATAATAGGAATAAACAATCAAAATTCAGGGGAAACCGACAAGCGAAGGAAACTGCAATGCAAATTATATGGGGATATTTACTGACCAGCCAGTTGTTTCTTTCGCAGCGCGTCTACGATTGGAACTGATATGGTTACCCGAAACCAGAAATTGTTAATTAACTATCAAATCTGGGTTATTTATTTTATTGTTTGGAACACAATAAGCATCGTGTACAATAGCATGAATTTATACATTGCGTGTTTTTCGAAATGGGGGATACCGTAAAACGGATCAACATGGTGGAAAATGATGTTTCAATCTTTGATTCTTTTTTTTTCGGATTTTGAAACAAACCCTGCCGATACATGAATGTCTCATAGTTTGGGGTGAATGTGAGAAAATGTACGTATATAATCGTATAATATAATTAAATCTATGCAATGCATGGGTTGGTTCAAAGGGAACATTCGCAAGACATCCGTTCCAAGAGCCAACTATGGGTTTCCTTGTGACATCTCTTGGTTGTGACATTTCTTGGGACGGGATCACTGTGAATTTGGTGAGAAGGAAATCTGGCTGACTGCTGCTTCTTGACAAGAAAATGATCCGCAAATGATGATTTTACATGTTGATATAGTATGACATAGTCTCTTCCAGTTGTAGAGATCGTATATAGGTGTCTTATCACTACAAGAGGGTTCTACCTAATCATGAGTTGGTTGGTTCGATATTATATCTACCACAAATCAGCATTAATCAACTTAGCTATGCACCAAGTTAATTAGCTATGCAACTGGTGCAGCACCTCGGATGGGTGTTTCGAATTGTTGGGCATGCTCGCAATTTTCGGTTTGACTGTGCTGCTGGTACCCAACTGCATCACCATATTCAAGCTTCAAAGGAATTTGAATCAGGGTGCCTCAATTTTGGAAGTTGGAGCTGTGTTCAGTATTGCACCCGCAAACCAGGAGCAGGAACTCCCCGCCGCCGAGGTCAGGGAAGAATTCAGGGGGCCACAGATGGTCTCTATGTCACTATGCTGCGAATTCACGGAAGGTCTCTCACTGAGATGTCAACCGTTTTTTCTAAGATTTCATGGTGGCAACTGCTGTCGCCCACGGATACGATGCCACAACGGCGGCCGGTGGAACGTGGAAAGGAGCGCGACCTCAGGTTTGAAGGGTTGAAAGACGTTGAAACATTTTGTTTTTGTCACCTTTTTGGGGAGTTTCTGGGCGAACATGAGGGAAACCTCCTGAGAAAATTTTGCTGGTGTTGTGTTGGTTTCGCAGCTTTTGCAGGGCATTCCATTCCATTCCACAGTTTTAGCAAGGCACATTGTGAAGCCTTTGTCCAAATGATTGACTTCCAAGCTGTCTTGTTGGCTATTTCAATCAATCTATAAATACAGAGATATGGGGATATGTTAGAACCTCTATCAATTCTGCTGGATGTAGTGTGGTGTAGTGCAGTTGTAGTTGCAGTTGTAGCTGTAGCTGTAATGTAGTGTAATTAGTGTACAGTGTAGTGTAGTGTAGCGTAATGTCGTGTAGTGCTGTGTAGTGAAGTGCGGTAAAGTATAGTGTAGTCTAGTCTAAGCTAGCGTAGTTGCAGTTGTAGCGTAGTGCAGTGTAATTAGTGTAGTGTAGTGTAGCGTAGTGTAGTGTAGTGTAGTGTATCTGTAGCGCAGTGCAGTGTTATTTGTGTAGTGTAGTGTAATGTAGTGTAGTGTAGTGTAGTATGTGTAGTGTAGTGTAGCGTAGTGTAGCGTAGCGTAGCGTAGTGCACTGTAGCGTAGCGTAGCGTAGTGTAGTGCAGTATAGTGTAGTGTAGTGTAGTAGTGGAGTGGAGTGGAATGGAGTGGAGTGGAGTGGAGTGGAGTGTAGTGTGGTGTAGTGTAGTGTAGCGTAATGTAGTGGCAGTTGCAGTTGTAGTTGTAGTTGCGATTGCAGCTGCAGTTGTAGTTGTAGCTGTAGTGTAATGCAATGTAATCAGTGTAGTGTAGTGTTGTGTAATGTAGTGTGTTTGTAGTTGTAGTTGCATTTGTAGTTGTAGCATGCTGCAGTGTAACTAGTGTAGTGTAGTGTAGTGTAGTTGTAATTTAGTTGTAGTTGGTAGTAGTTATTGTTGTAGTTGTTAGTGTAATTGGTGTAGTGTAGTGTAATTAGATGTTATCATATAGTGTAGTGTAGTGTTATTAGTGTAGTGTAATGTAGCGTAGTATATTTGTGTTTGTAGTTGTAGCAGTAGTGTAGTGTAGTGTATTGGTAGTTGTAGTTGTGGTAGTTGCAATTGTCTATCTATCTACCTAATCTATCAATCAATCAATCTATCTATCTACCTATCAATCTATCTACCTATCTATCTATCAATCTATCTATGTGTTTGTCTGCCTGCCTGTCTGTCTACCTACAAGCTTGAAAACGCAGCAATTCTGCGAGACTTCCTAAATTTTCGAAGTTGACAACATCAAAAACGAAGCAATTCTGCGAGACTTCCTAAATTTTCAAAGTTGACAACACCAAAAACGAGGCAATTCTGCGAGAATTCCTTCAAAAATGCAAAGTTGAGTGCAGAGCTGACGGCCTTTTACCAATGCGTTTAAAGTACTGCCCATACCAGGAAAAAGCGATGCCAGGTCATACGAAGTGCTGCACCTGTCATACAGATCTGATGCTCCAAAATGCAACCAATCTCCGGAAATCAGCGCCCTCACCTCCCAACATCTCTGATGAACATGTCTCTTGTACTGCACCTGCCACGGAAAATCTATCTTTGCAGATCCTCTTCAAATGTCCCAGGCTTGCCATCGTTTTTGGAAATGCCACAAAATCCTCATGTTTTGCTCACTTTTGACACGGTGCACAATCCCTTGCGCCTGCCACGCAAAACGACGCTTCAACATCCAAAAGTGGCGCGGGCATGTGGTTCTTTGTACATTTTGACTTCGAAATGTGCTTTGCGCCACAACGGAGTGCACTTTTTCGACATCTCAACTTCCAAAAGTGCTCCGAACCCGTCAGTTTCTTACACGTTTGACTTCGAAATGTGCTTCGCGCCGCAACGGCGTGCACTTTTTCGACATCTCAACTTCCAAAAGTGCCTCCAACGAGGTTTTTAACTTTTTCACTTGCAAATGTGCTTCGTACCACACGGCATGCAATTTTACATCTCTCATCTGGCCAGCTGGCTCCGCACCCGCCGCTTTAGCGAGCCTACTTTTTGACCCTCCGGAGCCACAAATCACTGGAAAAGCACAGTGTTTCGCGACTTTCCTACCTTTTCGCGCACCTGGATCTTCTTTCTTCGGAGACTTTCTCAGACTTTCTCTTTTTGATCATTTTTCTTCTTCTCTTCTCTTCTCTGACTCTTCCCATCTCTGCTTTTCATCTGTCCATATTGTCGGAAGTTTGACTTCTATAAACTTCCTTCGATCACATTGTATCCATATTTCCCTTGTTTGGGGTAGATTGCATATACCACGTTTTGCCAGTATTTTCCATATAACTTATATAGATACTTCATCTTACGTGATGGACAAGGCCGCGATGTGCGCAACTTCTGCATGCTCGGTGCACAAAGATCTCGCTGTCCCATTGCCCAACGCCCCGACGCAAAGGCTCACCTGCCTGGTTGACGCATATCACCAGCAATTGATTGATGTGCGTTTTCATGGCTGATGGCTGATGAATTTTGATAAGTTCACTATTTCATGATATAATCAGATTTGATAAGTTCACATTCATGTTGCGTTTGGGCGCGCCAAGTGTAATTTCAGAGCAGCAACATATCACTGCGAGCCGAGAACGCTTACACTGTAAAGCTAAACGACGACCTACACTGTAGATGCGCCAAGTGAAAAAACGTTCATAAATCCTCGCGTGGCACCCAGTGCTACAGGGATGACCTCAGTGGATGCAGGGACTTGCTGAAGGATGCTGAAGGATCCAAGGCACCGAAGCACCTGTTGAAAACAGTGGTGAACATTCCATTACTCCATGATTTATAGGCTTGAAAAATCATCCCGGGTGATGCAGGAGTTCTACCTTGATGGCAGATCATCGGCCCAGAATACATGCGAAAAAACCAGGGTTTTAGCAATGCATCTCCAAAATCGGACTGCCATCGAAATTTAGATAGATGAGTTCATTTAGGAACCATAGGTGTTGTTTCCTCTTTCTCTCTCTATGACTCTATATACATACATATATAATAGTTGAAGATAATGATCAAGTAGTGTTATTATTATAGGTTTTAATCCCTCTTGTGGCATGGGGTTTGCTCTACACTACAGCAAACATCTATACATGAGCCGACGCTGTGATGTTTGTCCCTGCAGACACGGAGCACATCTAGCTCGGGGCGACTCGTCCACGAGTTGCACATACCCAAACACGTTGCTTGCGGACACCCCTTTCAAACGAATATGTCCCAGAAACATCGGTATGCACAGTGTCAAAGAAACACTGTTGGTTGATGATAGGTTGAGGTTTTATATGAATTGCCCTCCTGTCATGGCAATTGGAAATCCTGTATAAATATAGGTTTTAATATGGGAACATCACCGATAAATGATGGAATTTTCTACTGCCACTGTTTATAACCGGAAGGTATCCCTTGATGGGGATGAACATGATCCGTGCACTGCGGATCCCGACCAAGCCTACCAAGCGTCATAAGGAATTGTCCGAGTTTGACAATATCTCAACATCATGTCAAATTAAAAGCCGCCAATTTGACACTATCCCAACTATTGAAACGGTTCTTTGTTGGCTTAAGATGCTTAAGTATGCTTAAGTCACAATTTTGAACCCCAACAAAGAACCGTTTCACACAGTGAAGTTGGGATTCCCCCCGAGAGACTCCTTCATACGCTCAATAGTTATCGCACACTGAGTTTGGAGTTGCGCAAGAAAGATCAACACCTATTGGATACAAGATCCAAGAACTGTGTAAATTATAGTGACATCACTACATGATGACTGTACATGATGATGAACTAGTATAGGTTCCTCAAAAAATACATGTTTCCTGTTGTTTTTGCAAATTTCAAATATTTCATATAATCACAAACATATGAAGAGATATAATCATTATAAATTATATTATGATAACCAACATGGGAAAGGGATTACTAGTATATTATAACTTATAACCATCATCATAACTGGTTGGTGGTTTGGCACATGATTTTTTTCCATATATTGGGAATTTCATCATCCCAACTGACTTCATATGTTTCAGAGGGGTAGGTATACCTCCAACCAGTTAATTACCAATCCATGGTTCACCCCTGTGTGGAAGTTTAAAAAAAAAAACAGAGGTATAACTGGACAAGCTCCTGGCCGCTAGAAAGAACTATGGTTATCATGGTTATGATATAATAGATTATAATAGTAATCATAACTGGACTAATCCTAAGTATAACTGTTCCTAATCCTAACTGGGGTGAAGCAAAAATCCCGGCATTCGCTGAAGATTCCGAAGATTCCTGGCCCACCGTTCCAACACGTCTCGCAAGCACATTCCAAGTGAAGGAGCTGGGCCCAACTGCGCCCAACACGGGGGCCGCTTTTGAAAAGTACAATCGACCGCACAACGGGGCCGAACAAAAACGCAACAGAAAGGGTGGGAAGGTTTCTGGGATGATGAACAAATATTGAAACATCGAGAAAACTCTGGGTCGGGCATTTGGGTTGATTTTTGGAATGAACCATATAGAATTGGTGTTTTTGCATTTTAAGTTCCTCATTGCCATATTTAAATAGAGGAGCAACGGAATATTTGCTTGAGACTAAAATCTGTGATTTTACTGTCATTAGAGACTTGAAGCCACAACGCTCAGGAGTTTCTATTGGACCTAAAATCACGGTATCATGAAAAGAACCACACCCACTTGGGGGGCAAAGCCTAAATGATACCATTTTGTATTTTGATGTATCATGATCATGAATTATCAATATGTCGTTCTATCTATTTAGCAATGCATCTAGCTATCTACCTACCTTTCAACCTATCTATCTATCTATTTGTCTGTCTTTCTATCTACTATCTATATTTCTATTGATCAAATCTAATCTCAATCTAATTCGAATCTAAATCAAATCTAAATCTGATCTAAATCAAATCTAGATCAAATCTAAATCAAATCTAAATCTAATCTAAATCAAATCTAAATCAAACCCAAATCTAATCTAAATCTAATATAATCTAATCTACTCCATTCTATCTCTCTATCTCTCTATCATTCTATCTCTCTATCTCTCTTTCTCTTTCTCCCTATGTCTCTATCTATCTATCCATCTATCTACCTACTTACCTATTTGTCAGCCATTTGGGTGTTAGCCACATGTACCAGACTGGACACCCACATTGTACTCGGATCCATGCGTTGGCGCTTTGTGCTCAATCCGGAGACGTTCCTTGAGATTCAGAAATCACAGGCGCGCATCTGCTTGTTTTGAAATGACTGGCGCTCCAGATTTTTGCAGATTTTTGTTGGTCAATTGTGTCAATTGTGTCAATTGTCCGACTCCTGTGTTTTTTGTTGATTCTTTCAAAACAAGCGTGTTGCCGATAGCCTTGACTGGGTGAGAATTGTGGCTGACCATTTACATCCATTTAGCAGGGCTGGGCGGGCACCCAAATACCTTGTCGCCCGGATGGCAAGTTTGCGGGTGCGAGCTTTACAATTCACTACCCGCCGACAGGTGACAGTGTGAGTATTCCCTCAAAGCTGGAAATGTCAGATGCTCAGAACGTGAGTTGTATTGGGCTGGGCTGGGTGATTGATCCAAGAAAAAACCAGACTAAATCATAAAATCTGCATTTTGGCTGGTTGGTGGTTTCATTTGTTTAAAAAACGCACCAATATTTGGGAGGAGGATCCGCATTTTTGTTTGAGGGGTTGAAAACACAAACCGGAAAAATAGACCATACTCAATCTAAAGGTGGTGTCCCCTAGGTATACGATGCTTGATAAACCATATGAACTAGTTTGATACATCTACCACAAATCCAGCAGTTAACCGACTTGTTTGCACCAACTTAGCTATCTAAGGGGCAGCACCTGTAGATGTTGTCCTATTATATCCGCCTACTACATGTTTTTTTGGGTTAAATCACAATGTGTGTTGGTTAAATCATCATTTTGTTGGTTATATCACAACATCTACTTGTCAAAGCACCATGTGTTTCTTTGTTAAAGAGCAATTTTTGGTTAAATCATGTTGAATATCATGGTTTTCCTTGTAGCATTATTTGTTAAAAAAATGCCTGGATTTCATCGGTTTACGTCACAAAAGATGGACTTGCCAAGAGAGGGAATCTTCCTGGATCGTGCTTCGCCCAAGCCATCTTTTCCGTCTATGTGGGTGTGATTGTTGGAAAATGTTATGCTTGATAGGGAATATTGTGCGTAAATAATATAATATATATATATATATTATTATATATATGTATATATATATATATCATGTCAATTATAGATTTAATTGTTAATTTCAAGACTATAAATAATGACTTTTTTAAACAAATAAATTTCCTAATCAACAACGGTTAATCGTTGGATTTGGCCCTGTGAATGGAATGGAATCTGAATGCCCAGCCAAGGCGATCATAAAAAAACTATGTGTTAGTACACATATATAGTATTCATATACAGTCAGTACATGATATGTCTTAAATACATATCATTATATACTGTAACATACTTACAACAACAAATATCATAGTATTTCAACCTATTTAACAATGTTATATCACATTGTAACATTGAATATGATATTTTTCATCCATACAACACACATATTAAATTCCCTTTAACAAAAAAAACAAAGATGTCGCACGGGTCGAGGCCCGACACCCTCACTTTGCCCTTTATTCCAAAAGGCGCCAGCCACCAGGCCCAGCTTTCACTCGACCGTCGTTGTTTTGGGACGACTGGGGATGGTTCCAAACATGTGCATATAAGGAATATATAAACCATGGGCAAATTATAGCAACCTCACGGCAACCACCCTGGAAATCATGGTTAGTAAGGGGAATCATCCCCAAATGGCCTCAATTCAGGTTAGTGAAATATTACATCTTACCCTATATATATATATAGGGTGAAGGCTGGGGGTTCCCTGGAAGCCAATTGCATTTTATTTGTATGGATATGGAAAATGTTGATTTTACACTGTGTTTTACAGTGTTTTATGTTTTTCTCTGAAAGTGTTCGATCAGCCAAAGTTTCAATGTCGGCGCGGATATACTTGACGTTTGTCCGTACAGAAAAATGATAAATTTACATCTTCCATGGATGGCCAAACATGCGTGCAACATTCTAACCATTGGAATTGCGGTTTCATGCATGTTTGGTCGTTTTGTTGATAACTAGAAAATGTCATAATTCACTGGAGAACCATGGACGAAATGAACATCACACACACCTTTTTCATTTCATCTTCACGTCCACAAAGGCTTTTTGAAGCAGTTGCTTGGAGCGAGAGCACCATTGGTCTTCTGCAACGTAACAACATCTTCAACGAAGCGACATCCTCAAGGTTTCCACAACTCTCAATCCAACGCACTCCACATGACGTTGTTACACCCCCCTCCACCACCCCCCACCACCCCCCACCACCCATCTCTATACCATAACGACGTTTATAGTAGAGGCTCAAGACTGAGGGTTTCTGGAAGCTCCGGGGAACCCCCAGCCTTGAGCCTATATATATACTATATACTACATAAATCATGGGAATATATATCCAAGAATTACTTCCAAACATGGGAAGCATTTAATTTTGCAAAGATGTGAATATATAAACAAAAATATTAGGGAGGATGGGATTTGCCTTTCAGGTCGAAGCTATCATATTTCATATTTGGTTCTTTAGATGATGAGACAGTCCACATCACTTGGAATGGTGAGGTAGTGCTCCGGCTCAAAAAAAAAAACATTGGGCCCCATGGCGGTTCCATGGCGGTTCAGATGAGACCAAACAATAAGCACCGCTTTAAAGCAGGCATTGTTTTTTAGAGGATTCTAGGAACACCAAAAAATGGTGAAAGCAGTGCTGGATTGACTGCATTACCCACACTGAAAAAAATAGAGACATTATGGTGAAATTTGCTACTTGACACTTGGCTTCTTGAAGCTTCTGAGAATCTAAGCTGACTGGCCGGAAAATTCTGCCTTTGTCTCCACTTCCAATCATTTCTATATGTCTACAGTATATGATATTCTCAGTAAAGCTGGGAGTTCCTAGGCAAACAACTCAAATTACCAGAGGGTAATACCAGCTGAATCGTCCCGTTGAAAGGATGGCTCCTTGAGAAATACAGGAGTAACCCCAAATGGAACAACACAGTGGAGGCATACACTTGAGCGTTCAGCTTTATTTTGAGCCTACAGGGGTCTACCATCTCCAATCCCAACTTTCTGTTGCAGGGAGCATTTAGCCCCTTTTATCTACGGGGAAAAAAACACATGGTTTCCTGCATGTGCTTCCTCCATGGAGTGAAATTTATGGTTTGATGCCTGTTGATGGTTGGTGATGTTTGATGAACATTGAACTTTGATGCATACCTGCGTACCGTATACCTATATGGGTTTGTTTGAAAACAGGATATGTACTCCTACAATACACTGATTAATCATATGTGTTCTTTTAAATTTTATATATTTGTTTGGTTTTCGGACAAACCCGAGCATCAGATTGTTGATTATACTATACATGCAGGTGTATCCCCATCACATCCCCTTGATATGTCCCGAGTATATCTGCATGGTCGTTGGTTGGGTACCCAATTTCCGTTTGGTCACGACCCGCAAAAGCCGAAATACACATTCAAATATACATGAAATCGAAATCCACTATGAAGATTCCGATTATTAAAATTACGACTCCCCAATATCAAGATCTCATGAACATCCACATTGAATCCACAGGTAAAGTATTCCTATTGAAGTATCCCCATTGATTAAGAATCCCATTGAAACTTGCCATCCTTCATATGGAGTAATTTCATATTCCCCATAGCTTGAATTCCTATTAAACAATCACATCCCTCTTGGAATCTACCATCTAGTTATTTACCAGTTTGCCATGGAAAATCACCATTTTTAATAGGTAAACCATCTATATAACGGTATAAATGGGTCATGTCCCATGGCAATGTTAAACAACCAGAGGGTACATCTTATACCCTGATGGTTGATTTACCACCTGCTGATATCAGCATTGAACATCATTTTGCCATGCGCCACCCCATAATCCTCATGAGATTTCCCCATACAGTGGAAGAAATCCTGCACCTATTGGTAGATGGCTTATCCCATTATAACCCCACTATTTACAATGGTTATACAATGGTTTATAGTTACCAATACTTATCAACTGGTGATTCGTTTATTTCGCAACCAATTTCACAGTAGCTATCCCCAACCCGAAACCCAACCACCGGGCCGTTGCCATGGCCGTTGCCACGGCTGTGCCAGGCGTTTAGTCCGGATGTGTCGCCTGCAGGGTCGAACATGTTGCTGAACAAACGATCGCGGTCCTTCCAGGGCTTCTCTCCTAGGTGAGGATGAGAAAATCCTCCATGGGGATTTGTTGGGATGGGAACATTAACATGTTTCATAGGATTTTTTGGGATATAGATTATAGATGGGAAAATCAACATGTTCATGGGGATATAGATGGGGATATAGTTAAAATGGGGATGGGAAAATCAACATCGAAAGGACACTCTTCACAGGTATGAAATGGGCAATATCAACGTGGCATATTAGATAAACATTAATAAACATGGAGATATAGACGGGAAAATCAAACATGGGATTTTGGGATGGGAAAATCAGTCGATCGAAAGGACTGACATGATTTTGATGTGATATAATATATATACATATATATATACATACATATATATATATATATATATGAGATGGGGATATCATGGGGATATAGATGGGAAAATCTTCATAGTTGACCAAACATTGGATTTTGAGATTTGATCATTGCGCAAGTTGTGTTGTTTTTTTGTTGATTTTCAGTAGCGATTCAATAGGGACATTACGAATGGGGATATATTTTTGGATTTACCTGACGAACGGCTCTGAGCCCATTTTAGAGATATATACCCTTTGGTAAACGTTTACATAACTATGGAAAATCACCATTTTCAATGGGTAAATCCACTATAAATGACCATTTTCAATAATCCCTTCCTCCTACTACTAAACGTCCCCCAAATACTAAAAACAGGCGTCCATCTCCAGTTTCAGAAAATTTTAGATTGGCCAATTGGACTTTTAATTGATCCCCTTTAGAAAACAATTTAAAAATCAAGCTACCATTTGTGGGTTTTCCCCCCTAGTACTAAAAACTAGTCAACCCCGGGGTGTTTATTATTAGGGTCCGTCCGATTGTTTTTAGTTTTTTATTTTAGCGCTTTTAATTTAGTATTAGGGGGAAGCTTCGAAATCCAATTTTTGGCAATATTTTAATTGCGTTATATAAAGAAATTTAATTGATTTTGAGATCGGAAAAACATGTTTTTATGATTAAAGGTTTAATTTTATTAATAGGGTTCCCTAATAATAAATACCCCCCTAATACTAAAAACTACCTGCCGTGTTTATTAATAGGGGGGAGGGGGGGACGTTTAGTATTAGGAGGAAGGGATTAGCTATGTTAAATTACCAGAGGGTAGATGGATGATGGTTTGAATATGAATTGAGGATATAATGCCATGGTCAAACGATGAATTGTCTGCCCAGATTGGTGATGCTCATCAATCCATGAATAGGGATCTCTGTAGCCACTATAAGGATTGGGATGTGTGACCCTAAACCACACGCCATGTTTTGACCATGGCACATACAGAGATGTTGATTTGCCCAACAAACATGGGCATGAAATGAGTAAATATGGGGAAATAGCATGGGGAAACAAATATGTATATGTCCAATGATGATTTCGTTGGTTCCGTTTATATGTCTGATTTTTCAACCATGGTATGATTTGTGACCAATTCGCATATGTTTCACCACCAACCAGTTGAACCAGTTGGCGTATGCGGGTTTTGGAACAACGATATCTGTCGGAGATGGGCCATAACTATGACCATTTCAACGGTTTTCAATTGGGAAAATGATACGATGACGTACCTATTTGATCTATTTGTAGAGAAGTTCATTAGTATTCCCAGAATTTCCCAGTATAATACAAATTTGAAGAACCATTCTTACCATTAAGTTATGTCTATATAATTATAATATATTATAATTACATATTCTTTGATATTTTATCCAATATATAGCCGCTATATCCATACTAATCAGTTAAATAAATATATCAGTGGGAATTTCAAGACCGTATAATTGAGGTACTGTACCATATGTTTGGCCTATTTTGTGGGGAGATTCCCTTACATAGCCCTGAAAGACAGGCCAGGAAAATTTACGAATTTCAGATTCCTTTTTAGTAGCGATGAAATGATTGTTTATATATTTATACTTATTATTCAATGTTTATCCATGTTTATTAGCATGTTTATATTGATGATATACGTATTAAAATAAGTATGAAAATATAGGCAATATAAGTCTTGTCATTATAATCTATAAACATTGTATACAAGTATTAAAAATGTATTTTAATAAGTATACATTAAATATAAGTACACATTGAGTATTCAATGTTATAATAATTATTATCCAATGGCTGGCCCACTCGGCCCTCGGCATCCCGGATCATCCGATTTTTTTTTCCCACAGGCACGACAGCAAAGATCCTTCTCCTTCGAAGGTGGCGCCGAAACTCGACGCGCCCCGTGGTTCGTCGATGTTTTTTTCGGAACGGATCCCATCCCAAGGATAGGAATGGAATAGGCTAATGATGATGAATCATGATGAATTGCAAAAAAAACATGCAACAAATCATGATGAATCATTTGGTTGGTGGTTTGGAACCACGGATTTTTTTGACTTTCCCATCATATTGGGAATGTCATCATCCCAAGTGACTCCATCATCTTTTTCGGAGGGGTAGGGCTCAACCACCAACCAGTGATCCAAGATGGCAATGGTTTGCCAACCTCCATGGCGCCAACGGGGATGTTCCAGCTAACCAAACATTAATGAAGGTGTTGAATTTGCAATGATTATTGAGAATGGTTAACTGGTAGTTAATCTCATCCATTTCTTTTTCTCTCAAGTATGTTTTGAAATACTGTAAATTGAATTTCACGTGTTTTTTCTCTTACAAAGTCATGGTTTCCATGGTTTCCATGGTTTCGGGGTGTGTCAAAACATATGAAAGGAAGAGATAAAAAAAAAACACCGGGATGCAGAGTTCACCGTTGAGGATGATTAGTGATTAGGGATTCCAGCATCAGCCGCGATTTGACCAGCGAAAAATTGGGGATTTTACCGATGGGTGGATGACTAGCAGATGACACCCGCAGCCAGGGGGAGAACAAGAACTTTCCAGCCGATGCTGGATGAATTGGGCATCACTTGACGATGTTTTTTTGGGGATGGCGCTAGCGCCAAGCAAAATCCATGGAGTTCATGATGTTTTTCTCCAATTGACGTGCAGGATGGGCCCCCCAAGATAGCTATAGGTTGCCTTATGAGTGGTAAAAAACTATGGTTTATGGTAGATATGCTATAACTATAGTATTCGTGGGGTTTATACATCAACTTGTAACTGGGGGGCACCATCCTGTGTGCTCGCTGACTGGACTCGTGGCTGTTCGTATTGCTGCGATGAGACTGGCAGGAAGGGCGAACAGAAGCAGAAGGAAGAACATCCAGTTCAGCGCAGGAGTTGGTTTTGTGAAGGTTCCACCGTGGTACATCCTATCCATGACAGTTTGCAAGGGGATATTCCGCAGAAAAGATGGCATGGAACTATGGAACCCCATATATATACACATCATAATTACATATAGAATCATATATATATAATTATATATATATACATCATAGCTACATATAAATATACACATACATATATCCTACGGTAATCAAACATGGCAAGAGAAAATCCACCATTCAGTTCGATGATCTTCCCAGCTATAAACCTTCGTTTCGCTAAGAGATTTCCCAGCTAACCACGTTTGATTTTCCACCGGAGGGTAACATGGATTATCATCTGGTTGGTGGTTTCAATCATTTTTTATTTTCCATAATATATAGGATAGTCCTTCCCATTGACTTTCATATTTTTCAGAGGGGTAGGTGTACCACCAACCAGTCATGGATTACTTGTGTATTGAAATCCCTTCCTACGATTGTTGGTGTGTATATACATATATATATATATCTCCCCATCAGTTGGGGTTGTTTGGGGTCCCTGCAATTCCCTGGATGTCGTTGCCTGCTTGAGCCCCCAAGTTTGTCCTTTGGACTTTGAACCAACATAACCATAAGTAAATTAGCTAATGACTGTACATATTTATGTAGATAGATATACAGACATATACCCTCTGGTAATTTAAGTCACAGTTTGCTATTGAATATGGCCGATTTAGTTCGTTTTTTTCCCCCCATGAATAGCATGATGATTTCCCGTAGTTATGTAAACGTTTACCAGAGATATATCCTTGGGGCCCTCCCAGTGGGTGCCATCCCCATCGGATGCTGTTACAAGCCCCATCAGTGCCCTGTTGAGGACAACTCTCCATTGGGAGACGCCTTGCGTCCCTTGGCGTTTCAACGGAGGAAAGGTTGCGGGAGCAACCATAACAGGGGATATCAATGATGGAAAATTGTCATTTTATGCAGCAATTTGTGGGGTAACATCAACTAAAACGGGATAAGGATGGATAAGGGATAAGGGGGATATGACCAACAATATGATATAGTATCTTTGGGACTTTCAGCAGGGAAGAGTTCTGGTGATGATTTGCCATATATGGAAATCAGGGATTTAACGAAAAACATAGGTATATAATGGGAACATAAGAAGGGGATATAGAACCAACAAAATGACATGTTAGTTTAATTGAACATTGTGTATACCTCCAAACCTCAGCAAGAGGGAAACTGATAATTCAATGGATTGGTTTAGGGATTTTTTTACAGGAAAAAACCATATTTAATGGTAAAAACCATGGTTTCCTGTGAATTTTCCCTTAAACCAATCCATTGAATTATACGTGTTCATAAACCATCAAAAATTGGGGTACTGTCTATTTCCGACAAAATTCGCATGAGTCAAATGAGTCAAAGGTTCGACAAAATTTCTTGTTTGTATATAGCCAAGTGAGATTTGGATGGTCAAAGTCAAACCTTGCCCTTATCACTCTTGATGGGTCACGAAAATGGACGGATGAACAGGTTTAGTATGAGAACTGGGTAGATTTTGGAGGTCATTGACCTTGCTTTCGACCCATACTACTTGTACCAATATGTTTGCTCCAGTTGCTGAATGCTGTGGTGTTTTTTTCCTCCCATCCACAGTATAAAAATATACATATCCCCGCATGCTCAGCCTTAGACATTGAAGGAGTTTGAAACCAATGCTTTATCCCCAATCCCTCCTGGTCTTTCTGTTCTTGACTATATAATTCATGTAAAGAAAAAGTCAAACAACTGTCAAATAGACAGCATGTTTTTTGGTATGTACCATTACCCTCTGGTAAACTAACATAACTATGGATAATTACCATGTTTAATGGGGAAATTCACTATAAATGGCCATTTTCAATAGCAAACTGTTAAATTGCCAGAGAGTAAATTACTCATATCTCTGGGATCATCCGTGGACCCAAGTCAACCAGTCATGCAAAGTCGGTGCATTCAGAAAAGTTTGAGGCAAAAACAGTAACAAAAGAAAGTCCCCATCAGCATGGTATATATAGGGAAACTAGCTATCTATTCTATCTTTCGTCAAAGGGCCTCTCAAAAACCCCTTTGACGCATTGAACAATGCCCCGATTGTATATCCAGTCAAAGACGATACAGAAACAAAAACAACTTGGTATAAAGAATTATAAAGACCTTTATTTTCTTATAGGTGGATTTCTCAAAGCCGGTGATCCCCAAAGCCATCCAGCTTGCCATTGGCTTCCCTCATGATGACAATTTTGGATTATCTTGAAATTTATACATGTGGTATATACTAATGTGGTAAAGCCAACAATTTTTACCATCCCCAAGATCACCATAGATGGGTTAAAGTATTGTCAAATGGTAGATTTGTAGAGGCATATGTAGCTTTATGGCATATATATATATATAT